>Ga0067045_1027646_pt1 | contig 75732 bp, 63 predicted proteins | sample TerdegcTABiofilm_FD_59184 | JGI IMG/M metagenome (GOLD analysis project Ga0067045, IMG submission 59184) | Combined Assembly of (Gp0054472, Gp0054536) Wastewater bioreactor microbial communities from Singapore -Terephthalate degrading... | reverse complement strand
CAAACGGGCGATACTCGGCCCAACCCTTCAGCGACAGCACCTTCGTGATCGCTGCCGTCAGGGTCGTCTTGCCATGGTCAATGTGCCCGATGGTCCCCACGTTCACATGGGGCTTCTTCCGCTCAAATACCTTCTTGGCCATCTTGGACTCCTTTCTCTACTCTACGACTTGTAATTATCTCACCAGTATCCTGTCGGCTGTCTCTTTGGATACTTCCGCATAATGGTCAAATTCCATTGTGAAGACGCCGCGTCCCTGCGTCATGGAGCGCAATTCGGTCGCATACCCGAACATCTCCGAGAGCGGCACGAAGGCCCGAATCGCCTGCAAATCGCCCCGACGCTCTATCCCTTCAATCTCCGCCTTCCGCTGATTCAGGTTGCCGATCACATCGCCCATGAACTCCTCGGGCGTTACGACCTCCACCTTCATCACCGGCTCCAGCAGGATGGGGCCTGCCTTCTCCACCCCTTCGCGCACCGCCATGGACGCCGCCACCTGAAACGCCAGTTCCGTGGAAGTCTCCGGATCATACGAGCCGTCCACCAGCGTGAACTTCACGTCCACCAGCGGATATCCGGCCAGCACCCCGCTCCCCGCGGCATCCATCACCCCGCGCTCTATCGCCGGGATGAACTCCCTGGGGATGGCGCCGAACTTGATTTTGCTGTCAAAGACCAACCCTTGCCCTTTGGGCAGGGGCTCAATCTCCAGCCACACGTGCCCGTACTGGTTCTTGGTCCCCATCTGGCGAACGAACTTGCCTTCCGACCGCACCGGCACGGTGATCGTCTCGCGGTAGGCGACCTGTGGGCGGCCCACCTTCGCCCCCACATGGAACTCGCGCACCAGGCGGTCCACCAGCACTTCCAGGTGCAGTTCGCCCATCCCCGAAATCAGCGTCTGGCCCGTGTTCTCATCCACGCGGACGCTGAAGGTGGGATCCTCGTCGGCCAAGGCCTGCAGCGCCGCCCCCAGTTTCTCCTCGTCGGCCTTGGTCTTCGGCTCAATCGCGACCGAGATCACCGGCTCGGGGAACTTGATTTTCTCCAGGAGCAGCGGCGCATGGAAGGCGCACAGCGTGTCGCCGGTGTACGTCTCCTTCAGGCCGAGAACCCCGATGATGTCGCCCGCATAGGCTTCCTGCATGTCATCGCGGCGGTTGGCGTACATCCGCAGGACGCGCCCGACCCGCTCTTTGACATTGCGGCTTGCGTTGCGCACCTGGGCGCCCACCGTGATCTTGCCCGAGTAGATTCGCACATAGGCCAGCCGCCCCACATAGGGGTCGGTCGCGATCTTGAACGCCAGCGCCGCCAGCGGCTCCTCTTCGTCCGCCCGCCGCGACACCGTCTCGCCCGAGCGGGGATCCACACCCGTAACGGGCGGGATGTCCACCGGCGATGGCAGATACCACACGATGGCATCCAGGAGCGGCTGCACGCCCTTGTTGCGCAGCGCCGCCCCGCACAGCACGGGCACCAGCGCGCCCTTCACGGTCGCCTGGCGAAGCGCCGCGCGGATTTCCTCGGGGCTGATCGCCTCTCCCTCCAGGTATTTGACCATGAGATGATCGTCGTGCTCCGCCGCCTGCTCCAGAAGCACTTCCCGATAGTGCGCGGCCTGTTCCACCAGGTCGTCGGGGATTTGCCGTCGGGCGGCCACCGTGCCCAAGTCATCCTCGTACACGATGGCCTGGTTCTCCACCAGATCCACCACGCCGACGAAGGTCTCCGACGCTCCGATGGGAATCTGCACCGCCACCGGGTTCGCGGACAGGCGATCTCGGATCATCTCAATCGTGTGCCAGAAATCGGCACCGACTCGGTCCATCTTGTTAACGAAGCAGATACGGGGCACATGGTACCGGTCCGCCTGTCGCCAGACGGTTTCGGACTGCGGTTCCACCCCGCTCACGGCGTCAAACACGACGACGCCGCCATCCAGCACGCGAAGGCTCCGTTGCACCTCCGCGGTGAAATCAATGTGTCCAGGCGTATCAATGATGTTAATCTGATGATTCAGCCAGTAACAGGTTACGGCTGCCGACTGGATGGTGATGCCGCGCTCCCGCTCCTGCTGCATCCAGTCTGTAACGGTCGTGCCCTCGTCCACATTGCCCATTCGGTGCGTGCGCCCCGTGTAGAACAGGATGCGCTCGGTGGTCGTGGTCTTCCCAGCGTCAATGTGGGCGATGATCCCGATATTCCGAATCTGCGCTAAAGGCACGTCCCTGGGCATATCACCACCACCTGGGCCCCGCCCGACGGGTGGCCGAGGCTCCTCCCCTACCAGCGATAGTGCGCAAAGGCCCGGTTGGCCTCGGCCATCTTGTGGGTGTCTTCTTTCTTCTTGATGGTTGCGCCCTCACCCTTGTAGGCGTCCATGATCTCAGCGGCCAACTTCTCGGCCATAGAGTGGCCCGACCGCTTCCGCGCGGACTCCAGAAGCCAGCGCATCGCCAGCGACGGCCGCAGGTGCTCCGGAATCTCCACCGGCACCTGATAGGTGGCCCCGCCAACCCGTCGCGGCTTCACGTACAGCACCGGCATCGCGTTGTTCAGCGCCTTCTCAAAAACCTCCAGAGGGTTGGTGTGCATCCGCTCCTCAATGAGGTTGAAACTATCGTAAACGATGCGCAGGGCCGTGCTCTTCTTCCCGCGCCGCATCACATGGTTGACAAAACGCCCAATCATTTCGCTGTTGTACCGCGGATCGGGCTCCGCAGGCCGTCGCGCCGGACGATACCTTCTAGGCATTCTTCCAAACCCTCCAACTAGACTTCACGTTCCCGAATCCTGGCGCTCGTGGAGCGAACAGAAGGACTCGGCAACCCCTACGCCGACTTGGCCTTGGGCCGCTTCGCGCCGTACTTGGAGCGCCCCTTCTTGCGGCCTTCCACGCCGGTGGCGTCCAGCGCCCCGCGCACGATGTGATACCGCACGCCGGGCAGGTCCTTCACGCGGCCGCCGCGCACCAACACCATAGAGTGCTCCTGAAGGGTATGCCCTTCGCCCGGGATGTAGGCGGTTACCTCAATCCCGTTGGTCAGGCGCACCCTGGCGATCTTGCGCAAGGCCGAGTTCGGCTTCTTCGGCGTCATCGTGCGCACCACGGTGCACACGCCGCGCTTCTGGGGCGAGCCTTTGCTGCTGGCCGCCGTCTTGCGCTTCAGCGCGTTGTACGTGTACCGCAGCGCAGGAGCCTTGCTCTTCTTGACCTTCTCCGTCCGCCCTTTTCTCACGAGTTGATTGATGGTCGGCAAGTCTGAACCTCCCTAGGAACTCTTGAGCTAATCCGATTCTTACCCGCTTTTGGGCAAAACAACAGCCGCCTCACCTTTACGTGGGCACCAGACCTGATAAATCAGGCCCAACTCTATGGTGACGTGGCTGCTGCATCACGGACCCAGCGACGATCTCTTTTTCGCTCTTGCGAGCGGATCACGCTATTTGGGCCCGCAAAAAAACACTATACCACAACGCTCCGCTTTAGTCAAATTCGGTCTCGTCGTCTTCATACGAGTCCGACGACGTCTCTCCCGATTCCAGTTCGCCCGCCACGCCCGGCTCCCGAATCTCCAGTTGCACCCGCTCGCGGAACAGCCGCCGCGGCGGCCGGAACGCCGACCCCACGGGGATCAACTTGCCGATGATGACGTTCTCCTTCAGACCCCGCAGTTCGTCCACGGCGCCCTCAATGGCCGCCTCGGTGAGCACGCGGGTCGTCTCCTGGAACGAAGCCGCCGCCAGGAAACTCTCGGTGCTCAGGGCCGCCTTGGTTACCCCAAGCAGCGCCGGCGCGCCCGTGGCAGGCTTGCCACCCTGGGCGATCACCTCCTCATTCCGCCGCTCAAACTCAAACCGGTCCACCATCATCCCCGGCAGCATGTCCGTATCACCCGAACTCCGCACCCGCACCTTTCGCAGCATCTGCCGAATGATGATCTCTATGTGCTTGTCGTGGATGTTCACGCCCTGGCTGCGGTAAACCTTCTGCACCTCTTCCAGCAGGTACATCTGGGCGGCCTCGGCCCCCTGAATCCGCAGCACCTCGCGCGGGTTCTTGGCGCCCTCGGTCAGTTGGTCGCCCGCCTTCACCTCCATGCCCCGCTCCACGCGCAGGCGTGCCGCCGCCGGAATGTCGTACTCGCGCTCCTCCACTTCCTCGCGGCGAACGATGGCCTTGTCTTCCTCAAAGAAGACCTTCCCGGGGATTCGGGCTGTTACGGCCCCATCGGGGCCTTCGGCCAGCACAGCGCCTTCCTGAATCTGGTCGCCGTCTTCCACCTTGCGCGAGTAGCCCGACGGGATGGCATATTCCTCGCTGACGACGCGGCTGGACGTGATCTTGACCTTGCGCTGGTCGCCCTGCCAGATAACATCCACCACGCCGTCAATCTCGGCGATCACGGCTTCGCCCTTGGGCACGCGCGCCTCAAACAGTTCCTCCACGCGAGGCAGACCCTGGGTAATATCCTCGGCGCCCGCCACACCGCCGGTATGGAACGTGCGGAGCGTCAACTGCGTCCCGGGCTCGCCGATGCTCTGCGCCGCGATGATGCCCACGGCCTCGCCCAGCGCCACGAGTTCGCCCCGAGCCAGGTCCCGCCCGTAGCACTTGCGGCACAGGCCGAACTCCGAGCGGCACGTCAGCGGCGACCGCACGTACACGCGCGTAACGCCGGCCTTCACCAGGCGGCTCAAGGCATCCTCGTCTATCATAGCGCCGGCCTCCACGAGGACTTCGCCCGTCTTCGGGTGCGCGATGGGGCTTGCCGCCACCCGCCCCAGCACCCGGTCCTTGAGTTCCATCCGCGGGTCAATCCGCTTGGTGGATTCCACATCCACCCAGATGCCGCTGCGCGTCCCGCAGTCCTCCTCGGTGATGATCACGTCCTGGGCCACATCCACCAGTCGTCGCGTCAGGTAGCCCGCGTCGGCCGTGCGCAGCGCCGTGTCGGCCAACCCTTTGCGCGCGCCGTGCGTGGAGATGAAGTATTCCAGGGCCGTCAGTCCCTCGCGGAAGTTGGACCGGATGGGCAGGGCGATGATACGCCCCGCGGGGTCGGCCATCAGCCCGCGCATCCCTGCCAACTGGCGGATGGGCTGCGCGCCGCCCTTCGTCGCCCCCGACATGGCCATCGCCCCGATGGGGCTGAGCGGATCCAGCGTCTTGCGCACCTCTTCGGTGATCTCGTCGGTCGCCCGCGTCCACAGGTCCACGATCTTGCTGTACTGCTCGCCGTCGGTGATGAGACCCCGGCGGTACTGGCGCTCAATCTCCTCCACTTCCGCGCCCGTCTCGCGCACGATGCGCTCCTTGGCCTCCGGAATGGTGATGTCGCTGATGGCGATGGTCGCGCCCGACTGCGTCGCGTACCGGAACCCGATCTCCTTGATGCTGTCCACCAACTTGGCCGTCTGCTCTCGCCCCAGTTTCTGGTAGCACAGCGCCACCACTTCCTTCAGGGCGCTCTTGTCCATCAGGCGGTTCACGAAGCGGAGTTCCTTGGGCAGAATCTGGTTGAACAGCACGCGCCCGACCGTCGTCTCCAGAATCTTCGGAGCCGCCCCGTCGCCTTGCACCATGACCTTGATGCGCGCCTGCAAATCCACAATGCCCAGGCTATACGCCAGTTCCACCTCGTCAAAGTCGGCGAAGACCTTGCCTTCGCCCTTGGCGCCCGGCCGCTCGGTGGTCAGGTAGTAGCAGCCCAGCACCATGTCCTTGGACGGCCCCACAACCGGCTCGCCGTTGGCAGGCAGCAACAGGTTGTTGGCCGACAGCATCAGGGTGCGGGCCTCTTGCACCGCCGACTTGGACAGCGGCACGTGCACGGCCATCTGGTCGCCGTCAAAGTCCGCGTTGAACGCCGGGCAGACCAGAGGGTGAATCTGGATGGCGCTCCCCTCAATGAGCACCACTTCAAACGCCTGGATGCCCAGCCTGTGCAGCGTGGGAGCGCGGTTCAGCAGCACCGGCCGCTCCTTGGTGATCTCCTCCAGGACGTCCCACACTTCCGGGCTAAGCCGATCCACCAGGCGCTTGGCGCTCTTGATGTTGTGCGCGAAGTTGTACTCCACCAGCCGCCGCATCACAAAGGGGCGGAACAGTTCCAGGGCCATCCGCTTCGGGAGGCCGCACTGGTGCAACTGCAAATCCGGCCCCACAACGATCACGGACCGCCCCGAGTAGTCCACGCGCTTCCCCAGCAGGTTGCGGCGGAACCGTCCCTGCTTGCCCTTGAGCATGTCCGACAGGGATTTGAGTTTGCGCTTGCCCGTTCGGGAGATGGCGCGACCGCGGCGGCCGTTGTCCACCAGCGAGTCCACAGCCTCCTGGAGCATGCGCTTCTCGTTGCGCACGATGACGTCGGGCGCGCCCAAATCCAGCAGCCTCTTCAGGCGGTTGTTGCGGTTGATCACGCGGCGGTACAGGTCGTTCAGGTCGCTCGTGGCAAACCGCCCGCCGTCCAGTTGCACCATGGGGCGCAACTCCGGCGGAATCACCGGCAGCACGGTCAGGATCATCCATTCGGGCTTGTTGCCGGAGCGGCGGAAGGCTTCCACCACGCGCAGCCGCTTCGCCGCCTTCCTGCGCTTCTGCTTGGACTTGGACGTGTTGAGTTCCACGCGCAGTTCCTCGGCCATCTTGTCCAGGTTCAGGCCGGCGACGATCTCCCGAATCGCCTCGGCCCCCATGCCGGCGCGGAACACGGTGCCCCACTTGTTCTTGAGGTCATAGTATTCCGTCTCGCTGATGAGTTCCAGGGGCTGAAGGCTCTTCAGTTCGTGCACCTCGCGGTCGTACTGCTCGCGCTGCGCGTCAATGTCGCGGCTCAATTTCTCCTGAATCTTCTCTATCTCTTGCGCCGCAGCATGCCGCACCTGATCCTTCTCCAGCGCCAGCGCGGCGGTCTTCTCCTCGCGGTCCCGCCGCAAGCGGTTCTCCAGGCTGCTGACCTCGCGCTGCAGAAGGTCGTTCAGGCGCTTCAGGTGCTCCCGCACGAGGACCTCGCCCTTCTCCGCAATCACATGCTCGCCGACCAGGGTGAGCGTCTCCTCGGCCACCTGATCCAGATGCGCCTCCAGGTATTCGCGCAGGCGGTTGGCCTCCGAAAGCAGCCCTTCGGACTGGCGCGAGAAACTCTCCTCTATTTCGGCCTCAAACGCCTCTTGCTGCGACGTCAGCATCTCCAGGCGCTCATCGCGCTGGGCCTCAATCGCGTCTATGGCTTCCTGGGCCTCGGCTTCCAGTTTGGCAATGCGGGCCGCCAGGTCCTTCTCCCTGCGCTGGAGCGCGCGCTGTCGCGCCTCCTCGTCCACGCTGGTGATCACGTACTGCGCGAAGTAGAGGATACGCTCCAGGTTGCGCGGCGACATGTTCAGGAGCAGCCCCAAACGGCTGGGCACGCCCTTCACATACCAGATGTGCGCCACAGGCGACGCGAGGCTGATGTGCCCCATGCGTTCGCGCCGCACCTTGGCCGGCGCCACCTCCACGCCGCACTTCTCGCACACGATGCCCTTGTAGCGAATCCGCTTGTACTTGCCGCAGGCGCACTCCCAGTCCCGCGTCGGGCCGAAGATGCGCTCGCAGAACAGGCCGTCGCGCTCGGGCCGCAACGTGCGATAGTTGATGGTCTCAGGCTTCAGCACCTCGCCGTGAGACCAACTGAGAATCTCCTCCGGAGAAGCAAGTCCAATTCGCAGAGCAGCGAAATCGTCTACTTCCAACGTCATCCTCCCTACCTATCCCAGCCAGGGAGCGACAGGCCGCCGCCCAATCGGGGCACGCGCTCTTCCTCTTCCCGGCCAAACTGAATGGTCTCGCCCTTCTCGTCCAGAACCTGCACCGACAACCCCAGGCTCTGGAGTTCCTTCACCAGCACCCGGAACGACTCCGGAACGCCCGGCTCCATGATCGGCTCGCCCTTGACGATGGCCTCGTAGGTCTTCACCCGCCCGCTCACGTCGTCGGACTTGATCGTGAGCATTTCCTGCAGGGTGTGGGCCGCGCCGTAGGCTTCCAAAGCCCAAACCTCCATCTCGCCGAACCGCTGGCCGCCGAACTGGGCCTTGCCGCCCAGCGGCTGCTGCGTTACCAGCGAGTAAGGCCCGGTGGAGCGCGCGTGGACCTTGTCTTCCACCAGGTGGAGCAGTTTCATCATGTTGATGATGCCCACCGTTACCGGCTGGTCAAAGGGCATGCCGGTCTTGCCGTCATACACGATCATCTTGCCCGAGGTGGGCAGCGGCAGATTGCGCTCTCGGCTCACCTTCAGGGCGTGGGCGAACAGGTCCTCGTCCTTGATGGCGTCAGGGTTCACACCCTGGTCGCGGAGCCACATGCGCAGGCACGCGGTGCGCGCCTCTTCGTCGGCGGCCTTGCGCTCGGCCACGGACCGCTGGCTGTCCTCAAAGGCCAGCAGACGGTCGGGGTCGTAGCCCTGCTCGCGCAGCCATTCCTGCAACGCCGCCCTCCGCGCATAGTTGCGGTCGTACACCAGCGCCTCGGGGTCGTAGGGCTTGCCCTCAAGCCAGTGGGCCAGGAACAGCCGCCGCACATCCTCGTCGTCTTCCAGTTCGTCCTCCGAGTAGCCCTCTTCGGCCACCCAGCGCCACGCCCGCTCGGTGATGTCCTCCCAGGCGCGGTCGGCCATCCACGCGCGGGCCAACTCCGCCGAAATCTCGTCCTCGTCCGCGCCGTCAAACACGGGGGAAATCGCGCGGAACCCCAGGCGGTGCGCCGCCCACCCCAGGTGGGTCTCCAGAATCTGCCCGATGTTCATGCGCGCAGGCACGCCCAGCGGGTTCAGGATGATCTCAACCGGCGTGCCATCGGCCAGGAACGGCATGTCCTCCACCGGCACCACCTTGGAGATGACGCCCTTGTTCCCGTGGCGCCCGGCCATCTTGTCGCCTTCCATCACCTTGCGCAACTGGGCCACGCTCACCTGCACCAGCCGATCCACGCCCGCCGGCAGGTCGCGATGCTCCTCGCGGTCAAACACCTTGACCTCCACGACCTTGCCGCGCTCGCCGTGGGGCAGCCGCAGCGACGAGTCCTTCACCTCCCGCGCCTTCTCGCCGAAGATGGCGCGGAGGAGCTTCTCCTCCGGCGTGAGGTCCCCCTCGCCCTTGGGCGTGAGTTTGCCGACCAGGATGTCGCCAGGCCGAACCTCCGCGCCGATGCGGATGATGCCTTCCTCGTCCAGGTCCTTCAGGGCCTCCTCGCCGACATTCGGGATGTCGCGGGTGATCTCTTCGGGACCCAGTTTCGTATCCCGCGCCTCAATCTCGTGCTTCTCAATGTGCACCGACGAGAACTTGTCGTCCCAGACCAGTTTCTCCGAGATGAGCACCGCGTCCTCGTAGTTGCCGCCTTCCCACGACATGAAGGCCACCAGCACGTTCTGCCCCAGCGCCAGTTCGCCGCCGTCCGTAGAAGAACTATCGGCGAGCACCGTGCCCTTCTCCACGCGGTCCCCTTTGGAAACGCGCGGGCGCTGATCAATGCAGGTGCTCTGGTTGGAGCGGGCAAACCGCCGCAGCGGGTACACGGTCAACTGGCCGTCATCGCCCGCCACCACAATCTGGCGCCCCGTAACCGAGACGACCTCGCCGGCCTGTTGCGCCAGCACCACCTGGCCCGAATCCCACGCCGCCTGCGCCTCAATCCCCGTGCCCACAATGGGCGCTTCGGGCGCGATCAGGGGCACCGCCTGCCGCTGCATGTTGGACCCCATCAGGGCGCGGTTGGCGTCGTCGTGCTCCAGGAACGGGATCAGCGCCGCCGACACGCTCACAATCTGCTTGGGCGACACGTCCATGTATTCCACCCGCAGCGCCGAATCCATCAGGAACTGCTGGTGCCGACGCACCGACACGCGGCTCTCCACAAACTGGCCGTACTCGTCCAACTGGGCGTTGGCCTGCGCGATGGTGTGCTGGTCTTCCTCGTCGGCGCTCAGGTACACGATCTCATTGGTAACGGCCGGCACCACATCCACCATGTCTTTGCCCTCAAGGGGCAGGGCCGCGATCCGCTCGGCCAGGTCCGCGGTTATGAACGTGCCCGCCTGCGCCACCACCTCGCCCGTCTCCGGGTCCACGATCTTCTCGCGGAGCGTGTGGTTGACGAGGCCCTCCACCGTGCGCGGCACCTGCCGAATCACCTTGCGGTAGGGCGTCTCAATGAACCCGAACTCATTGATGCGCGCGTAGGTGGCCAGAGAACCGATAAGGCCGATGTTCGGCCCTTCGGGGGTCTCAATGGGGCAGATGCGGCCGTAGTGGCTGTGGTGCACGTCGCGCACGTCAAAACCGGCGCGCTCGCGACGCAGGCCGCCCGGGCCCAATGCCGAAAGGCGCCGCTTGTGCGTCAGTTCGGCCAGCGGGTTCGTCTGGTCCATGAACTGGGACAACTGGCTGCCGCCGAAGAACTCGCGGATGGCCGCCACCACAGGCCGAATGTTCACCAGGCTCACCGGGCTCATCTGCTCCGGGTCGCGGATGCTCATGCGCTCGCGCACCACCCGCTCCATGCGCAGCAGCCCGATGCGCAACTGGTTCTGGATCAACTCGCCCACCGTCTTGATGCGTCGGTTGCCCAGATGGTCAATATCATCGGGCGGCTCCGCGCCGTTGTTCACGAGGATGATGCGCTCCACGACCTTGACCAGATCTTCCTTGGTGAGCACTTGCACCGACAGGGGGGTATCCAGTCCCAGGCGCTTGTTGAGTTTGTAGCGCCCCACGCGGCCCAGGTCGTAGCGTCGCGGGTTGAAGAACAGCGCATCCAAGAAGTTGCGCGCGTTTTCTTCCGTCGGGGGGTCGCCGGGCCGCAGTTTCTTGTAGAACTCCAGCAACGCCGTCTCTTGGGTCTTCGTGGTGTCGCGGTCAATGGTCGCCTGGATGTAGGAATGCGCCGGCACGGTATCCACCGCGCTGAACAGCGTCAGCAGTTCCTCATCCGAGCCGAACCCCACGGCCCGCAGGAGCACCGTTACCGGCAGTTTGCGCTTCCGGTCCACCTTGACGGAGATCACGTCCTTCTTGCTGGTCTCAAACTCCAGCCACGCGCCGCGGTTGGGAATCAATTTGGCGAAGCACAGGTCGCGGCCGGTGGACGGCTCTTTCTCCAGCGTGAAGTAGGCCCCAGGCGACCGAATCAACTGGCTGACCACCACGCGCTCGGCGCCGTTGATGATGAACGTGCCGTTGTCGGTCATGAGCGGGAAGTCGCCGAAGAAGACCTCCTGCTCTTGCACCTCGCCCGTATCCTTGTTGACGAGGCGAACGGTAACCCAGAGGGGCGCCGCCAGGGTCATGTCGCGCTCGCGGCACTCCTTCTCGGAGTACTTCGGCTCATCAAATCGGAACGAGTCAAAGTGGAGTTCCAGGTTCTTGTTGAAACTCTGGATCGGCGAAATCTCTTGGAATAGTTCCTTCAGCCCCTCCGTTTTGAACCACTCAAACGCCTCCAACTGAACCTCAATCAGGCGAGGCAACGGGAGTACGTCGGGAAGCCTGGCATAGTTCTTAACCGCCGCATTCAGGCTCATGCACATCCGCTCCTTCACGATAGGTTACGCACTTGGTTTCGCGCAGCCCTCAACAAGGGGACACAAATCGCGCGCCACAGTCGCGGCCAGCGGGGACTTGTGCTTTGGGAACCCCTGCGGAACAGAAAACCAAAGGGTCGGCGTCGGACGAATCCAGCGCAGCGCAAAACCCCGGCTCTCGCCTACCCCTGCCACTCCAACCGGCCACATCACCCTCCGCGCAACACAAAAGCAGCCTGAGAGCGACCTTGCCCGCGTCTTTGCAGGGAACCGAACCGGGGATAAGAAACCGTCGCGCGCCCTGGAACAAAAGTCAAAACCTAACCGTCCCTGGATTCCAAAACAGAACGCACAGGTGTACCTGGCCCACTTGCCGCAACTTCCCATTATAGCAAGGCTCTATTGGTTTGTCAAATCAAGCCCGCGCGCTGAAATGCGCCCGTGCCGTCCGCATCGGCGCTTCGCCCCGCACAGTGGCATACACAACAGCGACATCCGGCGGCTAGGGATAGCCGCCCTACGTGCTACGGAAAGCCGCCCTACGTCTCTACATTTGTTCTCCTTTCGTGTGCGTTCGCGTTATTCGTGGATACGTAGGGCAAGTTTCCACACCTGCCCGCGCCCCTACGGAAAGCCCCCCTACGTGTTTGGGTATTGTGCGGCCCGCAGGGTACGACGCGCTTCCGGAAGTGCGTCGTACCTTGCTCGCCAACACAAGACGCAGACGCGGCCCACCATCGCCATTTGACATTCCCCACCACCTCCGTTATCATTATCTGTGTGCCCAAGCAGGTCGGGCGGTCGCGGTTGGATTTGTCCAACCGAGGAAAGTCCGAGCTCCACAGAGCACGGTGCTGGATAGCGTCCAGGCGGGGTGACCCGACGGAAAGTGCCACAGAAAACAACCGCCCTCGCCGTCCTCGCGGCGACGAGGGTCAGGGTGAAAAGGTGGTGTAAGAGACCACCAGCAGTCCGGGCGACCGGGCTGGCTAGGCAAACCCCACCGGGAGCAAGACCAAATAGGAGGGCAAGGCGGCTTTGCCGCCGACAGGCTGCTCGCCTGCGCCCTTGGGTAGGTCGCTAGAGGTGTCAGGTAACTGCCACCCCAGATAGATGACCGCCGGCCGCTCGCGCGGCTACAGAACTCGGCTTACAGACCCGCTTGGGCACAAACGCACCTTAACTCGCACTCCAGACAACCTCCGGCCAGGGCAAAGCCGCTGCGCATATGTGAACGATGGGTGAAAAATGCAGAGTCTAATTTTAAAACTTCGCGCAGGGGCTTTACATATTCCAAGAAGTGGTGTATAATGGGTCAAAGTGGGACAATGTAGAGGGAAAGTGGAGCACGGGCCCCTAACCAGGGCCGACCAGGGCGGCATACCATGTTCCTCAACGATGACGCGCAGACAACAGGCGACAAAGGCCGTCTCACCATGTTTCTCGGTGAGTACCTGCATACCATTGACGACAAGGGCCGCCTTACCATCCCGTCCAAATATCGGGCCTATCTGGAGGACGGAATGGTCGCGACACGCGGGCTGGACCGCTGCATCGTCGTGTACCCGATGAACGAATGGAAGTCCCTGGTGGACAAGATCATGGGGCTCCCCTCCACCCCCCGCCCAACCCGCGAATACGCGCGCCTGATTTTCTCCGCCGCGGCAGACCTGCGTGCCGACCGTCAGGGGCGCATCCTGATACCCGCTGTCCTTTACAACTACGCCGAGATTGACTCCGAGGCGGTCATCATCGGCATGAACAACCGGTTTGAGATCTGGCAGCCCAAGCGCTGGGCCGAGTACCGCAAGACCATGGAGCAAAACGCCGAGTTCATCGCCGACAAACTGGCCGAGCACGGCCTCGCCATATAGGCTGGGCGCCGACATGAGGGCCTCGTATGGATGAGCCTGCGCACACCCCCGTACTCCTGGAAGAAGTCGTAGAAGCGCTGGCGATTCGGCCATCGGGCTGGTACGTGGATTGCACGGTAGGATTGGGAGGCCACAGCCGCGCCATTCTGGAAGCCTCCGGGCCGGGCGGCAGGCTCCTGGGGCTGGACGCCGACGCCCGATCCCTGGAACTGGCGAGGCAGCGGCTGGCGGACTTTGGAGAACGCGCCGTATTGGTGCACGCCAACTTCCGCGACCTGGAACACGTCGCCAGAGATCACGGGGTGGATGCCGCAAACGGGATCGTGATGGACTTGGGACTCTCATCGTGGCAACTTGCCGACAGTGCCAGGGGCTTCTCGTTTCACGACGAGGGCGGCCTGGACATGCGGTTTGACCCGTCGGAAGGCGTGAGCGCCGCCGACCTGGTCAACGCGCTGGGCGAAGACGAACTGGCAGCCCTCATCTGGCGCTACGGCGAGGAGCCCAAGGCGCGGCCCATCGCCCGGGCCATCGTGCGGGCGCGGCCCATCGCCACCGCCGGCCAACTGGCCGAGGTCATCGCCCGCGCGGCGGGACGGCGCGGCCGAATCCATCCGGCCACGCGCACCTTTCAAGCGTTGCGGATCGCGGCCAACCGCGAGTTGGACAGCCTGGAGGCGGCGCTGCCCCAGGCGGTGCGGCTCCTCGCGCCAGGGGGGCGGCTGGCGGTCATCTCCTTCCACTCGCTGGAGGACCGCATCGTCAAAACGTTCTTTAGAAACGAATCCAGGGATTGCATCTGCCCGCCGGGGATACCGCAATGCGTCTGCGGGCATCGCGCAACCCTGCGCACGATTACGAAGAAGCCCATCACGCCCGGCCCGCGCGAGGTGAACGCCAACCCGCGGGCCAGGAGCGCCAAGTTGCGCGTCGCAGAAAGGCTGTCGGACACGAAATGAGCGCCGGTCGCCAGAACACCGAAGGGGAACCGAGCACCCAACCCGCCACGCGGGCCGGTGCCTTGTGGCGGGCCATCCGCGAGAAAGGGCTGTTTGTCGCCATCGCGGCCCTCACGGTGTTCTGCTGGGCGGCCATCCCGCTCTACACGACTACCCAGCGCACGCATGCCGAGTACCAGATCGCGCTGCTCCAGCAGCAAATCCTGGAACTGCAGCGTGAAAAGGCCCAACTCACCAGGGAGTTGGCCGAGCGCCTGCGCCTGGACGTTCTGGAGAAGGCCGCGCGCGAAGAAGGGTTGGGCCCGCCGGTGGCGCTGGATTATCTGACAGTCCCATAGGTCGCTGGTTGGACGCACCCCCTGGCCGCCGAGCAGGTCGCGCGAGCAGGGGGTGGAGTTGCCCTTCGGGGCATCGGCAAGGACCGCGCGGCAGCGCGAACCGTGCGGACGAAGATTCTGGGGTTCAGGGGAACGAGGGGAAAGGGGCATATGGATCGCTCGCCAGAGGACATCACCCGACAGCGATGGGTCATCCTCATCGTGCTGTTCAGCGCGTGCGCCATCTTCCTCATGCTCTCGCTCGTGGTGAGCCAGTTCGTGAAGGTTGGCGCGTCGCCGCAGGGCGAAGCCTCGCCCGGCAGCATCCAACTGCCGCGCGGCGCTCTGGCCGACCGCAACGGGTTCCTCCTGGCCTTTGATGTCTTTGAATACGACGTGGAAGCAAGCCCTGCCGGATTGAGTTCGGAGAAGCGCGACAAACTCGCCGACGCCCTGGCCCCCCTCCTCAACAAGCCGCGGGATGAGGTCCGCGCCCTGCTGGAGACGAACGGAGCCTACGTAACGCTCGCCACCCATCAGAGCGGCTCCATAGAGCCGGAAATCAAAAACATCTGTGAGTCGTTTGGCCCGGTGGTCAAGACCGTGCCCCACCCTGTCCGCTACTACCCGGAGGGATCGCTTGCCGCCCACGTCCTCGGCTTCGTCAACGCAGACCCGGGTGGTTGCTATGGCGTGGAGGAGTACTACCAGCAGGACCTGCACCGCGAGCCTGTACCCATGACCAAGTTGGGGTCGGCCGCCTGGGACGACATCCAGGCCTCCGACACCGTCCTCGTCCTCACCATTGACCGCTACGCGCAGCGCATCGTGGAGGAAGAACTGGACGCCGCAATCAAGCAGACCGGCGCCAAGAGCGGCCAGGCCATCGTGATGCTCGCCAAGACCGGCGAGATTCTGGCCATGGCCAGCCGGCCCACGTACACCCCGGCGGAGTACTGGAAAGCGCAGGCCAACACGTGGCTGAACCCCAACGTCTCCGAGATATACGAACCCGGCTCCATCTTCAAGCCCATCACCTATGCCGCCGCCCTGGACACCCAGACCATATCCGCCAGCGAACTCTTCTACGATCCCGGCGTCATTGAAGTCGGCGGCCGCAAAATCTACAACTGGGACAAGGTGGGCCACGGCACGGTGGACATCGTGGAGGCCCTCGGCAACTCCCTGAACGTCGTTGCTGCCACCATCACCCAGCGCATGGGCAAAGAGCGCTTCTACACATACGTCCGACGGTTCGGGTTCGGCCAACTCACCGAGATTGACCTGGCCGGCGAAGCGCCCGGCATCGTCAAGACGCCCTACGACAACCCCCAGTATTCCGACTCGGACCTGGGCACCAACTCGTTCGGGCAAGGCATCTCGGTTACGCCCATCCAGATGATCTCGGCGATCTCGTCCATCGCCAACGGCGGCGTCCTCATGTCGCCCCAGGTGGTTCGGCGCAAGATCGTGGGCGGGCGCGTGATAGAACTCCAGCCCCGAGTCATTCGCAGGACGGTCAGCACCCAGACCGCCGAGACCCTCACCCGAATCCTGGTGCGCGTGGTAGACGAGTACCTGGTCAAGGCGAAGGTTCCCGGCTACAGCATCGCCGGCAAGACGGGAACCGCCGAGATTCCCATAGGCGGCGCGTACGACCCAAACGACTATATCGCTTCGTTCGTCGGCTACGGCCCGGCCAGCGACCCGCAACTGGTGATTCTCGTGAAACTGGACCGGCCCCAGACCGTGAGGTCCGGCGAGGGAGCCGCAGCGCCGGTCTTTCAGCGGATCGCGGCGCGCCTGTTCCAGTATCTGGCCATCCCGCCAGACCGTGCAAAATGAGGGATTCCGTATGCTCACCCTTGGCGACATCATCCAGGCCGCAACCGGCATAGAAACGAAGGGCACGCCCGGCAGCGAGCGCCCCGTCCGAGACGTGGTCATTGACTCGCGGCAGGCCGGCCCCGACTGCCTGTTCGTCGGGCTGAAGGGCGAATCCGCCGACGGTTCGGACTTCGCAGGCGACGCCATCGCCAAGGGCGCGGTGGCCGTCCTCGTCTCGCGCGCCCCGACAGCGGCAGCCCAGGTCTGGACCCGCGACACCGCGCACGACCGCATCACCCCGCCCGTCGCCATCGTCGTGCCCGACACCCTCTGGACGCTGCAGGAAGTTGCCGCCTACTGGCGCAGGCGCATGCGGGTGCGCGTTGTGGGCGTTACCGGAAGCGTGGGCAAGACCGTTACGAAAGAACTCACCGCGGCGGTCCTTTCTCGCCGCTACGTAACGCTGCGGAACGAGGGCAATCTGAACAACGAAATCGGCCTGCCCCTGACCCTGCTGAAAGTTACGCCCAAGACCGAATACGCCGTCTTGGAGATGGGCATGTACGCCCTGGGCGAAATCGCGCGCCTGGCCGAAATCGCCATGCCCGCCCTCGGCATCGTTACCAACGTGGAGCCTGTCCACCTGGAGCGGCTGGGGTCCATTGAGCGCATCGCGCAGGCCAAGTCGGAACTGGTGCAGGCGCTGCCCGCCGATGGCGTCGCCATCCTCAACGGCGACGACCCGCGCGTGCGGAGCATGGCCGCCCTGACCCGCGCCAGGGTCTTCACCTACGGCCTCACGCCCGACTGCGACCTCTACGCCTCCGACGTAGAGAGCCGCGGCCTGGAAGGCATCCGTTTCCGCCTGCACTACCGCGGCGACACCATCCACGCCCGCGCGGCTCTGCTGGGCACGCACTCGGTCCACACGGCCCTGGCCGCCGCCGCCGTGGCCTTGAACGAGGGCCTCTCGTGGCAGGAGATCATGGCAGGGCTTATGGACGTGTCGGCGCAACTGCGGCTCATCGCCACGCCCGCCATCCGCGGCGCGCTCATCCTGGACGACACCTACAACGCAAGCCCCAAGTCCACCATCGCCGCGCTGAATTTGCTCGCAGAACTGAAGGGACGTAGGATAGCGGTTTTGGGCGACATGCTGGAACTGGGCGCCTTGGAAGAAGAGGGACACCGCAAGGTCGCGCGAAGGGCCATTGAGGTCGTGTCCCGCCTCATCGCCGTTGGCAAGCGTGGGCGCATCATCGGCGAAGAGGCGCTGGCGTGCGGCATGTCGCCGCAGGACGTGGTCATCGTGGACTCCAACGAAGAGGCCATCCGCGTCCTGTCCGATTGGATTCAAGAAGGAGACATTGTCCTAGTCAAGGGATCTCGCGGCATGCACATGGAAGACATCGTGAAGGCCCTGAGGGCCGAGAGGTGATACATTGGCCAGTTCACTGACGTTGGGAACCATATCCTTCTTGCTGGCGGTTTTCTGGGGCGGGCCTCTCATCAGGCTGCTCAAGAAGTACCGCATCGGCAAGCAAATCCGCGTGGACGGCCCATCCAGCCACATGGTCAAGATGGGCACGCCCACCATGGGCGGCTTGATGATGATTATCCCCGTGCTCCTCATCACCGCCGCCCTCAACCTGCCCAACCTGCGGGGGCTGGACCTCATCGGGCGGTCCATCCTCCTGCCCATGGGCGTCATGCTGGCCTACGGCATCCTGGGCGCTGTTGACGACCTGGCCGGCGTTCGCGGCACGCGCGGCACCGGCCTTCTGGCGCGCTACAAGTTCCTGTGGCAGGTGCTCATCGCCCTGGTCGCGGCGCTGGGCCTCCATTTCGCGCTGGGCCTGCGCAGCGTCGCCATCCCCACCATCCCCTACAAGATAGACATCGGCCTCTGGTACCTGCCCGTCGCCGTCTTCATCATCGTGGGCAGCACCAACGCCGTCAACCTGACCGACGGCCTGGACGGGCTGGCGGGCGGCACGGTGGCCATCGCCTTCACCGCCTACGGAATCATCGCCTACCTTCAGGGGCAGGTTTACCTGGTCAACTTCTGCTTCACGGTTGTGGGGGCCACGCTGGCATTCCTCTGGTACAACGCTCATCCGGCCATGCTCTTCATGGGCGACACCGGCTCCCTGGCCCTGGGCGCCACGCTGGGAACCGTCGCCCTGATGACCGGCCAGTGGCTCCTGCTGCCCGTCGTGGGCATCATTTTCGTGGCCGAGGCGCTGTCCGACATCCTGCAGGTGGTGTACTTCAAGCTCACCAAGGGGAAGCGCATCTTCAAGATGGCGCCCATCCACCACCACTTTGAACTCAAGGGCTGGTCGGAGGTGCAGGTAACCCTCCGGTTCTGGTTTATCGCCATGTTGGCCGCCATGCTTGGCGTAGCGCTTGCGTTGATCTAGGGCCATGTATTCAGACGAGACGGACTTCCGTAACCGAACAGTAACGGTCATCGGGGCGGCCCGCGAGGGCACGGCTCTGACGCGCTTCCTGTGCGAGCAGGGCGCGCGCGTCATCCTGAGCGACATCCGGACCGAGGAAGCCCTCGCCGCCCATCTGGACACCATCCGCGACCTGCCCGTTGACCTGCGCCTGGGCGGCCACCCCGAGTCCATCCTGGACACCGACGTGGTCTTCGTGAGTCCAGGCGTCCCGCTGGAGATTCCCATCCTGCGCGAGGCCGCCCGCAGGGGCATCCCCTTGAGCAGCGAGACGCGACTCTTCTTCCGCCTGTGCCCAGCCCCCATCATCGGCATCACCGGCAGCAGCGGCAAGACGACCACCACCGCCATGACCGGCGAGATGCTGAAGCAAGCGGGGTTCCGCACCTTCGTCGGCGGCAACATCGGGCGGCCGCTCATCGGCCACCTGCGCGAAATCCGGCCCACCGACAAAGTCGTCATGGAACTGTCCAGTTTCCAACTGGAGATGCTGGGCGCGAGTCCCCACATCGCCGCCATCCTGAACATCACGCCCAACCACTTGGACCGCCACCCCGACATGGCCTCGTACATCGCGGCCAAGCGCGAGATTCTGGCGCACCAAGCGGCGGGCGACATCGGCGTTCTGGGCTACGACAACGCCGTAACGCGGGACCTGGCGGGCGATTGCCACGGGCGCGCCTTCTTCTTCAGCCGCAAGGAGCGCGTGCCCGCTGGCAGTTACCTGGACGGCGACGCGCTGACCATTCGCCTGGACGGCGCGCCGGAGCGCATCTGCGCGCGCGGGGACCTGCGCCTGCGCGGCGAGCACAATCTGGAGAACGCGCTGGCGGCGTCGCTCCTGGCGCGGCTGGCGGGCGCGCCGGCCGAAGCCATCGCGCACGTCTGCGCCACGTTCCGCGGCGTAGAGCATCGGCTGGAGTTTGTCGCCACCGTCCGCGGCGCGCACTTCTACGACGATTCCATCGCCACCACGCCCGAACGCACGGTTGCCGCCCTGCGCTCGTTCACGGAACCCATCATCCTGCTGGCCGGCGGGCGCGACAAGCACCTGCCCTGGGAGGAGATGGCCGACCTCACCGTGCAGCGCGTGCGACACCTGATTCTGTTCGGCGAGGCGGCGGGCCTGATAGAGCGGGCCGTGTCCGAAGCCGTGCAGCGCGCGGAGGGGCCGACCACGCTCCGCGCCGTCCACGTCGTGCGGCGGCTGGAGGAGGCCGTCCCGCTGGCCGCCGACCTGTCGCAGCCAGGCGATGTGGTGCTTCTGGCCCCTGGCGGCACGAGTTTTGATGCCTTCCGCGACTTCGCCGAGCGCGGACAGCGGTTCAAAGAATTGGTGCGCGGCCTGCAATCGCAGGCAGCCGATCCCGATCAGGAGTAACACGGCCATGGCTACGCGCATCCGCAAGAACAAAATGGACGTCCCGCTGCTCATCACGACGGCGGCGCTGGTCCTGTTCGGCCTGACGGCGGTGTGGGCGACCTCCGTTGCCGACGCCATGCTCTGGACCGATGGGCAGGAGCCTCTACGGTTCGTCGTGGGCCAGTTGAAATGGCTCATCCTCGGACTCATCGTTGCCGTCGCGGTGTACGTGATCGGCTATCGCCGACTGGCACGGGTGGTTCCCGCGCTCGCGATCGCCGTTCTGCTCTTGCTGATCGCCGTCTTCTTCTTCGGCAAATCCGACTACGGTGCCTATCGCCGACTGGAACTGTTTGGCTTTTCCGTGCAGCCCAGCGAGATCGCCAAGCCCATCCTCATTCTCTACCTGGCGCGATGGCTCTCGTCCAAGCGCGACAAACTCAACGACATAGACGCGGCTCTCATCCCCTTCCTCATCCTGGTGGGCATCTATCTGGCTCTCATCTTGTTACAGCCCAACCTGTCCAACGCCATTATCCTGGCTCTGGTCTCGGTTACCATGCTCTACCTGGCTGGGGCCGCGACGCGGCAGGTGCTGGCAGTCATCGCGGGTGGCGGCGTCCTGACGCTTGTCATCGCCATGCTCGTCCCCTACCAGCGCGAGCGCATCCTCGGCTTGGTGCGCGGGGGCGAAAGCAGCGCGGCGATCCAGAATCGGTTCCTGGAGACCCTGACCCGCTCGGCAGGCATGTTCGGGCACGGGGTGGAGAAACTCCAGCAGCAAGCCGAACTGGTGCGCGGCGCCCACATGGATTTCATCTTCGCCTTCATCACCTACGGGTTTGGCGTTTTTGTCGCGCTGGTGCTGCTGGCGGCCTTCCTATACTTCGGCTATCGCGCGACGCGAATCGCCCAGCATGCGCAGTCCGAACTCGGCATGCTCGCCGCGGCGGGCATCGGCGTGTGGATTCTTCTGCAGGCGCTCATCCATATCGGCGTGAGCGTGGGCGTGCTGCCCATCACCGGCCTCACGCTGCCTTTCGTCAGTTACGGCGGCGCGTCTCTGTTGGCGTGCCTCATGGGTGCAGGGATCCTGCTCAGCATCTCCGGCGACACACAGCGCAAGGAGACGAAATCCAGTGCGGCTTATGCTTACGGGGGGAGGTACCGGCGGCCACGTGTATCCAGCACTCGCCGTCGCCCAGGCGCTACGCGCCAGCGGGCACGGTGATGAGGTCTGGTACATGGGCCGCGGCAACAGCATAGAGCAGACGCTGGCCGAACGGGCCGGATTGCCGTTCGTGGCCGTTCCGGCTGCGCCGGTGCGCGGGGCCGGCCCCGTGCGCCTCGTGGTGAACGTGGCGAACCTCGTCCGTGGCGCCTACCGGGCTGCGGGCGCGCTCCGCCGCCTGCGACCGGGCGCCATCTTCGCCACGGGAGGATACGTTTCAGTGCCGGTTGTGGTGGCAGGCTGGCTGCTGCGCATCCCCAGCCTCATCTACCTGCCGGACATGGAGCCGGGGCTGGCGGTCAGGGCCCTGGCGCGCATCGCCACGCGCGTGGCCGTAACGGCGCAGGAGGCCACCCGCCACTTCCGCGCCGCCAAGGTCATCGTTACCGGCTACCCGGTGCGGGAAGAGTTCCTGGCGTTGGATCGGGCCTCGGCGCGGCGGGCGCTGTCGCTTTCCGACGACAAGGTCGTGCTCGTCTTCGGCGGAAGCCGCGGCGCGAGCGCGCTCAACAAGGCCGTGGAGGGCGCGCTGGAGGAGATTCTGGAGTTGGCGCAACTGGTGCACGTTTGCGGCGAGGGCGACTACCCTGCGCTGTCGGCCAGGCGCGCGTCGCTGCCCGCCGACAAACAGGCACGCTATCGCCTGTTCGCCTACCTGCACGACCTGCCCGCCGCGGTGGTGGCCGCCGACCTGGTGGTCTCGCGCGCGGGCGCGTCGGTGCTGGGCGAATTCCCCGCCGCGGGCGTGCCGTCCATCCTGGTCCCCTACCCGTATGCGGGGCGGCACCAGATGGTCAACGCGCGCTACTTGGCCGATCACGGCGCAGCCATCGTGATTGAGAATGACCGTGTGGGCGCGGACCTGCTGCCCGCCGTTCGTAGCCTGCTGGCGGATGACGCCCGCCGCGAAGCCATGCGCGAGAACGCCCGTCGCCTGGCCCGGCCCGACGCGGCACATGCGCTTGCGCGGGCTTTGCGGGCGCTGCCCGCCGGCAAGGGAGTCTAGCGTGCGAGTAACTCTGGATCAGGCGCTCTTGCTCAACATCCTGATCGCGGTATGCGCGGTGCTCGGCCTTCGCCGGGGCGTCGCCAGGGAGTTGGTAGTGCTCATCGGCGTCATCCTCGGGTCGCTGGTGGCGCCCACGGGTGCGCGCTACGTGCCCACCGTCGTCGCGCTTGGGCAGAAGGCGCTCGGCCTGACGAAGGAGGGCGCTGCGCCATCTGCAGCGGCGTTGCCGTCAGGGAAGACGAGCGACCTGATCGTATTCGGCCTGATATTCCTGGCCAGCATCGTCATCGCCAGGACGCTGGTGAAGCCGCCCAAGGGAATCGCCAGCCGATTCCTCGGCACAATTGTGGGGGGAGTGAACGGCTACCTGATCGGCAGATTCGTCTTTCCGCGGATTTTCGTGGAGCCGGAGACGGTGTTCGTGGTCTCGGGGTTGAAGGCGCAGTCGCACTTCAGCCCAGGCAACACGGCAGCCGCCGTCATCGTGTTCATCATCGTTCTCATCGGCCTGGGCATCAGGCAGTCATCGCCGCCGAAGAAGAAGCAAGCCTGACGGTCTCAACGACCCGTAGAGAGGGAGAAACGTCGTGGGGCCTATTGAAGTTTTGTGGGGTTCGCTCATCGTGATGTTCGGCCTCATCGGCCTGGTGCGCGGCTTCCTGCGGGAGGTCGGCGTTACCACCGTGCTGGCCTTCCTGCTGTTCCTGCTGACGTTCTTCGCCAAGCAGATCACGCAGGCGCTGGACATATTGATCGCGCTGGTGAGGATTTCGCCGCCGGACAGCGTGCAGGCGAACCTGGTGCGGTACGGCGTGTACTCGGCAATCATCATCCTGGTTACGTTCATCTCGTACCAGGGCGAAACCCTTACATTTGAGGGCCGCCCGGTGCCGGGCCCGTTCGGCATCGCCCTCAATCTCATCATCGGCCTGTGGAACGGCTACCTGGTCATCGGTAGCCTGTGGTACTACATGCACAAACTGGATTATCCGATTGCGCTGTTCGGCCTCTTCCAGCAGCCCCTGTCGCCCGTGGCGACGGTGATGGTAACGCTGCTTCCCGAGGCCCTGATCCCGCCCTACGGGTTTCTTGCGCTGGCGGCATTTCTCATTTTCATGCGGGTGATCAGGTAGTGAACGCAAGCAAACAGCCTAATGCCGAACGCAACAACGGCACGGTGAATCTGGCAGCGGTGCGCCGCGTGCACCTGGTGGGCATTGGCGGGGCAGGCCTGAGCGCCATTGCCGCCGTCCTGCTGGCGCGCGGCCTGGAGGTGTCCGGCTCGGACCTCCAGGCCAACGCCCAGACGGAGGCCCTGGCCCGGCGCGGCGCGCGCATCTACCTCGGCCACGCGCCCGACAACGTCCGCGGGGCCGACCTGGTCATCGTCTCGTCGGCCATCGCGCCCTCCAACGCCGAATGGCAAGAGGCCGCCCGGCGGGGAATCCCCGTCGTCAAGCGCGGGCCTGTGCTGGCGGCGCTCCTCGCCGGTAAAGTCGGCGTCGCCGTCGCGGGCAGCCACGGCAAAACCACAACCGCCGGACTGATCGCGTTTCTGCTGAGCGAGGCCGGCCTTGACCCCTCGTTCATCATCGGCGGCGTGGTGGAGAACTTCGGCGACAACGCCCGCGTGGGCCGCGGCCCGCACTTCGTGCTGGAAGCCGACGAGTACGACCGCACCTTCCTGGCGTTGCGGCCCCACCTGTCCGTCATCACCAACGTGGAGATGGATCATCCCGACTGCTTCCGCGACGAGGACGACCTGCGCCAGGCGTTCCTGGAATTCGCGGCCCGCACCGTCCCCGACGGCCTCATCCTTGCGTGGGCCCACGACCCGGCCGTCGCCAGCCTGGCCCAGGAAGCCGCGTCCATTGCCGGCTGCGCCGTCCAGACCTTCGGCCTTGACCCCGACGCCACGTGGAGCGCCCGCGACCTGACCCCGCATGCCGATGGCGGCACGGAATTCACCCTCGTGCGCGAGGGCCGCCCGGACGTTCGCGCCCGCGTGGCTTTGCCCGGCCGCCACAACGTGAGCAACAGCGTCGCGGCGCTGGCCGCGGCCGCGTGGCTGGGCGTGCCTCTGGCCTCTGCCGCCGAGTCCCTGGCCCGTTTCCGCGGCACCCGCCGACGCATGGAGGAGCGCGGCGCGGTGCAGGGCATCGTGGTGCTGGACGACTACGCCCACCACCCAACCCAGATTGCGGCTACCCTTCGGGCGGTGCGGGAGAAATACGGCCCGCGCCCGCTCTGGGCGGTGTTCCAGCCCCACACCTACAGCCGCCTCAAAACGCTCTGGCGGGACTTTGCCGCCTGCTTCGGCGAGGCCGACCACGTCGTCGTCCTGCCGGTCTATCCGGCCCGCGAGCCGCATGACCCAACGGTGCGCCCCGACCTGCTGGCCAGACAGATGCCCCACCGCGACGCGCGCTACGCAGGCAGCCTGGACGAGGCGGCCGCGCTGTTGGCGGAACACGCGGAGCCTGACGCCATCATCATCACCCTGGGCGCGGGCGACGAGTGGATTGTAGGCGACCGCGCCCTCGCCCACCTGCGCCGCAAACTGGCCCGAACCTTGCAAGCGGAGAAGTAGAGAATGCCTTCAGGAGCACCAGGAGGAAAACGGAAAATCCGAGTTGGCGTCATTCTCGGCGGGCGCTCCGGCGAGCACGAGGTCTCGCTGGTATCCGCCCAGTCGGTCATGGCCGCCATGGACAAGGAGAAATACGAGATCATCCCGATAGGCATCACAAAAGAGGGACGCTGGATCGCGGGCGGGGATCCCGTCGCGGCGCTGAAAGGCTTGCCGGCGGGCGACGCGCACCATACGGCGCTGCTCGGCGACCCCACCCAGCGCGGCCTGGTCTCGCGCGAGGCCATGCAGGCCGTGGAGCGCGCGGCTCCCATTGAACTGGACGTCGTCTTCCCGGTGCTGCACGGCCCCTATGGCGAAGACGGCACGGTCCAGGGCCTGCTGGAACTGGCCGACATTCCCTACGTCGGGGCTGGCGTGCTGGGGTCGGCCCTGGGCATGGACAAGGCCGTGATGAAGGATGTCTTCAAGGCTCACGGCCTGCCCATCGTGCGATACCGCGTGTACAAGCGGCGAGAACTGGAGAGGAGCCAGAAACGGATTGAGGACCAGATTGAGCAGGAACTCGGCTATCCCTGCTTCGTGAAGCCGGCCGATCTGGGGTCCAGCGTGGGCGTCTCCAAGGTGCACAACCGCGCCGAGTTGGCTCCTGCCCTGCACCTTGCCGCGTCCTACGACCGCAAAATCGTGGTGGAGGAAGGCATCAACGCCAGGGAGATTGAGTGCAGCGTTCTCGGAAACGACGAGCCCGAAGCCTCGGTGCTGGGGGAAATCATCCCTTGCAACGAGTTCTATGACTACAACGCCAAATACATAGACGACCGCTCGGAACTGGTGATTCCCGCGCCGCTGCCCGAATCGCTGGCCCAGCGCATTCGCCAACTGGCCATCCAGGCTTTTCTGGCGGTGGACTGCGCGGGCATGGCCCGAGTGGACTTCCTGCTGGATCGCGAAACGCTGGATGTTTATGTCAACGAGGTCAACACCATCCCTGGCTTCACCGCCATCAGCATGTACCCGAAACTCTGGGAGGCCAGCGGCCTGCCCTACTCGGCGCTGATTGACCGCCTGATAGAACTGGCTCTGGAGCGACACGAGGAGAAACGCAAGACCCGAACTTCGTACACCCCGAAGGCGAAGGAATAAATGGCCATGGCTTGGATGGAACGACGGCGTAGGGTAACGAAACGCAGAGGGCACACCTTTGCCCAGGCGCACGCCGCGCCGCGAATGGGCGTGCGTGCGGCTGCGCGCCGTCAGCCCGCCGCGGCGCCGGCGCGGATGGCGGGCCTGGCGCTGGTGCTCGTCGCCGCCGTCGCCGCGCTCGCCTTCTCCCAGTCGGTCGCCTTCTTCGTGTACAGCGACGAGACGCGCTACGTGGGCCTGCACCTGCTCACCCCCGAAGCCGTGTGGCAGGCAGCGGGAATCCCCGACGGGTACAGCGTCTTCTTCGTAAACACGGGCCGCGCGGCCAAGGCCCTGAAGGCGCTCCCCGAGGTCAAGGACGCCAGGGTAACCCTGCGCATCCCGAACCGCCTGACCATCACCATCACGGAAAGGACGGTGCGGGCGGCGTGGGTGCAGGCGGGCACAACCTGGTGGGTGGACGAGACGGGCCACGTGCTCACCCAGGCGCAGGGCGACCTCCCTCCCGACACATTGCGCATCAACAGCATGGTGCCGGCCCCGCTACAGCAGGGCCACGACGTGAGCGCGGCGGCCATTCGGGCAGCCCTGCGCTACCATGAACTCGTGCCGCAGGCCGTCAGGTTCCAGTACGCCGAGGACAAGGGCATCTCGCTCATCATGCCCGATGGCTGGCCCGTGCACCTGGGCGACGATAGCCAGGCCGAACTCAAAATCGCGCGGTTGAACGCGCTTGTGGAGCATTTCGCGCAGCGGGGCATCCGCCCCGTGTACCTGGACTTGCGCGCGCCCGACGCGCCCGCGTACAGGCGCTAGGCGCGGGGAGGAGACGAGGCTATGTGGTTACCGCTCATCGGTCTCCTGATCGGACTTATCATCGGATCGGTGGTATCCATTTCTATACCGGCCGAGTACGCCCGCTACACCGCGGTGGCGATTCTGGCCGCGCTGGATTCGGTGCTGGGCGCCGTCAAGGCCAACCTGTCCGGCGACTATGACAATGCCATCTTCATCACGGGGTTTTTCGGCAACACGCTCCTGGCCGCCGTTCTCACGTTCCTGGGCGACCGGCTGGGGGTGGAACTGTACTACGCGGCCATTTTCGCCTTTGGCGTCAGGCTTTTCAACAACCTGGCCTTGATCAGGCGGCATCTGCTGGCGCGGTTCAGGCGGAGCCCGCGCCGCGCGTCGTGATGCCCGCCGCCGCGCTGAGCGACAGGAGGAACCAGGTGGACCAACTCGTGGCAGGGATAGACATCGGAACGACAAAAGTGTGCACCCTGATCGCCGAGGCTTCGGGCGAAGGCCCCATGCTCCGCATCATCGGCGTGGGCGAGCAGGCGGCCCGCGGGATGCGCAAAGGTGTTGTCGTCAACGTCGCCGAGGCCGCCGAGGCCATCGCCGCCTCGGTGGAGCAAGCCGTGCGCGTGTCGGGCGTCCCCGTGGATGCCGCCTACGTCAGCGTGGGAGGCACCCACATCACCTCGCTCAACAGCCGCGGGGTGGCCGCCATCACGCGCCCCGAGCGCGGCGTTACCCAGGAGGACATTGACCGCGCCCTGCAAGGCGCGCGGGCCATCGCCATCCCCCACAACCAGGAGGTCATCCACGCCCTGCCGCGCGGCTACTCCATTGACGGCCACGACGGCATCACCGACCCGCTGGGGATGCACGGGCACCGCCTGGAGGTGGAGGCGCACGTCATCACCGCGTCCGAGGCGGCCATCCAGAACCTGCGCGACTGCGTCCTCGCCGCCAAGGTGGAGCCGCTGGGGCCTGTGCCCGAACCCATCGCCGCCGCCCAGGCCGTGCTGCGCCAGAGCGAACGCGAGGCCGGCGTCATCCTTGTGGACATCGGCGGCGGCACGACCAAGATCGCCGTCTTCGCCGATGGGTGCGCGCTGCACACCTCCGTCATCGCCGTCGGCGGCGTGAACATTACCAACGACATCTGCTACGGCCTCAAGGCCCCCTTTGAGGTCGCCGAGCGCATCAAGATCGCCCACGGGCACGCGATCCCCGACAAAGTGCGCCCCGACGAGACCGTGGACGTAACGTCGTTCGGGGACGAAATGCCCCAGATCGCGTCGCGCCGCTTCCTCGCCGAGATCATCCAGGCCCGCGTGGAGGAAATCTTCGCCCTGGTGCTCAAGGAGATCAAGCACTCCGGCTACGACATCCTCCTGTCGGCGGGGGCCGTCCTGTGCGGGGGGACGGCGCAACTGCCGGGAATCAAGGAAGTGGCGCGCGAAGTGTTGCAAATGCCCGTCCGCATCGGCATACCCACCGACCTGGAAGGGCTGACCGACACCATCGCCAACCCGGCCCACGCCACAAGCGTCGGCCTGTTACGGTGGGGCCTGGGCGACATGTCCGCGCCGCCCCCCGAAGAGAGCGATTGGCCCAGCAGAATCAAGCGTTGGTTTGCAAATATGCTGCCGAGTTAGGCACAACGTCGTAGAGAGGGAAGAACCATCATTCGCGAAAGGAGTAGAACGCTATGGTAGACCTGGTAGAGCCCGAGAATTTCGCCAGAATCAAAGTCATCGGGGTGGGCGGTGCCGGCTGCAATGCCGTCAACCGCATGATTGAGGCCGGGCTGAGCGGCGTGGAGTTCATCGCCGTCAACACCGACGTCCAGGCGCTCATGCTCTCCAAAGCCCCCAAGCGCATCTCCATTGGCGAGAAACTGACCCGCGGGTTGGGCGCTGGCGGCGACCCCGCCATCGGCCAGAAGGCCGCCGAGGAAAGCAGCGATGACCTCTACGAGGCCATCAACGGTTCCGACATGGTCTTCATCACCGCGGGCATGGGCGGCGGCACCGGCACGGGCGCCGCGCCCATCATCAGCCAAATCGCCAAGGAGACCGGCGCGCTCACCATCGGCGTGGTAACCAAGCCCTTCGGGTTTGAGGGCCAGCGCAAGCGCCGAACCGCCGAGGAGGGCCTGGAACGCCTCCGCGAGCACGTGAACACGCTCATCGTCATCCCCAACGATCGGCTCCTGGAGATCGTGGACAAGAAGGCGCCCGTTACCGAGGCCTTCCGCGTCGCCGATGACGCGCTGCGCCAGGGCATCCAGGGCATCTCGGAAGTCGTAACGGTGCCTGGGATGATCAACGTGGACTTCGCCGACGTCCGCGCCGTCATGCAGGAAGGCGGCTCGGCGCTCATGGCCGTCGGGCGGGGCAAGGGCGAGAACCGCGCCGTGGACGCCGCCAAAGCCGCCATCGCCAGCCCGCTGCTGGACATCACCATTGAGGGCGCGCGCGGCGTGCTGTTCAACATCACCGCGGGCCGCGACCTCACCCTCAGCGAAGTGGACGCCGCCGCCAACATCATCAAGGCCACCGCCGACCCCGAAGCCAACATCATCTTCGGCGCCGTCATCAACGAGAGCATGAGCGACGAGGTGCAGATCACCGTCATCGCCACGGGGTTTGACGCCAAGGGCAAGATCCTGCAAAAGCCCGCCGCCATCCCCCAGGCCCGCGCTGCCGCGGCCACCGGCACCGACGGCAAGATCCGCGAATTCCCGGTGCGCATCATCAACACGGAGGACATTGAAGTCCCCGCGTTCATTCGCAACGCCGTAAACAAAGGGCCCAAACAGAACTGAGACTTGCGGCGCGCCCTGGCGCTACGCCACAACCATTCGGCCGGAGCGCGCCGCAAAGCGCCTGGCCCGGCGGCCCGCGCGTTTCGCGTGGCTCTCCATCGTCATAGCCTGCCTCGCGTCTCCCGAGAGGAGCCCGCCCGTTACCCGCGTCGCCATCGCCCGGTAACGGGCGGGCGGTTTCCAGGGGGCCCGCATCGGATACAGCCACGGCCCTCGGCCCCTAACCTTAAATCTTGTGTTGCGCGAACATTTCAAACAAAAAAGACTTGCATTCTCGGCGCATTTGTGGTACACTGGGACTGCTCCACGACACATAGTGCCTAAGCCGCACACCCCACCCTACATACGGTATGGTGTCGCCATCGCTTCGGTGCGGGGAGCATTGTCGCCTGATCCACCGGCGACAGCCAAGGAGGAAGCCGTGCAGTGCCCTAACTGTGGAGAACCAAACACCCAGGTGGTGGATACGCGAATGATCACCAACGGCGTGCGCCGCCGCCGCCAGTGCCCCAAGTGCGGCCAGCGGTTCACCACCTACGAGTATCCCGCGTCCACCACGCCCCTCGTGGTCAAGAACGATGGCCGCCGCGAGGAGTTTGATCGCACCAAACTGCTGACGGGCATCCGCAAAGCCTGCGCCAAGCGCCCCGTCAGCGCCGAGCAGATTGACGCCATCGTTACCGCCGTGGAAAACCAGATTCGCGACTCCCGCGCCAAGGAAATCTCGTCCGAAAAGATCGGCCAGATGGTGCTGGAGCACCTCCGCCAGATTGACAAGGTCGCCTACATCCGCTTCGCCTCGGTGTACCTCCGAATGGATGACCTGGAGGCCCTCAAGCAAGAGGTTGAGAAACTTCTGAAGTCCGGTGATCAGGAACCCGCGTCTCGGCACTAGGAGAAGACCCCATGATTACCCTGGAACCCACGCTCACTGCGAATGCCTTGACCGTGCTGAAGAAAAGGTACCTGCGCAAGGACGAACACGGCAACCCCGTGGAAACGCCCGCCGACATGTTCTGGCGCGTGGCGTCCAACGTCGCCCAGGCCGAGCGGCTCTACGGCCCCGAGGACCAGGTGGAGTTCTGGGCCAAAGCCTTCCACGAACTCATGGTCTCGCTGGACTTCCTGCCCAACTCCCCCACCCTCATGAACGCGGGCCGCAGGCTCCAGCAACTCTCGGCGTGTTTCGTCCTGCCCATTGAGGACTCCATGATCAGCATCTTTGAGGGCATCAAGAATACCGCCCTGATCCACCAGAGCGGCGGCGGCACGGGATTCTCCTTCTCCCGCCTGCGCCCCAAGAACGACGTGGTGCAGTCCACCAAAGGCGTGTCCAGCGGCCCCGTGTCGTTCATGAAGGTTTTTGACGCCGCCACCGAGGCCATCAAGCAAGGTGGCACCCGTCGCGGCGCCAACATGGCCATCCTGCGCGTGGACCACCCCGACATCCTGGAGTTCATCACCGCCAAGGACAAGGATGGGATTCTTCCCAACTTCAACCTGTCGGTCGGCATCACCCGCGAGTTCATGCAGGCCCTGGCCGACGACGCCGACTACCCGCTCATCAACCCGCGCAACCGCCAGGAGACGGGCAGGCTCAAAGCCCGCGAGGTGTTTGACCTCATCACCCAGATGGCCTGGAAGAACGGGGAGCCGGGCGTCATCTTCCTGGACCGCATCAACGAGGCGAACCCCACCCCCCACCTCGGCGAGATTGAGAGCACCAATCCGTGCATCACCGGCGATACCTGGATCATGACCGCTGACGGGGCACGCCAGGTGAAGGACCTGGTCGGACGTCCTTTCACTGCGATCGTGAACGGCGCCGAATGGCCCAGCGAGGGCTTTTTCAGCACGGGGACGAAACCGGTATATCGCCTCACCACGCTGGAGGGGTTCTCATTGCGATTGACCGCGGAACATCCTCTCATGAGAGTTACCTCTCTCACGCGCTACCGGTTGGAAACGGAGTGGACCGAGGTGCAACACCTGCGCCCGGGCGACAAAATCGTTATCCACAACCATCGCAGCCTCCTGGGGTGGGAAGGCCCGCACACCGAAGAGGAAGGCTACTTGATGGGGTTCTACCTGGGCGATGGGACGAGGAAACAGGGCAGAATCACCCTCTCCTCCTGGGGCGAGACCGAAGGCGCAAAAGCGGTGCGCGACGAGGTCTATCGCTACGCCCAAAAACTTCCGCACCGTGCCGATTTCGCGGGCTGGACCGCTGTCCGCGGCCGTGGCGAATATCGCCTGACGCTCACCGCCTTGCGCCAATTGGCAGACGAACTGGGGCTAGGGAATGGCAAAGCCATCACACCGCAGATGGAGCAAGCCTCGGCAGACTTCTATCGCGGCCTGCTCCGCGGCTTGTTTGACTCCGATGGTTCGGTTCAGGGCGGTCAGGAAAAGGGGGGCAGCGTGCGCCTGGCGCAGAGCGATTTGGAGATGCTGCGCGCTGTCCAACGGATGCTGCTACGTCTCGGCATCGCATCTACGATTTATCAGAACCGCCGCCAAGAAACCTCGCGGGAGATGCCCGACGGGAAGGGCGGAACACAGGAGTACCTGACCAAAGCCCAACATGAATTGGTGATCGCCAACGACAACTTGCTCTATTTCTACGAGCGCGTTGGGTTCAGCGATACTGACAAAGCCCGCAAATTGGCACAACTTCTAGACGCATACCAGCGGGAAATCAACCGCGAACGCTTTGTTGTTACGATAGCGGAGATCGTCGCAGACGGCGCGGAAACGGTGTACGATGTTCGCATCCCGGGCATCAATGCCTTTGACGCGAACGGGCTCGTCGTGCACAACTGCGGGGAACAGCCGCTCCTCCCCTACGAGTCCTGCAATCTCGGCTCAATCAACCTGGCCCACATGGTTGCCAACGGTTCGGTGGACTGGGCGAAACTGCGCCAGGCGGTCAAGGTCGCCATTCGCTTCTTGGACGACGTGATTGACATGAACCGCTACCCCCTGCCCCAAATTGAGGACATGACCAAGGCCAACCGCAAGGTCGGCCTGGGCGTCATGGGCTTCGCCGAGATGCTCATCCAGTTGGGCATCCCCTACGACTCGGAGCAGGCCGTGGAGACCGCCGAGGCCGTCATGCGCACCATCCAGGAAACGGCCTGGGAAGCGTCGGCGGCCCTCGCCAAAGAGCGCGGCGCGTTCCCCAGTTTCAAGGGCAGTCGCCTGGACCGCCCGGGCGCGCCGCCCGTGCGCAACGCCACCGTTACCACCATCGCCCCCACCGGCAGCATCAGCATCATCGCGGGGTGCTCCAGCGGGATTGAGCCACTGTTCGCCCTCGTGTACACGCGCAACGTCCTGGACAACACCGCCTTGCCCGAAGCCAACCCGCTGTTTGAGCGGATCGCCCACGAGCGCGGGTTCTACTCGGCCGAACTCATGGAAGCCATCGCCCAGCGCGGGGGCGTCCGTGGCCTGGACAGCGTGCCCGAAGATGTCCAGCGCATCTTCCCCACCGCCCACGACATCAGCCCCGAATGGCATGTCCGCATCCAGGCCGCCTTCCAGCGCTACACCGACAACGCTGTGTCCAAGACCATCAACTTCCCCCACGACGCCACCGTGGAAGACGTGCGCAAAGCCTACCTGATGGCCTACGAACTGGGGTGCAAGGGCATCACCGTTTACCGCGACGGGAGCCGAAGCACCCAAGTCCTGACCAAAGGCCGCGGCGACAAGCCCGCCCAGTCCAAGGACGCGCCCTCCGAACCGTCGGTTCGGGTTCCGCGCACGCGCCCCGTCGTTACCCACGGCATCACCGAGAAGGTCGCGCTGGGCTGCAACCGCACCCTGTACATCACCATCAACGAGGATGACAAGGGCCTGTGCGAGGTCTTCTTGCAGATGGGCAAATCGGGCGGGTGTACGGCCTCCCAGTCCGAGGCCATCGGGCGGCTCATCTCTCTGAGCTTGCGCTCGGGCATTGAGCCGAAAGCCATCATCAAGCAACTGAAGGGCATCCGCTGCCCGTTCCCCGTGTGGCACAATGGGAATGTGGCCTTCTCCTGCTCCGACGCCATCGGCCGCGCCCTGGAGCACTACCTGGGCATCCAGTCGCCCCACTCGCCGCAAGCGCCCGAAGCCCACGCCGGCACCGGTGAGAAGAACCCCCTGGACTTCTCGCCCGAGTGCCCCGAATGCGGCGGCATCCTGGAGTTCGTGGAAGGCTGCATGACCTGTCGCACGTGCGGCTACTCGCAATGCGGGTGAAATGAGGAGACCCAGAACCGGAGACCCCAAGGGCCTCGGTTCCAAAGTTTGTTGGTCATGTCATGGGCACAGGCGCGACGCGCTTTCGGAAGTGCGCCGCGCCTCGGTCGCCAACACAAGCCGGAGCCGAACCGCCTCTGGGGTCTCCTAGCGTCTTCGCAGGCTGGCCGCCACCGCCTCGCTGACCGACGTTACCGCCCGCGGCCGCCGCAGGAACCCCTCCAGGTGGATGTCGTCCACGTACAGCGACAGGTGGAGCGTCCTGCCCGCAGCGGTGGCGCGCCGCAACGTAACCAGCGGGTACTTCCAGGCGGGGGTTGCCGCCTTGAACGACCTGGGTAGCCAGTCGCGGAACGCGGCTACCCTGTCGTCCAGCCGTTGCGCCTCGTAGAGATTCGCGTTCTTCAAGTGGTGGCGGATGTCGTCCGTGTGCCGAGTCAGTCCGGCAATATGGGCTTCTGCCTCGTCCAGGATCCGCGCGCGATCTTCGGGGAACCGGCGCAGTTGCGGGTCGCGGGCGCGCACACGTGCCCACGCGCGCATCGCCGCCTTCAGCCGCTCGTCGTAGGCATCCAGCGTCTCCAGTTCCTTCGCGATGGCCGCTTTCTCCTCCGAGGACAGCCCGCCCTTCTCCGCGCCGCGAATCACCGCCAGGAGCCGCTCCAGGAGCGCCAACATGCCCTTCTGTAGCAAATCCAACTGCCGCTCGCGCCGCAGCGCCGAAATCCCCCAGCGCAGTTCGCGCCCCCTGGGAGAGCGCGGGTCGCATTCGGCCAGCGCCCGCCGCATCGCCTTCAGTTTGGCGTCCAAATCGCCCAGGATGTACGGGTTCGCGTCGGCCACCTCGCGCAGCGTCGCCTCGGCCTGCTCCAGCGGCACGTCGTCGGGCACGGCCACCTCCAGCGTTACGCGCAGGTCAGGGCTGGGGCGCGTGAGGTTCGTAATCTTCGTCGCGGCCAGAATGCTGTTGGGCACGTAGATGTCGCAATGTTCCTCGGTGTTGTACAGCGTGGTAACGCGGAGGCCGATGTGCCGAATCTGGCACACCACACCGTCCCAGATGATGAGGTCGCCGAATCGGAACGGCGTGTCAATGAGGAGCGTCAGCCCGCCCAGGATGTTGCCCAGCGTGTCGCGCAGCGCCAGCCCAACGACGAGCGCCGCGCCGCCCGTGGTCAGCGCCACCGTGGAGATGTCGGCGCCCAGCAGGCGAAGCATCAGGATCGCGCCCACGCCGCCGATCACCACCGGCGCCAACACATCCAGCACCGGCACGAGCACGTCGTCAAAACTGGACTCGCTACGCTCCGCCAGCCGCCGGCCGTAGTACAGCACCGTGTCCCGCGTCAGCCGCCAGACCGCCCACGTGGCAACCGCGATGCGCAGCAGGTTGACGATCGTGTTCACGGTGGCCTTCGTGCCGACGGAGAGCGTGCTGTCGTTCGTCAGGCTGATGATCGCCGTGAGGATGAGGAAGACCACCACCGGCCGCTGGAGCACGCCCACCAGGACGTCGTCAATGTCGTCGGGCGTGCGCCGCGCCCACCACGCCAGCAGGCCAAACAGCAGAATCGCCGCGCCGGCAATCGCGCCCAGCCACGAGAGAAGCAAACCCCAATCCGGCATACGCGCCTCCAAAACACGAAATGGGCGCTTGCGGCAGAAAGCCGGCGCTGCGGCCACCGCACCATCGCCGCCAGCACAGTCCTACGGTTCGCCCAAGGCAGCCACGACGCCTACGCAGCCGCGATGGGCATATCAGCCCAGCGGCGCAGCCATGCGCGCCCCTGGGGGTTGTGTCCGAAGGTTACAGGGGCAGGCCGCCCTACCCGACCTGGATGATCTCCACCGGGCAGCCGTCGGCCGCAGCCTTGGCGCAATCCACCAGGTCGTCGGGAATCTCGCCTTCGCCGGGATTGCCGCCCACCTGGTACTTGGCCACAATCTGGCTGTTGCCGTCGTTGGGGTTCTCCTCAAAGACCGCGTCGCAGTCCGACCAGCACGCCCCGCAAGCGATGCACTCGTCGCGATTGATGGTTACCTTCTTCATCGCCGAACCTCCCGCAGGATGGTGAAAATACGACTCAAAGTGTACGGATATTCGCCCCAGGTGTCAAAACGCGGCCAAGAGGCTTTCGCGCTTCGCCATCCGCCGAAGGCGCAAAACCCTGGGCGCCTTCTGCCCTCGCGTGAGATTGACGCCTCCCGGACATCCGATGCCGCGCCCCCTCCCTCGCTTGCGGACTTCGCGCCTCTTTGCTACAATCGCCCCAAACGCGATTCGGAGAGGCCCATGGAGAACCTGCGAGACTACTTCCGCGCATTCGCTGCCCTGCCCGAGGCCGCGCGGCAGGTGGGCGCCGAAGCGGCCGCCGCCAACCTCGCCGAGCAAGCGCGCCCCCTGGCCGACCCCGCCGCTGCCGCCGCCTTTGTGGAGCGGGCCCGCACCCGCTACCATCTCACCCGCCAGGATGCCCAGACGGCTTTCTGGATTCTCCAGGAATACTACTGGACCCACTACATTCGCCGCCGCCCTATCGCGGGCCGCATCGCGCGATTCGTCGCCGCATTCCTGCGCTACAAATACCCCAAGGTCATCCTGGAGACGCGGGACGAGGTCATCGTAGAGTCGCCCTGGGGGGTTGCGTGCCCCCTGGTGCGCGGATTTGACGGCGACTTGGCCCAATGCCGCCCCCTGTGTGAGGCCTGCTTCCGTCACGCGGTCATCATAGAACCCGACCAGATCGCGCTCCTGAAGGCCGCGGCCCCCTCCCTTCGGCTCGTCCTCCACAAGTTTCGCGAGTCGCCCGACAAGAACTGCGAGTACGCCCTCGTGTCCGAATAGCCCGAGGGCATACCGCGGCCGGTGTTCCACGGCGCAAGCGCCAGGTTGCCTTCCGCCGCGCCGAGTGGTATTATCAGCGTTGCGCCTGCCCCGCGCGGCGCGTTTCGCTATGACTACAGAGAGGTATTCATGCCTGAAACCCGAAGTCCACAACGCTTCGCCCGCATCGGCCTTATCGTAACGGGCCTGCTCATCGCAGCCCTGCTCCTGAGCGGATGCGCGGCGGCCGCCGAGAAAAGCGAATTCGCCGGCCCCGACTGGAGCCGCGGCGTTCGCATCGGCGTGTCTCACATCAACAACCGGCCCAGCATCGTCTGGGATTCGGCGGGCGGCAGCGCCCTCGTGTCGTGGCTCGCCAACACCGAACAGGGCTGGCGAATCCAACTCGCGCGGGTCAACGCCCAGGCCGAACCCTCCACCACAACGTTGCCGTTTCCCATGCGCGCCCCCACCCGCCAGCAGATGGTGCTGGGCGCGCCGGGCACGCTGCACTTCTTCTGGCTGGATGCGGCGAGCGGGCGCAGGCCCGGCCTCCACTACGCCCGCACCACCACCGACGGCGTCCCCCTGAGCGAGCCGGCACTTGTCTCCGGCGACGCCAGCGACGTAACGGGCTACTGCGCGTTTCGAGCGGTAGAAGGGGCGCTGGACCTTCTGTGGGCCGACGTTTCGGGCGGCGACCCCCAGATGTTCCACGCGCGCCTGGCCGATTCCGGCGAAGTCCTCGTGGCCCCGCACGCCCTGGGAGTCGCGGGCGCCGACCCCTATGCGGCCGTGGACAACCGCGGCGTCGTCCACCTCGCCTGGCATCTGGGCCAGGGCATGGGCGCCGAGAAGATTTTGTACGCTACCTTTGACCCCGTCGCCATGCGCGTCGGCGAACCCACGGTTATGGCCACGTTCCCGATGGGCATCGGCCTGGCCCTCTACCCACCCGAGATCGCCCTGGAAACCGACTGGGTCTATGTCATCTGGTCGCTGGAGCAGCGCGGGGGCGGCCTCACGCCTGGCACGGCCGAGACCCAGTACCAGGCCTTCCCCATCGGCCAGCCCGAGCGCCACGGCGGCGGTGGGCTGTACTTGCCTGCGCTCGCCAAGCCCGAGTACCAGGCCGCCAGCGGCGCGTTCAACTACACGCGCCTGTACCCGCTGGCGTCCGGCGACGGCAGCGCGGTCGTCCTGCGCTCCCCGTCCGACTACGTGTACATGCAGTTTGCCGTCCCAGGCCAGCGCGACGAGGCCGGGGTGTTCGTGGCCAGTTACATGGCGCTCCCCCGAAGGGTGGGCAAAATCCAAATCGCCCTGGCCATCCTTGACAACGGGCGGGTCAAGGGCTACGAAGTCGCCGCGCGCACCCTGTCCGGCTCGCTGCGACCCGCCGCGACGGTGGACGACGAGGGCGCGCTGCACCTGGCCTGCCTCGGCGTAGGGGGATTCGGGAACTACGACGTGCTCTATGCCAGCACCGCGCCCGCGGTTCGCGCCACGCTCAATCGGATGACAGCCGCCGACGTGTTTGCCCTGCTGCTGGGCAAGACCTGGAGCGCCGCCTCGGCCCTGTCCTTCTTCCCGATGCTCATCATCTGGCTATTCCTGCCGTTCGCGTGGCTTGTGGGGTTCTACCTGGCCCGACCCGACGCCGACCTGACCACCCGCACGGGGCGCGTGGGCCTGGTCGTCGCCATCGTCCTGTACCTGTTCTCCAAACTGTTCATGCTGCCCGCGTTCCTGTGGTACGCCCCGTTCCTGGACGTGGTGCCGCCCCGATTTGAGTGGGTAGTCCTGCTGGGCTTTCCGGCGTTGCTCCTGGCGTTGGGCCTGCTGGCCATGCGTCTTTACATTCGGCGGGCCGAGCGCAAGGTCGCCATGTTCGCCTTCGCCACCTTCGCGGCCACCGACGCCCTCCTGTCGCTCATCTTCTACATGCCCAACGCCATCGGCGGATAGCAAAACCTCCCGCGCCCTCCTGGCTCCCCGCACGAGGGGAGACAAGGGGGCGCGGGAGTCGCCTGAAGCCTCCGCGCTGCCTCTTCCCGCTACAGCGCGATCTTCACGCCCAATTCCTGCGCCAGGCCCTGGATTTCAGCGAGCACGCTGGCGGGCACAGGCACGCCATTTTGCAGTCGGTCTTGCCGCTTGAGCCATTCTATCTCTCCAGGCAAGTAGATGCGCTCCACGCCAGGAGCGCGAGGAGAATTGAGAATCTCCTGCACGAGGCTTTGCATATCCCGGCGGAAATCGTCCCAATCGGCAAAAGCCGAGATGTCCAGCGCCTGGGTTACGAACCCCACCGACGACGGCTGCTTCAGGTCGTGCACCGAGGTAAGGCGGGTGCCGAAATCGGCGCCGGTGAGCACGCCCGACAGCACGTCTATGGCCAACGCCAGGCCGTACCCCTTGGGCCCGCCGATGGGCACCAACGTGCCGTCCAGCGCCGCCTTGGGGTCATCGGTGGGACGGCCCTGCGCGTCCAACGCCCAGCCCAGGGGGATGCGCTCGCCCTTGTTGGCCGCCAGCCGAATCTTGCCGCGCGCCACCACCGACGAGGCCATGTCCAGGACGATGTCCACGTCGCCGCCGGTGGGGATGGCGATGCAGACGGGGTTGGTGCCCAGCACCGGCGCCGCCCCGCCCCACGCCGCCATGCTCGGCGCGGCGTTGGCCGTAACCACGCCGATCATCCGATGGGGCAGCGCCATCATGGCGTAGTACGCCGCGATCCCGAAGTGGTTGGCGTTGCGCACGGCGGCGACGCCCACGCCGTGCTGCCGCGCGCGCTCCATCGCCTGAGTCATGGCGCGGACGCCCGCCACCTGGCCAAATCCGCGCTGCGCGTCCAGCAGCACCGACGCGGTCCGCTCCCGCACCACCTTGACCTCGGTCTTGGGGGTCATCAGCCCCGCTTGCACCCGATGGACATACGCGGGCAGGCGCAGAAGCCCGTGCGACTCCACGCCGCGCAGGTCGGCCTCCACCACGATCTCGGCGATGATGCGCGCCTCGTCGGGCGGCACGCCAACCTTCTGCAGCAGGCGCTCGCAGGCTTGCACCAGGTCGCTGGCTTGGATGCGTACGATTTCCTCTGGCATATGTTGTGCCTCCACATGTAGGATTTTGCAAACATCACAGCCGCCCCTCGCGCCCGCGCAGGTCGTAGAACACCCATGCGGGCAGGGGCGGCAAACGCAGAAGGGCGGGCCTCCGTCAGCCCGCCCTTGCGTTGGACGGGGACTTACGCAAGTCCCAGGTAAGCGTGCTGAACGACGGGGTTCTCGCGCAGCGCCTCGGCCGTATCGGCGAAGCGGATGCGGCCCGTCTCCAGGACGACGCCGCGGTGGGCGATCTTAAGCGCCGCGCGCGCGTTCTGCTCCGAGAGCAGCACGGTAATCCCCTGACGATTCAACTCGGAGATGATCTCAAACACGCGCTGAACCAACAAGGGCGCAAGGCCCAGCGACGGCTCGTCCATGACGAGGATCTTGGGCCTGGACATCAGCGCGCGGGCGATGGCCAGCATCTGCTGCTCGCCGCCGCTGAGGGAGCCGGCCAGTTGTCGCTCGCGACCCTTGAGGGGCGCGAACAATTCGTACATGCGGGCTTTATCCTTGGCGATCTCGTCCAGATCCGTCCGATGATACGCGCCCATCTCCAGGTTCTCGTCCACGGTGAGCACGGGGAAGACGCGCCGGCCCTCCGGCACGTATCCGATCCCCTTGTGCACCAACTTGTGCGCGGGCAGCCGGTGGATCGGCTCGCCGTTCAAGAGGATAGCGCCATGCCGTGGGTGGACAAGGCCGCAGATCGCCTTTATCGTTGTGGATTTTCCGGCCCCGTTTGCGCCGATGATGGTCGTGATCTCGCCGTCGTGCACCTCCAGGGAGATTCCCTTCACCGCGTGAATGTGCCCGTAGTAGATGTGAACATTGTCCAGGACTAACATCACTCTTCCTCCCTGCCGAGATACGCCTCAATGACCACGGGGTCGCAACTCACGGCGCTGCAGGAACCCTCGGCGATCTTCTTGCCGTAGTCCAGGACCGATACCACATCGGAGATTTCCATCACCAGTTTCATGTCATGTTCCACCAGGAAGATGGTGATGCCCGAGTGGCGAATCTCCAGCAGCATGTCGCGCAACTCAGCGGTTTCCGCCTCGTTCAGGCCGGCGGCCGGCTCGTCCAGCAGAACCAGGGTCGGCTCAGTGGCCAGCGCTCGGGCGATCTCCACACGTCGCTGCAAGCCATAGGGCAGGCTCGTCGCCTGCTCATCGGCGTACTGGTCAATCTTCATGATGCGCAGCATCTGAAGCGCCTTTTCCTTCAACTCCTCTTCCTCGCGGCGAACGGAGAAGGGATCCAGCACGTGTTGCCAGAAGCGAGTCTTGGCGTGATGCCCCAGGGCCACCAGCACGTTCTCCATGACCGTCATGCTGGAGAACAGCCGCAGGTTCTGGAACGTTCGGGCCACGCCCATCGCGGTGATCTTGTACGACGGCAGGCCGCTGATCTGCTTGCCGCGGAACCGCACCACCCCTTGCGTGGGCTTGTAGTAGCCCGAGACCACGTTGAAGATGGTCGTCTTGCCCGAACCGTTCGGCCCGATGAGGGCGTGGATTTCGCCCTCCTGGATGTTCAGCGACACGTCGTTCACGGCCACCAGGCCGCCGAATTGCATGGTGAGGTTCTGTATTTCCAGCAACATGGTCTCACCTCGCTTCTTCGGATGGCGGATTCGCCACGGTGTTGGCCTCCTCCTCACGGGCCCGCCGCGCGCCCTGGCGCTCCCGCCAGCGCCGCGCAATGCCTACAGCCCCGCCCGGGAAGAAGAGCACCACCAGCACTACGGCCAGCCCGTAGAACACCAGTTGCCAGTCGCGGAACGTCCGCAGGACCTCCTGCAGGATGACCAGAACTCCGCCCACCACCGACCCCAGCAGATTACCCATGCCGCCCACCAGGGTCATGGTGAGAACGAACAGGGTGGAGCGGAACTCAAAGATGTCGGGGCTGATGTACGTGTTGAGGTGGGCGAATAGCACGCCCGCGACCCCCGCGTACACGCCGCTGATGGTGATCGCCAGAATCTGGTAGAAACCGGTGTTGACGCCCATGGCCTTGGCGGCCACGTAGTCGTCGCGCACCGCGCGGAAAGCGCGGCCGAAGCGGTGGCGCGTGATCTGCCGGGCGACGAGGTAGCCCAGGATCACGAATGCCAGCACCAGATAGAAGTACCTCTGCTCCGAGTTGATGGGGATGCCGAAGAAACTGGGGCGTTTGATGTTCGGAATCCCCATGGCTCCCCGTGTAATCTGCTCTTCGTTCACGAGGATGATGTTGATGACCTCGCCAAGCCCCAGTGTAACGATGGCCAGGTAGTGCGAGCGGACCTTCAGGGATGGGAGCGCCACCACAGCGGCCACCAGGGCCGCAACCACCATCGCAGCCGGCAACGTGAGCCAGAACGGCCACTTGAAGTTCACATTGAGCAGCGCCGCGGTGTAGGCCCCAATGGCCCAGAACGCACCGATGGCCAGGTTGATCTGCCCACAGAACCCCTGGGCGATGTTCAGCCCCAGGCTGAGCAGGATGTACAGCCCCGTCATGTTCAAGATGCGCACTTGGTAGTCATTGCGCGCGATCTTGGGCACGGCCAGGAGCAGCGCCAGGAAAGCGATCAGCGCGATGGTCTTCCAAAGCGTCGTGCGCGTCTTCATCTCGCCCTCCTACACCTTCTCAACGGTGGTCTCGCCCACGATCCCCGACGGCTTGATCATGAGCACCAGCACCATGATGATGAAGGCGATTCCCTTGGTATAGGCCGACGAGATGTAGCCCGCCGAGATAGCCTCAATCACGCCGAAGAGCAGCCCGCCCACGATGGCGCCCGGGATACTGCCCAAGCCGCCCAGGATGGCCGCCGCAAACCCCTTGATGCCCACAGCCGCGCTCATGGCGGGGTTCACGTACACGATGGGCGCGGCCAGAATGCCCGCCGCAGCCGCCAGCCCCGAGCCGATGGCGAACGTAACCGCATTCGTGAAGTTCACCGGTATCCCCATGGTGCTCGCGATCTCGCGGTCCTGCGCCGCAGCGCGCATGGCCTTCCCCACCTTCGTCCGCGACAAGAATGTCTGCAGGCCGACCATCAGGACGGTGCCCACCCCGATGATGAGCAACATCTGCGGCACGAGCGCCACGCCGCCCACCAGGATCGGCTTGGACGATAGAGGCGACCGCACTGCAAACCCTTCCGCGCCCCAGATGATGATGGCCAGGTTGTCCAGCATGATGCCCACGCCGATGGTCCCCAGGAGCATGAGCATGAGGTCCAGGTTTGCCAGCGGGCGGAACAGCCTTTCCAGCGCAACGCCCAGGATCGCCGTCAGCAGGATGCCCACGATGAACGCCGCCCAGTAGGGCAGGTGCAGGCCGGCCACCATTCCCTTGTAGAAGATGACGCCGAAGTACGTCCCGATCATGTAGATGCTACCGTGTGCAAAGTTGACGAGGCCCATGGATCGGTACACCATGGAGTAACCCAGGGCCACAAGCGCGTAGATACTCCCGATGCCCAGGCCTCCAACGATGGTCTGCACGAGAATGACCGTTTTGGTCATGCCCCTCCTTTCAAGAGCGGTCTGGACGCCCCAAGCAAGAGAACGCAAGAGGGAGGCCGCTTGCACAGCCTCCCTCTCGCTGCGGTTCCTACTTGACGGATACGGGGGTCAGTTTGCCGTCTTTGACGACGCCAATGCCCACCTCGTGCAGGCCCTCGCCGTTCTCATCGTAGCAGATCGTGCCCTGGAGGCCCTGAACGCCGCAGATCTTGTGCAGTTCCTCGGTGATGCGCTCGGGCGTGATGTCGGGATACGCCTTCTCCAGAGCCATGATGAGCACCGTAGCGCCGTCGTAGGCCTTGGCGCCGTGGCTCTCAGGCTCATCGCCCCAGCGCGCCTTGTAGCGGGCCGCGAAGTCGCGCGTCAGGTCGTTGAGGTCATTGGAGATGTACGGGTTGGAGTAGTACGTGCCTTCCGCCGCGTCGCCGGCGACTTCAACGAACTTGGTCGTGCCGATGGCCGCGCCGCCCGCAAACTGGCCGGTGAACCCCAACTGCCGCGCCTGCTTGGCGATGAGGCCCGAAGCCACCTCGGAGCCGCCGAACAGGATGACCTCCGGATTGGTCTGGAGAATCTTCGTCAACTGGCCGGTGAAGTCTTTGTCCTCAATGCCGTACCACTCCACGGCCAGAGGCTCCAGGCCATGCGCCTTCAGGGCGTTGGTCTGGTACTCGGCCTCGCCTTTGCCGTAGGCCGACGTGTCGGAGATGATCGCGAACTTCTTGAACCCCTTGCCCACCATGAAGTCCACGATGCTCTTCTCATACGCGGGCCCGGCAGGGCAATCCCGGAACACGTACTTACTGCCCTTCTGGGTAATGGCGGCGTTGAGAGCCGAGGTCAGGTGAGGGATTTTGTACTCCATGAACACGGGCACGACCGCCAACGTCGTCGTGCTATTGGTGCACGCGAACGCGGCCACCACCTTGTCCTGGGTGATGAGTTTCTGCGCCAGTGCGACAGCCTTGGTCGGGTCGGCCTCGTCGTCTTCCTGGATCAACTGGAGCATCCGACCGTGGATGCCGCCGGCCGCGTTCTTGGCCTCAAAGGCCAGCAGGATGCCGCGCTCGTCCCACTCGCCCAGGATGGCATTGGTGCCCGTCTTGGGGGCAATCCAGCCGATCTTGATCGGCTCAGGCGGCGTCGTGGGGGCCGCCGTGGGCTGCGCGGGTGCCGCGGTGGGCTGGGCAGGGGCCGCCGTGGGCTGCGCGGGCGCCTTCGTCGGCGTAGCCTGGCCGCACGCGCCCAGCATCACGGCAACGATGGTCAACAGGGTAATCGCAACAAACAGGTTTCGCCGGGTCATCTGCTCTTCCTCCTCATTGATTCAAAATTGTTGTGGATCCGACAGACGTACCGATGGGATATGGATAGGCCTCTGCTCTACCACCTCCTTTCCCTGCAATTCCAGCCGTAGCCCACAGTCCTGCGTGGCATGTCGGACACGTCGGGCGTCGCAACAGGACCCAATTGCCAATTCTGCTACCCGCCAGACATCGGCGGGAAAAGGCACACACGGCTCGCCGCGGGCACCTCGCGCTCCAGCGGCACCTGCACGCCGTTCACCGTCGCCAGCCCAATGTCGTCGGGATCCAGGCCCAAACGCACGACGACATCCCGCACCGTGAGCGGGCCATCGGCGTCCAGATGCTGCCGCCGCTGCCCCGGGGGCAACAGCGCCCCGAACACTTCCACTTCAAATGAGAACCCGCCGCCCCCCATACCCCCGCCCTACGCCCCTTCGGGCCGAATCTGCCGCACCTTATAGAGCGTTTCGGTGTGGCTGTAATCGGGGATCAGCGCGGCGGCCAACCCGATCTCGCGCGCGATCTCGTCGGCATGCTGGCGCACCATCGGCCCCAACTCCAACATCCGCTCCATCGGCAGGCGGAAGGCTGGCCCCGCGACCGCGATCACCGCGATGGGCCTCTGCCGCGGATCCAGAATCGGCGCGGCCACGGCGTTGATGCCGTCCTCGTATTCCGATTGGGCGATGGCAAAGCCGCGCTCGCGGGTGGCTCGCAAGTCGGCGAGGAAATCGTCAGGGGAGACGATGGTGTGCTCGGTGTAGCGGCGAAGTCCCTGAATCATGATCTGCCTGACCTGGGCCTCGGGCAGATAGGCCAGGATCGCCTTGCCCGACGAGGTGCAGCAGGCGGGAAGCCGCTGCCCGGGCGCCGCGGCCAGTTTCACCCGCTGGGGGCTCTCAATGACCTCCAGATAGACGATGTCCGTCCCATCCAACACGCCCAGGTCCACCGTCTCGCGGCACTCCTCGCTCAAGCGCTGCAAAAAAGGCCACGCGTGTCGCCGGATGTCGGTGGTCTCCAGCGCCAGCATGGCCAGTTCCAGAACGCGCAGCCCAAGACGATACTTGCCCGTCGCCTCATCGTGCTGCACGAAACGCTTGCTCTCCAGCGTCGCGAGGACGCGATGCACGGTGCTCTTGTGCAACTCCACGCGCTCGGCGATCTCGGTGAGGGTCAGTTCAGGCTCCTCCCGCGAGAAGCACAACATCACATCCAATGCTCGCCCGACGGCGCGAATGGGCTTGCTCAAGTCACCCTCCCCCATTGGATAGGATGGTGTGGTGATTGCACACCGTGCAACTAAGTTTCACACAATAGTATAGCACAAAGATCGGGGTTTGTCAAGTAGGAATCGCAACGGAAATCGTTGGAGATTGACCTCACCTAACCCCTCCCACACCCTCCCCTTTCCTCTCCGCGCGCGGAGAGGAAAGGGGAGGGCTGGGGTGGGGATGGGTGAGGTGGCTCTTCCTCCCGCACGGCATCCACCGGGGTGTAGTCAAGATGGGCAAGGGCTGGGGTGAGAATGGGTGAGGTGGGCCCCGATCGGCAAACCCAACGATGCCCGGCCATCGCGCGCCAGAATTGAAACACGCCGTGGCAACGGGCTGGGTCCCGAAGCGTGTTGGCCCCTCATCATCGCGAGGAGCGGAGCGACGAAGCCATCTCCGCACGGGCGCGGGGTTGCTCCGCCCGCAGCCCCCTACCCCTGCGGCGGCCGGCGCTTCACCAGCACCGTCCACTGCCCGCGCTGCACCGTCTCGTTGCGCTGGTTCAGCACCGCCACGTCCAGCATCACCAGGCCGCCCGTGTCGCCCATGGGCCGCGTCCCAGCCACCCGCAGCGCGGCGCGGATGGTGTCGCCGATGCGGATGGGCGCGCGGAACTTCCACTCCAGCGAAAGGAACGCCTCCACCGAGCCTTCCATGAAACCGGCCCGCGAGGCCAGCCCCGTGGCCATCGCCAGGCCCAGAAGCCCGTGGGCGATGCGTTCCCCGAAGGGCGTGCTGCGGGCGTATTCGCTGTCCACATGCAGCGCGTTGAAATCGCCCGAAAGGCCCGCAAAACCCACGATGTCGGCCTCCGTTACCGTCCGGCCCGACGTCGTCCACTCCTGCCCGACAACAAAATCCTCAAACCTCATGGTTTGTGCCATCCCCTGCGCCATCGTTCACCTCCCGCGCAACCAATTCGGCCCTGCAGTGTTTGCGTTGTAAAGACCCTCAGGAAGTCATCCCATGCTGAAAAAGGTCCTCATCGCCAACCGCGGCGAAGTCGCCGTCCGTATCATCCGCACCTGTCGCGAGTTAGGGACACGCACCGTCGCCATCTACTCGGAGGTGGACCGGGCATCCCTGCACGTGCGCTACGCCGACGAGGCGTACTGCGTGGGCCCCGCGCCCGCCCGCGACAGTTATCTCAACATGGAGCGCATCCTGGACGTCGCCAAGCGCTCCGGCGCCGACGCGGTGCACCCGGGCTACGGCTTCCTGGCCGAGAACCCCGAATTCGCGCGGGCCTGCCTGGACGCGGGCCTGGTGTTCGTGGGGCCGTCGCCGCAGACGCTGCGCCTGGCCGGCAACAAGATTCTGGCCCGACGCGCCATGCGCCAGGCGGGGCTGCCCGTCATCCACGGCTCCGAGTGGGACGTGCCCGATGGCGACCCGGCCCAGGCCGCCCAGGCCGTGGGCTACCCCCTGATGATCAAGGCCGCCGCCGGCGGTGGCGGCAAGGGCATCCGACTCGTTACCGGGCCGGACGAATTCGCCGAGGCCCTGGCGCTGGCCCGCCGCGAGGCCAAGGCCGCCTTCGGCGACGACTCGGTCTTCCTGGAGCGCGTCCTGGAAGGCGTCCGCCACATTGAGTTCCAGATTCTGGCCGACCAGCACGGCAACGTGATTCATCTGGGCGAGCGCGAAGGCTCCGTCCAGAGGCATCACCAGAAAGTGCTGGAAGAAGCGCCTTCGCGCGCCCTCACGCCGGAATTGCGCCGCCGCATGGGTGAAGCCGCCGTCGCTGCCGCGCGCGCCGCCGATTATGTCAACGCGGGTACCGTGGAGTTCCTGCTGGACGAGCAGCAGAACTTCTACTTCCTTGAGATCAATCCCCGCTTGCAAGTAGAACACCCCACGACGGAAATGGTTACCGGCGTGGACATCGTCAAGGAGCAACTCCGCATCGCAGCCGGTCGGCGGCTGCGCCTGGCCCAGGAGGACGTGCGACTCCGAGGCTGGGCCATAGAATGCCGCATCCTGGCCGAAAACCCGTTTGACGACTTCCGCCCATCCGTCGGGAAAATCTCGTACATGCGCGAGCCTTCGGGGCCGGGAATCCGCGTGGAAAGCGGCATCCACGAAGGGCTGGAGATCACGCCCTACTACGATTCCCTCATCGCCAAAGTCATCGCGTGGGGCGAGACCCGTGGCGAGGCGCTGGTGCGCATGAGGCGTGCGCTGGACGAGTACCGCATCATGGGCATACGCACCAACATCCCCCTGCACCAGGAAATCCTGGACGACCCGCGATTCCAGGGCGGATATGTGGACACCAGTTTCCTGGAGCAGGCCGCCTACGCGGAGCGCGCCGCCTCGCTGGACGACCTGCGCGCGGCCGCGGTCCTTGCGGCGCTGCTACACCACCGGGCCAGGGCGCTGCGCCCCTCCCAGGTGCAGACATGCGCCCCACCGACCCGAAATGGAGATTCCAATTGGAAAATGCTCGGACGCTGGATGGCAGTAGGCCGATAACCTATCGCGTGGAGGTGGACGGGACGCCGCTGACCGTTACGCTGATGCCCGACGGCACGCTGGCGATGGAGGGCCGCACGTTCCGCCTGGACGTGTCGGAGATTCAAGGGCTGTCGCTGTACTCGCTGCTGGTCAACGACGCCTCCTACGAGGTGCTTGTGGACGAGCGCGGCGGGACGTACTACGCCCTGGTGCGAGGCAAGGTGCACCGCATCCAGGTGCACGACGAGGCGCTCCACCCCAGCCGAGGGCGAAGCGCCACGGCCGAGGGCGAGGTCGTCGTGCGCGCTCCCCTGTGCGGCCTGGTGGCGGAAATCTGCGTGGGCGAGGGTGAGCCTGTGGCCGAGAACCAACTCGTCGCCATCCTGGAGTCCATGAAGATGGAAAACGAGATTCGCGCGCCGCGCGCGGGCATCGTGCGCGGCATCCACGTGCAGGCGGGCGCTGTCGTCCGCGATGGCGACGCGCTCCTGACCATCGCGTGAGGCAAATGGCAAAACCACATCCGTTGGGGAGGTAAAGGTGATACGAACCGTGTTGTGCGATCTGCTGGGAATCCGATATCCCATCATCCAGGGCGGCATGGCCTGGGTGGCCACCGCCGAACTGGTGGCCGCCGTCTCGGAGGCGGGCGGCCTGGGCGTGCTGGGCGGCGGCAACGCTCCCCCCGACTACGTCCGCGATGAGGTGCGCAAGACGAAGGCGCTCACGCGCAACCCGTTCGGCGTCAACATCCCCCTGTTCTCGCCGTTCGTCAACGACATCGTGCAAATCTGCATAGACGAGGGCGTGCCCGTGGTCATGACGGGCGCGGGCAGCCCTTCGGCCATCGTGCCGCGCCTGAAAGCCGCGGGCATCAAGGTCATCCCCGTCGTCGGTTCGGTGGCCCTGGCGGTGCGCCTGGCGCGCGACGGCGTGGACGCGGTCGTGGCGGAGGGGATGGAATCGGGCGGGCACATCGGCGACGTGGCCACCCTGCCCCTGGTGCCCCAAGTCGTGGACGCCGTGGATATCCCCGTCATTGCCGCGGGCGGGTTCGCCGATGGGCGCGGGCTTCTGGCTGCCCTGGCGTTGGGCGCCGTGGGCATCCAGATGGGCACCCGCTTCATCTGCACCGAGGAGTGCAAGGTGCACCCCAACTACAAGGAGCGCATCCTGCGCGCCAACGACCGCGCTACCGTAACCACCGGCCACTCCCTCGGCCATCCGGTGCGCGCCATCCGCAATCAGATGACCACGCGCTTCGCCGAGATGGAAAAGACGGGCGCGACCGAGGCCGAGGTCATTGAGTTCGGCACCGGCAAGTTGCGCCTGGCCGCCATGGAAGGCGACGTGGTCAACGGCTCGGTCATGGCCGGCCAGATTGCGGGCCTGGTGCGCGACATCGTGCCGGTGCGGGTGCTCATTGAGCGCATCATGGCCGAGGCCGAGGCGCACCTGCAACGGCTGAACGCCTGGGCCGCGGCCTGATTCTTGCGGAGGTTGACGACATGGAATCCGACGCACAGGGCGCGCCCCGCCTGGTCTTCCAGTTCCCGGGGCAAGGCTCCCAACACGTGGGCATGGGAAAGGCGCTTGCCGAACGATTCGCCAGCGCCCGCAGGACATTTGAGGAGGCCGACGACACCCTCGGCTTTCGCCTGAGCGCGCTGTGCTTTGAAGGGCCGGCGGAAACGCTCACCGACACCGCCAACGCCCAGCCGGCGATCCTGACCACGAGCATCGCGGCGCTGCGCGCGCTGGAAGAGGCGGCAGGCCGTGCGATAAAGCCGGACTACTACGTGGGCCACAGCCTGGGCGAATACTCGGCGCTGGTGGCTTCGGGCGCGCTGTCCTTCGCCGACGGGCTGCACCTGGTGCGGCTGCGCGGCCAACTCATGGCCGAGGCAGGCAAGACCAACCCCGGCGGCATGTTGGCGGTCATCGGGCTGGATGCCGACGTCCTTGACGCGATTTGCCGGCAGGTGTCCGAGAGCGGACAGGTCATCCAGATCGCCAACGACAACGCCCCGGGACAGATCGTCCTATCGGGCGACGTCCGCGCGCTGGAACGCGCGGAGGAACTCGCCAAGCAGGCCGGCGCGCGTCGCGTGATTCGCCTTGCGGTATCCATCGCGGCCCACTCCAGGCTCATGGCGCACGCCGCCGAAGGTCTCCGCCGCGCGGTGCATGCGGTGGCCCTGCGCCGACCCGCCGCGCCCATCGTGGGCAACGTGGACGCCCGCCCGCTCCAAGACCCCGATGAGGTCAGGCGCGAGTTGGTGGAGCAGTTGACCGCGCCCGTGCGGTGGACCCAGTCCATACGCGAATTGGCCCGGCGCGGAGCGAGCCACTTCGTGGAGATCGGGCCGGGGAGCGTGCTCACGGGCCTCGTGAGCCGAATCGCCGGTGCGGCCTGCGCCGTCGCCATCGGCGACCCCGACGCGGTGATCGCTTTTGCGCAGTCGGGCCGGTAGCGGGCCGCGCGGGGCGACATCGGGCGGGAGGCCCCGCGCCGCAAGATCTGGCCCGCGCGGCTTCGCGCAGGAAGACAGCGGCCGCGAATTCGTGCGAATCGCGGATGCAATGCGCACATGTACTTACGGGAGGGATCGGAGATGATTCTGGATGGGAAGGTGGCCGTGGTAACCGGCGCTTCGCGCGGGATAGGCCGGGCCATTGCGTTGCGCCTGGCGGCGGCGGGCGCGACGGTCGTCGTCAACTATCGCAGCGCCGCGGCGGAGGCGGCCGAGGTCGTCGCGGAGATAGAACGTCGCGGCGGGCGCGCCAAAGCCAGCCAGGCCGACGTGAGCGCCTTCGCCGAGGCCGAGCGACTTATCGCCGAGACCATCGCCGCGTTTGGGCGCGTGGACATCCTCGTGAACAACGCCGGCACCACGCGCGACACGCTCCTGGCGTCCATGACCGAACAGGACTGGGACATCGTCGTGGACACATGCCTCAAAGGGGCGTTCAACTGTTGCCGCGCCGTCATCCGCCCGATGATGCGCCAACGCTACGGCCGCATCGTGAACATCACATCCGTCGCGGGCCTTGCGGGCCAGGCGGGCCAGGTGAACTACGCCGCCGCCAAGGCCGGGCTCCTCGGCCTCACCAAGTCGCTGGCCAAGGAGGTCGGCCCGCGCAACATCACGGTCAACGCCGTCGCGCCGGGCTACGTCCCCACGGACCTGACCGCGTCGCTCCCCCAGGAGATGGTGCAGAACTGGCTCGCGTTCACGCCCCTGCGGCGCGCCGCGACGCCCGAAGACATCGCCGCCGCCGTCGCGTTCCTCGTCTCGCCCGACGCCGACTTCATCACCGGCCAGGTGCTCAGCGTGGACGGCGGACTTATCATGCAGTAGGGCTGCAATCCATTGCACCCAACATACAGTAGGGGCGCAATTGCATTGCGCCCAACACAGACAGAAGGAGATACATATGCCACAAACCCGAGTGGTCATCACCGGCGTAGGAGCCGTAACGCCCGTTGGGAACGATGTCCCCACCATGTGGCGCAACGTCGTGGATGGGAAATCGGGAGTCGGCCCGATCACCCTGTTTGACGCCTCGGACCTGGAAACCCAGATTGCCGCCGAGGTCAAGGATTTTGACCCCGTGGCCCTGTTCGGCGCGAAAGCCGCACGCACCATGGACCGCTACAGTCAGTTCGCCCTGGCTGCCGCCCGCCAGGCCGTGGCCGACGCGGGGCTGACCTTCGCGGGCGACAACGAGCGCATCGCCGTCATCGTGGGCACCGGCATCGGCGGCATGGCCACGCTGGCCCAGCAACTCCACGCGCTAGACGAGCGCGGCCCTCGGCGCGTCAGCCCGTTCTTTATCCCCATGGTCCTCGCCGACACCGCCGCCGGCAACATCGCCATTGAGTACGGGATTCGCGGCCCCAACCTGGCGGTCATCTCGGCGTGCGCCAGCGGCGCCAACTGCATCGGCGAGGCCGCCATGATGATCCGACACGGGCGGGTGGACAAGGCCATCTGCGGCGCAGCCGAAGCGGGCATCCTCCGCCTCGCCATCGCGGCCTTCAACGTCATGGGCGCCATCTCGCGGCGCAACGACGAGCCGACCCGCGCCTGCCGCCCGTTTGACGCCCATCGCGATGGGTTCGTCATGGGCGAAGGGGCGGGCATCCTGGTGCTGGAAAAACTGGAGGACGCCCAGGCGCGCGGCGCGCACATCTACGCCGAAATCCTCGGCTACGGCCTCTCCGCCGACGCCTACCACATCACCGCGCCGCTGGAAAACGGGGCGGGCGCTGCCCTGGCCATGGCCGGCGCGCTTAGGGACGCCGGCCTTGCGCCCACCGACGTGGAATACATCAACGCGCATGGCACGAGCACGCCCCTCAACGACCGCGCCGAAACCATCGCCATCAAGTCGGTCTTCGGCGACCACGCCTACCGCCTTGCCGTCAGTTCCACCAAGTCGGTCATGGGCCATCTCCTGGGGGCCAGCGGGGCCGTGGAAGCCATCATCACCGCCAAGGCGCTGGAAGAGGGCGTCATCCCGCCCACCATCAACTACGAGACGCCGGACCCCGAGTGCGATTTGGACTACACGCCGAACCGCGCCCGCCCAATGCCCATTCGGGTGGCACTGTCCAACTCCTTCGGCTTCGGAGGCCACAACGCCTCGCTGGCGTTGGGAAGATACCCATGAGCAAGGGAATCAAAGCGCAGATCATCGGGTGGGGCGCGTATGTGCCCCGCCGCGTCCTCACCAATGCCGACTTGGCGCAGATGGTGGACACCTCGGACGAGTGGATCGTGGAGCGCACCGGCATCCGCGAGCGGCGACTGGCCGACGCCGACGAGACGACCGCGTCCATGGCCATCATCGCAGCCGAGCGCGCCCTGGCGACCGCCAGCGCCGACCCGCTCGCCATTGACCTCATCATCGTCGCGACGGCCACGCCGGACTACCTCTTTCCGGCCACGGCCTGCCTGGTCCAGCGCGGCATCGGCGCCACCCGCGCCGCCGCGTTTGACCTGGGCGCGGGCTGCTCGGGGTTCATCTACGCGCTGGCCCTGGGCGCTCACGCCATTGAGGCCGGCGCCTACCGGTACGCCCTCGTCATCGGCGCAGAGACCCTGTCGCGCATCACGAACTGGACGGATCGGGGCACGTGCGTGCTTTTCGGCGATGGCGCGGGCGCGGTGCTCCTGGGACAGGCCAACGGCCCGGGCGGCATCCTGGCCACGCACCTCGGCGCCGATGGCGCGGGCGCCGATTGGCTCATCCTGCCGGCGGGCGGGTCGCGCAAGCCCGCCTCGGCGGAGACGGTGGCCGAGAACCTGCACACGATACGGATGGACGGGCAGAAAGTCTTCCGCTTTGCGACGAAGATCATCCCCGAGGCCACCCGCAAGGTGCTGGAACAGGCCGGCCTGTCCCTGGCCGACGTGGATGTGGTGATCGCGCACCAGGCCAATGCGCGCATCCTCCAGGCGGCAGCCGAGCGGCTGGGCGTGCCGAAGGAGAAGATGTACGCGAACATTGACCGCTACGGGAACACGTCTGCCGCCTCCATCCCCATCGCCCTGTGCGAGATGGCCGATGCGGGGCAGTTGCAGCCGGGGCAGCGCGTGGTGCTGGTGGGCTTCGGCGCCGGCCTCACGTGGGGCGCCGCGCTGGTGGAGTGGGGCGGCAGGCCTCGCCCGAGACGCAACCTGCCCTGGCTCGTGGCGGCCGTCCGTCGCTGGTGGGCGTGGCTCCTGCGCCGATTCCGGCGGTAGCCTGCGCCTCGCCGTGGCCCGCCCCTGGTCGTAGGGCACTCCGACCCCGCCCCCGGCCGCGAGGCGCCGACGGGCACCATCCGACGCCATGCGGGCCAACCGTCCGCGGGCACCAGTCGGCGCGACCCTGCAGGGAGCCGATCTGTCCCGGTGTCCCCCATCCGCGCCGCACAGGTATGGGCGCGCGACCTGACTTGACAGCAACCGCAATCTTTGGTAGAATAGAATTGAACACGTTTGCAGTACTTGCCGCTGCCGCCTCACACATCCGAGCACGCTCAAACGAGCACAATGGAATTCCGACCAGCATAACTTTTCCGCGCGGCGGAGCGGAGTTGTAAGTATCCTGGAAGGAGGTGATGCAGTCCATCCACGACCGTTGACTTCGTTCGGGTTTCCGGTTCACAACCACCAAAGGAGGAGGTTACCATGTCTCGCAAGGTTCTGCCCATTGTGATCGGACTGCTGGTCCTGGCCTCACTGCTGCCCGCCTGCGGCGGGGGCGGGAAGGCGGTAACGCTCAGCATCGTTACCGCTGGCGACACCAACATGGAAGAACTTCAGCGCAACACCTTCGGACCCGAATTCGTCAAGAAATACCCTAACGTAACCATCAACGTCGTGGGCACCGGCCCTGGCGATGCCGGCAGCCAGGCCATCTTCACCAAACTCAAAGCCCAGAAGGATGCCGGCACCAAGACCTGGGACATTGACGTTGCCATCGTGCACCAGAGCATCATGTCCCAGATGATCGCCGAGGACTTGCTGCTGAAATACGTGCCCAACACGTCCGTAGCCAAGTACGTCATCTCGGCCGATTCCAAGAACGCCCTCGGCACCAATGTGGAAGGCTACGTCATCCCCATGTTCCACAGCCAGACCGCCATTGCCTACAACCCTGAAAAGGTCCCCAACCCGCCGAAGAGTTACGCCGAACTCGTGGAATGGATCAAGGCGCATCCGAACCGCTTCGGGTACAACGGCGTCAAGGGTGGCATGAGTGGCGTGGCCTTCGTGGCCGGCTACCTCTACTGGAAGACCGGCAAGTACGATTTGCTGTCCAAGGGTCCCTACGACCAGGCCAATGAGGCCGGGTGGGTGGACATCTTCAAAGAACTGAAGGCCCTGCCCTGCGTCATCACCCAGGGCAACGCCGGCACGCTGGACATGTTGAACCGCGGCGAGATTGACATGGGGCCCGTCTGGGTGGACATGTTCATCCTCTGGAAGAACGACGGGCGCATGAATCCCAAGATGCGCATGATCCTCATTGAGCCAGGCATGCCCGGACAGCCCATGTACGTGGTGATCCCTGCCAAGGCTGCGAACAAGGACATGGCGATCAAGTACGCCGAATTCATCTGCAGCCCCGAGCAGCAGGCCGCCGTCATCGTCGGCAAGATGGGCTGGTATCCAGGCATTGACGCGACCAAGGTGCTGCCGAACGTCTCGGAGGAAGCCAAGGCCAAACTGTTCGGCGACATTCCGGCGGAGACCCTCAACAAGTACGGGTTGACGTTCCCGCTCACCCCGTACATGAAGGACATGAACACGGCCTACGAGGAAGCCAAATAGGTTCAAGCCGGCCTGACGCGATCCGTCTGTTCTGGGCTGCGCTCGCGGCCCAGAACAGACCCTCTTGGGGGAGATCATGAAACGTGCGCGCGAAACTCTGTGGCTTGTGGTCGCCGTGCCTTCCCTTGCCATTGTCGTCTGGCTATTCTTTCTGCCTTTCATCCGCTCGGCGGTAACCAGTTTCCAAACCAAGGACGGCGCGTGGACGTTCCAAAACTACGTTACCGCCTACCGCCTGTACGCGGGGGATGTGCTCTACACCATCTTTGTGTCGGCGGTCAGCCTCACCGCCGTACTCATCATCGGCATCCTCGTATCGGGCTTTGCGCGCATTTACGGCGGGGGCGTGGTGGAGTTCCTGTTCAAGATTCCGCTGTTCGTGCCCTTTGTAGTGGTAGGCCATGCGATGCGCGTGTTTCTTGCGCCGCACGGGCTCCTCAACTCGGCGCTGGCGCAGATCGGCCTCGTCAACCTGGACAACCCGCCGTCCATCGCGTTCAGTTGGGTTGGCATCAGCGTGGCCCTGGCATGGAAGAACATGGCGCTCGCAATCCTGCTCATCCTGGGGGCCTTTGAGTCCGTGGGCGACACGTTCCTGGAGGCCGCCCGCAACTTCGGCGCGGGCTGGTTCCGTCAGGTGAAAGACGTTCTCCTGCCCATGTCGCTGACCTCCATCGCGGTGGCTGCCGTGCTCATCTTCACGTCCATGTTGGCATCCTTCTCCATCCCCATGATGATCGGGTCAGGGAAAGGCGCGCAGATGCTCATGATCGATGTGTACTATCGGATCGTGTATCAGTACGACTACGGAGTCGCGAACGCCCTGGGCGTCGTCTCCTATATCACAGCGATGGGCGCCGCAGTTTACTACCTGCGGTCCGTAACAAAGGGGTAAGAAGATGAACCGCGTGAAGATCGCCCGCATCGTCCTGGTCGTCGTGATCAGTTTCATCATCTTCGGCCCCCTGTCTAGCCTGGTCATCTGGTCCGTCGCCGAGAAGTGGTACTGGCCGCATCTTCTGCCCCAGCAGGTGGGCCTGTTCTACTGGGGCAAGGTGTTCCAGGGACGCATGATGCAGGCGCTCCAGGTGGGTGTGCTGATCGCATGCGTGGTAACGGCGCTGTCGCTCCTGATGACCGTCCCCCTGGGCTACGTCTTGGCGCGTTTCCGCGTCCCGTTCAAGGCCGTCGTGCTGCTCATCTTCCTCCTGCCCCAGGCGTTTCCGCAACTTCCGGTCTTTGCCAACGCGACCGTGTACCTCTACAGGGCCAACCTAGGCGGCAAGGTGCCAGGCGTCATCCTCATCCACATGGTGGGGGCGCTGGTGTACGCGGTCTGGACCATGACCGCCGTCTTCAAGTCCATACCCGCCAGCCTTGAGGAAGCCGCCATCAACCTGGGCGCTTCGCGCATTCGCACGTTCTGGAACATCTCGCTGCCGCTGGCCACGCCCGGCATTATTGCGAGCGCGCTCCTCATTTTCCTCTACTCGTTGGACGAATTCACGGGCACGCTGCTGGTAGGCTCGCCCTTCGTCCTAACCCTGCCCGTGTTCATGTACAACGCCAGCCAGGGGTACGAACTACCGGTGGCCTCTATCACGGCGCTCCTGCTGATGATTCCAGGCATCATTCTGCTTCTCGTCCTGGAACGTTACCTCAAAGCCGAATATCTCTCGTCGTTCGGGAGGATTTAGTTCATGGAAGTCAGGGTTGAGAACCTTTCCAAAAACTACGGGGCCGTGCAGGCGCTTCGGGATGTCAGCCTATCGTTCGTGGACGGAGGGCTGACAGCCATCCTGGGGCCGTCGGGCTGCGGCAAGACGACGCTCCTGCGTTGCATCGCGGGGTTCCTGGAGCCGACGGCTGGCGCGATTTACTTCGGCAACGAGAACGTGGTCGGACTCCCGCCACAAGCGCGAGGGACGGCGATGGTGTTCCAGAACTACGCGCTCTGGCCCCACATGAGCATCTTTGACAACGTGGCCTACGGCCTTCGGCTCCAGCGGCTGCCGAAGGACGAAATCCGAAAGCGCGTGATTGATGCGCTCAACATGGTGGAGATGATGGTCGCGCCCGACATCCTGGAGCGGAAGCCCACCGCGCTTTCGGGCGGGCAGCAGCAGCGTGTCGCCCTGGCTCGCGCGCTCGTCGTCCGCCCCAAGGTCCTCCTCCTGGACGAGCCGCTGTCCAACCTGGATGCCAAAGTGCGCCAGCGGTTGCGCGTAGAACTGCGCCGACTCCAGCGCCGCGTCGGGATCACCACCATCTACGTTACCCATGACCAGGAAGAAGCCCTGAGCATGGCCGATCAGGTCGTCGTCATGGACTGCGGCGAGGTGCGACAGGTCGGCACCCCCGAGGAAATCTACCGAAAGCCCACCACGGCCTTCGTTGCCGAGTTCCTGGGCGTTACCAATGTGCTGGCGGGCACGCTCATGGCCGACGGCAAGACCGTCCTGGCCGCGGGGACGCAGATTCCCCTACCCGAAGATGTCCCCGCTTCATCCGATCACTTCACCATCGTCTTCAAGGCCGACTCCGCGTACATCCTCCAGGACCAGCCTGTGCCAGAAGACGCCGTAACGTTCGCAGGCGAATTGGTAGAGGTCTTCTTCGTAGGCTCCACCTACCGACATTATGTCAAGGTCGGCAAGGAGATGCTCCTGGTGGATAGCCCCTTCCGAGTGTCCGGCCCCCAGGTGAAAGTCGTGGTGCCCAGGGCGGAACTGCAGATTTATCCAGGCGCGCCGCTGGGACATGACGCGGAACCCACCTGCTCCGTAGGTTGAGCCTGCGCTCGCGGCCCGCCCTGTCGCCAAGGGGAGCGCCGACTGGCTGCTCCCCCTTCCTTCTCTTGCGTGCGCGCGCATCCTCATGCATAATAGGGCCGCGATTGCCAACCCCTGGCGCGGGCAAGCCTCGGCTCGCCTGCGGGGAAAGGAGTACATGCCATGCATCCTCTCGTCCAATTGGCCAGAAAGGCGATCAGCGCCTACGTGCGAGACCGCAAGCGTATCCATCCGCCCAAACCCGAAGAAATGACCCCGGAGATGAAAGAGCGCGCCGGCGTCTTCGTCTCCATCCACACCAAAGACGGCGCGCTCCGCGGCTGTATCGGCACGTTCCACCCCACGCAGCCCAACGTCGCCGAGGAGGTCATCAGCAACGCCATCAGCGCCGCGACCCGCGACCCCCGCTTCTACCCCATCACGCCGGACGAATTGGACGACCTGGACATCTCGGTGGACGTGCTGACCGAACCCGAACCGGTGGAAAGCGTGGAGCAGTTGGATGCGAAGAAATATGGGGTCATCGTGGAAAGCGGCTGGCGCAAGGGCCTGCTCCTGCCCGACCTGGAAGGCGTGGACACGCCTGAAGAGCAGATTGACATCTGCCGACGCAAAGCAGGCATCGGCCCCAAGGAGCCGGTAAAACTGTACCGCTTCCAGGTCAGGCGGTATCACTGATGGCGGGCGGTGTCCCGACGAGTGCGGGCTAGCGTCGGCGAATGCGGAACATCAGCAGCGCGCCGGCGAGGGCGCTCACCGACGCCACGATGAACAGCGCCGAATAGCCCATGTACGCGCCCGGGCGCGCGGCGTTCAGCCCGTCAATCAGCGGCCCGCCCAGGCGGCTCACGGACGCAGAACCCGCCGTCGCAATATTCGTCAAGCCCATGTACAGCCCCGCCTTGTCGGCGGGAATCAAGTCGGTGGCCAGCGCCCAGTTCACGCTGACGAAGATACCCGTGGCCATGCCGATAATCGCGCCGACCAGATACAGCGAGCGCACGTCGGACACGAACAACAGCAGGAAGATGCCCAGCGCGGCCAGCAGCCCGGCGCCGATGTTCAGCATTCGCCGCCCCACGCGGTCCGACAACCAGCCGGCAGGGAACACCAGCGCGGTCAGCGCCACGCCGATGGCTGCCATCAGGTTGCCCGTTACCTCCGCCGCGTTGGGCACGGCCAGGCGGTCGCGAATGAAATACTGCGCGAAGGTCTGCACCGCGTAGATGCCCAGGAGAATCAGGAAGCGCGAAGCGATGAGCCAGGCGTAGTCGGGATACTCGCGGATGGCCGCGGCAACTCGCCCGCGCCACCCTGCGCGCTCCGAGGGAAGGCCCGGGTTGCCCGCCGGGGCGGGGGCGACTGCCGCGCCGGGCGTCTCGGGCGTGCCCACGACGGTAGTCAGAGCACACACGGCCAGCACCGCGCCGATGATGGCGAAGGCCAGCGCCGGGTTGTCCTGGCCCATCAGGCGGCCCGCAACCAGCGAGGCAACGATGAGGCCCGCCATGTCAAACAGGTTTTTCCAGCCCGAGGCCAGGCCGCGCCGCCCCTCGGGCACCAGGTCGGGAATCAACCCCTGGGCCGGGCCGTGCGCCATGTTGGACACCGATTGCAGGAGCAGGTACGTGATGAGGAGCACCCAGAACCCGCCCGCCGCGCTCATGCCCGCCAGGATGACGAGGGTGGCCAGCGTTCCCGCCACCATCCAGGGGCGACGGCGGCCCCACCGCGAACGGGTCCTGTCGCTCCACGCGCCCGAGAGAGGCTGAATAATCATCGCCAGGATGAGGCCGGCGAAGGTCATCCCGCCCAGATAGGTGTTCTTCAAAGCGTCGGGGACAAAGCGCAGGAGCACCGCGGGCAGGACGATGGGGTGCAGGGCGTTCCACATAAAGGCGAGACCGAACCAGTAGATGTTCATGATGACGTAGTGCCGCATCTTGAGCATCGCACCCTCCTTGAAGGCGAGGCCAGAATGATCGCAATGATAGCACAACCAACCTCGGACAATCAAGTGCCGCGCTATCCGATCACGTGGCGGGTGGCGGGCGACCTGGCATGGGCGATGCTGGCCCGTCGGCGACGCTCCTTCGTCCGGGATGCGCGCCGGGCGGTGGCCGCGCTGCGCCCGCCCCTGGAGGTCATCGGCGGGGAGCACGTGCCTGCCACAGGGCCGCTCCTGGTGGCCTGCAATCACTACAGCCGCCCTGGGTTCCAGGCGTGGTGGGTGGCCTTCGCCATCACGGCGGCCCTGTCCGAGCGCCGCGCCCTGGGCGACGACGAGGAAATGGCCTGGGTCATGACGGCAGCCTGGCGGTTTGAGACGAGCCGCTGGCGGCATCGGGTGCTGACGCCGTTGAGCCGCCGCGCGTTTGCGCGCATCGCCGGGGTGTACGGATTCGTGGCGATGCCGCCCATGCCGCCCGCGCCCGAGGAGATGCACGAGCGAGCCGCGGCGGTGCTGCGCACGCTGCGGCTGGCCCGCAGGCTGGCGCAGACGGGCGGCCTGCTGGGCCTGGCGCCCGAGGGCAGGGATGTGCCGGTGGGGCTGGCCGAGCCGCCGCCGGGAGCCGGGGCCTTCATCGCGCTGCTGGTGGAGACGGGGATGAGGGTGCTGCCCGCCGCCGTGTACGAGACCGAGGGCCGGCTGCGCGTGCGTTTCGGCCCACCGTTCGTGCCCGCCGTCCCAGCCGACCGCGCCGCCCGCGACCGCGCTGTGGCTGCCCAGGTCATGGACGCCATCGCGCGCCTGCTGTCGTGAAAAACGGCGCATATCCGTTTTTGCGCGGCGCTCTGCGTGAGCATATAATACGCACGCCCCAACGATGGCTGAGCGATGCCGCATTGTTGCCCCCTCAGCGAGGTACGGACGGACCTCGTTGGACCGCCGCCCAAAGACTGCACATGAAAGGAGATTCTGATGAAAACACGAAGTTTCCTCATTCGGGCTATCGCTGTACTCCTGGTAGTGGCCATGACCACCGCGCTTGCGGGCTGTGGCGGGGGCGCGAAGTCCACGCCCAAGCCCCAGGCCACGGCGGCCCCAACGCCCACGCCCGTGCCCACGAACACGCCCACCCCGGAACCGCAACCGACTCAGGCCGAGACCACGGAACTGGACTCGCTCATCAGCCACCTGGGACTGCTTGCCCCGGTCCGTGTGGTGAGCACGTTCACGACCAAAGAGGGCGACAATCCCGAATCCGTTACCAGGACGGAGACCGAGATTGACGCGGCGGGCAATCAGCGCGTCCGGCTGTACCAAGGCGAAAACCTGACCGTAGAATTGCTGTTCGTGGACAAGCAGATGTACGTGAAATCGGAGAATGACCAGTACCTGGCCATGGGCGAGCAGAACGACCCGTGGGATGCGCTGGTCATCTACGGCGGGGCGTTCCTGCTGATCTTCAACAACCTGCAAGAGGCGGAGTTCGTCGGCAAAGAGCAGGTCAACGGGTTCAACACCAACAAGTACCGCGTCAAGATTGACCTGAGCCAGTTCGGCCTCAGCGGGCTCCTCGCCGGGCAACAGGGTGTTGTCCTGGACTACGAGGGCTTCGCATGGGTGGAGATGAACGCCAAGGCGCTGGTCAAGGCCGAGACGCTCTACCGCGCAAAGTCCACGACCGACGAAAAGGTTACGGAGATGCGCACCGCCTTCAACGCGGAGAAGGCGGATGTGGCCCCCATTGAGACGCCCACCAACGTTATAGGACAGTAGGCCAAGACGCGACCAGGCTGAAGCCCTACGGGCTTTCATCGGCCCGATAGGGCTTCGCCATTTTTCGCGCTGGGGTGGGGCCAGCCAGGCCCCTGGAGCGCAACTTGACGATTTGCTGTAGCGCAAATTGGCAATTTGCGCTACAGGGCAGGCGACCGTGGGGCAAATTGGCAATTCGCCCTACAAAGAACGCCTCTCCCAAATCGCGCCCAGGTGCCTCGCACACCAATCCCAGCGCGGCTCTACGGACAGGCCCCTGCGGAATTCTCGCAGCGCCGCCAGGTCCAGGTCCGCGACGACGAGTTCGCCGCCGTCGCACGCATCCGCCCGGGCCAAAATCCCATCGCCGCCCGCCAGGCCCACCGGCCCCACGATGGCCGATTGCCCGCGAAACGGCATCCCCAGGATGTCGCCCACCATCATCGCGTGCACGCCGTAGCACGGCGACTCCTGCACCCTGCTCCACACGCCGCGCAACTGGTAGTGCCAGTTGTAGTCCGCGTTGATGTCGGCCGACGGGTTCAGCAGAATCTCCGCGCCCAGCAGATACGCGATGCGCGCCGTCTCCGGGTAGGTGTAGTCCATGCACACGGGCATCGCCAGTTTGCCCACAGGCGTATCGTACACCTGGACAAACCCGCCGCGCGTCAGGCCCATCCCGAACTCCAAGCCGAAGAAGTGCGCCTTCGGCTGGTGGCCCATCTCAAACCCGTCGGGGCCGAACAGGTAGGCCGTGTTGCGCAGCGTGCCGTCGCTCCCCGCGGCGATGGCGCTGCCCGCCGCGATGTGGACGCCGAAGCGGCGCGACAGGTTCTGGAACGTGAACCGGTACACCCGCGTGGCCGATGGCGCCAGGAGACGGGTTACCGCCGCCAGCGCGCCCGCCTCGCCCGCGCCCGAAGTCGCGCGGGCCGCCTGGGCCTCAATGCCGGGCACAAGCCCAAGCAGCGGCACGAACCCCACCAGTTCGGGGAACACCACCAGTTGCGCGCCGGCCTCCACGGCCCGCAGCGTCCAGGCGTGGCATTCCCGCGCGTAGTCGGCGGGCGACGCGAACAGGCGCGCCGGAAACTGCACGGCGGCCACCCGCACGCGCGCCTTCTCCTCGTCGGGCGGGATCGCCTGGGGATACGAGGCGCGGGCCAGCCAGCCCTGGGCGGCGCTCAGCCCGGCGCGCCAGCGTATCAGCGCCCGCGCCACGTGGAACATCACCGCGTCGCGCCACGCACTCATGGCCGCGACTCCTTGCGGTACAGCGACAGCAGTTGTTGCCGGTACAGCGGCAGGTTCATCTCGGCCAAGATGTCGTAGCGGGCGATGAGGGCCGCGCGCGCCCCGAAGTCCAGTTCGGCGGCGACAACGGCCTCGGCGTCGGCGTTTTCGGCGCAGGCCAGGACGCCCCTCCCGTCGGGGGTCATCTCCACCGGCGCCAGGACGCACGACCGGCCCACTACCCCAGTCCCCACCGGATACGCCTCTACGCCGAACGTCTGGTTCGCCTGCACCTCGCGCCACAGTTGCGCCAGCCACGCCCCTTCCGACCGTTCGCGCAGCACGCCCACGTGAACGAGCACCTCGGCGCCCAGCAGCGTCAGGGCGCGGCTCACCTCGGGCACCTGCGCGTCCGCGCCGACGACGAGACCCAGCGCCCCGGCAGGGGAATCAAAGACGTGGAGTTCCTCGCCCGCGGAATGCATCAGCGCCCGGTCCTCGCGGCTCAGGTGAATCTGCCGCTGCGCCCCGACAAGGCTGCCGTCGTCGGCAAAGACGTGCAGGCAAGGGAAGACTCGCCCGTCCTCGTCGCGTTGCGGGCCGATGTCGGCCACCAGGTACAGCCCGTAGCGCCGCGCCAGTTGGCCTGCCTCGGCCAGCGGCCCCTCCCACACCTCGTCCCAGCCGGGGCTTCCCGACAGAACGGCCAGGCGCGCGCCGCGCTCCGCAGCGCCCGCAAGGGCCTGCGCCCAGTACGCGGCCCACGCCCGCTCCGATGCGAACGTGAACTGCCGCCCCTGCAGCGCGGCGACAACCGCACGGGATTCCGAGGCCACTCCCCTACTCCGTGGCGGCAACCGTCGCCTCTGCGCGCTCGCGCATGACGCGACGCAGCCGCTCCGCGTCCTGTCGGATGTAGCGCGCCACGCCCAGGAACAGGAACGCGCACACCAGCCACGTGCTGACGCAGATGGTCAGGATGGCGTTGCCCAGCGACGACCGCACGGCGATGTACCCCGCCAGCGCCGGCGCGACGGCCGAGCCGATGTTCTCAATGAAACTCAGCGTGGCCTGCGCCGTGCTGCGGACTTCCGGCTCGGCCACGTCGTGGATAGTGGCCTGGACGTTGGGCGCGGCGATGGACATGGTCAGCCCCGTCAGGCACATGAAGATCATGAACGGCAGGAGTTGGCCCGCCGGGATGCGCAGCGTGATGGTGAGCAGAATCGCGCCCAGGAGCACGCCCGTGGCCCCCGTCAACGCGCGCCCCCTGTAGTCGCGCTTGAAGAAGAAATCGCCGATGCTTCCGCCCACAAAGTACCCCGCCGACAGCGCCAGAATGGCCACCATCATGACGCTGGTCGTCTCGCCGGTGCTGAACCCGCGCTCGGTCTCCAGGAAGCGGAAGAACCAGAACGTGATCACCTGCCACGGGAACACGCCGAAGAACCCCTGCGCGAACAGGAAGAGGAGCGACTTCCGACGCAGCAACTCCAGCGCCACCTTGCGGTCAAAATGGTACGAGGGCACCCTGTCCAGATCGGCCATCTCCGGCTCGGCCCTGCCGCGCGTAGGCTCGCGAAGCCCGAAGAACAGCACGATGGCGAGCAAGATGCCCAGGCTACCCGTGAGGATAAACACCTTGCGCCAGCCCAGGGTGTCCCGCAGGAGCGTGGCCAGGATCATCCCCAGCATGTAGCCCAGGGGCATGGCCGTCTCTATCAGGCCGTACACCTTGCCGCGAATGGTGGGCCCAAAATAGTCGGCCAGCAGGCTGTAGATGCCCGGGTAACTGGAGTCGTCAATGCCAGTGGACGAGCGCGTGATGAGGAAGGTCGTGTAGTTGGGGGCGATGGCGTTGAGCCACGTGGTGGAACCCCAGATGAACGAGGCCAGCGCGATGAGTTTGGCGCGCGCATAGCGGTCGTACAGGTATCCCCACACGGGGTACATGATCGCCGCAACCAGGATGGCGAAACTGGATACCAGGCCCATCTTGGCCTCGTCAATGCGGAACTCCTCCATGATGGGCGTGGTCAGGGGGCCGATGAGCAGACGGTCAGCCTGGTGGAGCAACATAAAGAAGAAGAACATCACCACGACAAACCACCGGTACCTGGATTTCATTCCACTCCTCCCCGTGAAAGAGTTGGCTACCGCATGGGTGTCCGGTCGGTGCTGCACAGGCTCACGATTGTTTGGTCGGCTTCGCACCTCCTTCCGCGGGGTGATGGTGGCGCTGGTCGGCGCCCTGGACCTCGCGCAGCAATTCTATGGCATGAGGCAGCGCGGGCAGGATAGTCTCCAGGTTCTCCTTGACCGCCTTGGGGCTGCCGGGGAGATTGACGATGAGGGTCCTGCCCCGTATGCCGGCCACGGCGCGCGACAGCATGGCGTGGGGGGTAACGCGAAGGCTGGCGGCGCGCATGGCCTCGGCAAGGCCGGGGGCCTCCCGCTCCAGGACGGAACGCGTCGCCTCGGGGGTTACGTCGCGCGGGGCGAAGCCGGTGCCGCCGGTCGTCAGGATAAGGTCCAAATCCGCCTCGTCGCACCATTGGCGCAGAACCGCGGCGATGCGGTCTTGCTCGTCGGGGACGATGGCCGTTTCAGCCACGTCGCCGTGCAGGTCCGCGCGCACGATTTCAGCGATGACCGGCCCCGCGCGGTCCTCGTACTCGCCCCGCGAGGCGCGGTCGCTCACCGTCAAGATGCCAACGCGCATGAGGTCCTCCTGGCGCTCCGACGGCCCGCAGCGCGGCTACTTCTTCAGGAACTGCCGCCATTCGCCGTGAAAGCCGTCTTCGCTCACGCCGTAGTAGTAGTGGATGCGGCCGGTGCGGTCGCGCTGCACCAGGTTGTAGCGCCTGCGGCTGCCCGAGCCGTAAACCTTCCACAGGCCGATGTCGCCCAGCCAGGTGATCTTATCGCCCGCCACCGGCGCGTCCTCGTGTTGCGTGATGGCCGAGCGCCAAAGCCTGCGCGCCGATTTGCGCGTTACGTTGGTAACCACGTTGCCGTTGCGCAGGTCCTTGAGCGAATGGTACAGCGTGCCCTTGCGCTCTTCCGACTCCACGATTTCCACGCCGGTACGCGGCGGCTCAATGCGGAACAGAGGCTCTTCCCCTTCGGCTCGGGGCGCTTGGGGAATCGGCTCCGGCGCGGGGGCAGGCTGGCCCTTCTCCTCGGCGGCTCGCTTCACCAACTGGATGATCTCGTCGCGCAGGGCCAAACTGGTCTCCGACTCGTGCCGCACGTAAATCTTCGTGCCTTCCACCGAGTACGGGATGTCGGCGCCCCTGGGGACGCTGACGCGAATGATCTTCTTGCCCTGCGATTCCAGCGTGTCTATCGTTACGTCCACCGGCGGCGTAACCTTGCGCTGGATTTCCGCCTTCAGGAGCGCCGCCACCTCTTCGGGCTTGTCCACGCCCACGGGCGGCGTCTTCGCGTTCGGGCTTACGCCGATGAAGATGGTGCCCCCGTTGGTATTGGCGAAGGCCACGACATCGCAAATGACCGCGTGCAGCCTGCCGCCCTGGCGCGCCGCCGACTCAAAGAACGACTGCACAATGTTGGGCCCTTCCTGCCTGGCTGCCATCACGTGGTCAAACGGCTGTTTGGCGGGCCTGTAGGGGCGCGTGCGGGCGAAGTCGTCGCCAAGGAACAACTCCTTGATGGCGGCAAACGTGGTCTCGGGCAAGAGCAACTCGGTGATGCGGTCGCCGATGCCGGTCAAACGCTTGTCCTTCGGGTCAGTGGTCAGGCGGTGCGCGTCGGATCCCTGGATGCAGTGCATGCGGCGCGGGTATTCGGGCTTGGAGCCGCTGTAGAACGAAGCCGTGCTCCGACGCTTGCCGCTCTCCAGATCCGTTACTTCCAGCGCGTGCAGGTTCGGATCCTGAGTGTAGGCGATCTTGGTCTGCCCGCCGAAGTCAAACCCCTGCATCGCGACGCCGTGGCTGGAATTGGCGTGCGCGGCGATCACCAGCGCCCCGGCCCGCGCCATCTCGCGGTACGCCGTGAGCACGTCGGACGTCGCGCCGACCTCGGTGCTGCCGTCGTCCAACTTGTCGGCGGGGACATTGAGCCGCAGCAGGAGATGCTCAATCTCCCGCACAGTCGCGTCTTCCGGGAAGATGGCCAGGATGTGAAACCCCAGGGTGGCCGTGAACTCCACGCCGGGCAGCACCAGAATCTTGTTCAGAAGCCGCCGGTATTCGGCCAGTTGCTCCTTTTCCGCCGGCTGCAAACGATTCAGCCGCTCCAGGAGTTCCAAGCCCTCTATCTCCTGGAGCATGGTGGCGTAGCCCCGTATGGTGTTGTGGTCCGTAAAGGCGATGATGTCCAGGCCGCGCTCCTCGGCTCGGCGCAGGATGTCCAGATAACTCACCTTCGGCTCTTGGTAGTCGGCCGAAGCGGGGGTATGGATATGCAGGTCAGCCTTTTTCCATTCCATCTGCCCGCTGACTTTTCGTGTACCTTTCATAAACTCTCTTTCAACCAGAATCTGCAAGCCGCCGTGCGCATGGTGCGCCGGACTTTACGGCTTGCCGAGATTATTGTAACATAAAACGCCCATTTATCAAATAACCGACTGTCGTGGCCCGCAAGTTGCAACAGGGTTGGCCAGAGCCGCGCCGCAACCGCGGCGAAAGGAGGTTGCGACAAGACAACATGAGACGACCCCACATGCTGTTCGCCTGGGCAGCGGCCGCGCTGGCCGCGCTGATCCTCGTCGGCTGCTCGGCCCTTGCCCCGCAAGCCAACTCGCCCGCGCCCCAGCCCAACTCGCCCGCGCCCCAGGTTGCGCCGGAAGTCAGCGCCGCGCCAACCGACACGCAGCCGCCCCCCACGCCCGAGCCGCAGGCAACGGCCGCGCCCCCGGCCGAGACTGCGCCGGTCCTGCCGCCCGCCAATCGCGTGCTCAACATCCTGCTCCTGGGCAGCGACCAGCGGGAAGGCCAGACCGGCCCCTGGCGCACCGACGTCATCATGTGGGTTACCATCCACCGCGACGAGAAGGCCGTGGGCATTCTCAGCATCCCCCGCGACCTCTGGGTCAGCATCCCCAAGGTGGGCGAGAACCGCGTCAACGTGGCCGACTACTTCGGCGAAGCGTTGAAGTATCCGGGCGGCGGGCCTGCGCTCGTGGCCGACACGCTGAAGAACAACCTGGGGCTGCAGACCGACCGCTACATCCGCCTGAACTTTGAGGCGTTTGAGCGCGTGATTGACGCCATGGGCGGCATCACCGTGGACGTGGACTGCCCCATTGAGGACAAGTTCATAGACGATTCCGCGCCCGGCGGCTTCCGACTGCTCAAAGTGCCCGCGGGCCGGCAGGTCATGGACGGCAAGACGGCGCTCATGTTCGCCCGTTCGCGGCACGGCCGCGGCGACATTGACCGCACCCGCCGTCAGCAGCGCGTCCTCATGGGCATACGCAACCGCGCGCTGGATGTGGGCATGATTCCCCGCATCCCCCGCATCTGGGCCGCCCTCAAGGACTCGGTGGACACCAACCTGTCGCTCCAGGAGGTGCTGTCGCTGGCGCTGCTGGCCAAGGACATCGCGCCCGAGCAGATTCACAGCCGCGTCATAGACTACACCATGGTCCGCGATTGGACGACGCCGGAGGGCGCGATGGTGCTCCTGCCCGACCGCGCCAAGATCAAGGACGCCATCGCCCATCTGATGGACGGGGCGCCGCTGATGGAGGCGTCGGCGTTCCCGGGCACCTGCCCCGACTAGGAGGAGCGCGGCGCTCGCGTTTCTGGACACACTCGGCGGCACGCGCTGGCGCCGCCGAACACCCGAAAGGAGCAAACCCGAATGACCACCATCACCTGCTACGGCGCAGTCGGATGCATCGGCGGCAACAAGATTCTCCTGGAAGACGGCGACGCGCGCCTGTTCTTTGACTTCGGGCTGGATTTCGGACACGCGGGCCGCTTCTTCAACGAGTACCTGCGCCCGCGCGCGGCCCGCGGCCTGCTAGACCCCCTGGCGCTGGGGCTGCTGCCGCCGCTGGAAGGGCTGTACCGCGACGACCTGGCCTTCGCGGGCCTGTGGGAGCGGTTCCGCCCGCACCCGCTGTACCGAGACGTGCGGCGCGATGGCCTGCCCGCCGACGCCGTGCTCCTGTCGCACGCCCATCTGGATCACAACGCCGACCTGTCTTATGTCAACCATGCCATCCCCATCTACGCCACGCGGGTTACCGCCTTCATCGCCCGCGCCATGCAGATCACCGGCCAGATGTCCTTTGAGCGCGAACTCATCTACGTGAACCCCCGCACCCCGTCGGAATCCGGCGAACTGAAATCGGACTCCAAAGCCGCCTACCGGTGCCGCCCCCACTACTTCGTGGACGGCGCGCTCACCCCCGAAGCCCAGGACTACTGGGCGCACCTGCCCAAAAGCGACAGCGGCAAGGGCAAGGATTTCGCGCCCGCATGCGCCGAGCGCGCGGCCGACTCCGTGAACGGCCTGCCCATCCGCTGGTGGCCGCTGGATCATTCCATCCCAGGCGCGGGCGGATACGCCGTCCGAACGTCGGCGGGGTGGATCGCCTACACGGGCGACCTGCGGTTCCACGGGAAGAACGGCGAACTCAGCCGCCGCTTCGCGCGGGATTTGGCCCAACTGCACCCTGTCGCGCTCCTGTGCGAGGCGACGCGCCCCGATCCAGACCCCTCGCCCATCACCGAGGCCGACATCATCGCCAATGCCACTGCGCTCGTCCGCGCTGCCAGCGGCAGGCTCGTCGTGGCCGATTTCGGGCCGCGCAATGTGGAGCGGCTGGAATCGTTCGCGCAGGTGGCCCACGAGGCGGGCCGCGCGCTCCTCATCCTGCCCAAGGACGCCTACCTTCTGCAGGCCATCGCCCTGGCCGACCCCGACCGCTACACCCCGCCCGAACTGTGGCCCATGCTGCAACTGTACGCCGACCCGAAGGCCGCCCCGCGTCCGTGGGAGCGCACCCTGCGCGACGCATGGCCCACGCCTCTCGTCGGCCCGAAGGAGGTTTCGCGCAACCCAGGCGCGTACATCCTGTGCTTCTCGCTGTGGGATGCCAATGACCTTCTGGATTTGCAGGGGGTAGAGGGCGGCATCTACCTGTATTCCAGCAGCCGCGCCTACGACGACGAGCAGGCCGCCGACCTGGACCGCCTGCGCAACTGGGTGCGGCACATGGGGTTCACGCTGTACGGCGACCCCGATGACGCCAACCGCGTTCCCCTGCACGCGTCGGGCCACGCCGCAGGCCCCGAACTGGTGGAGTTCGTCGCTACCGTCAGGCCCGACATCCTCATCCCCATCCACACCGAGCGCCCCGAATGGTGGGAGCGGGAACTGGCGGGCAGCGGCGTGCGCATCCAGAGGCCCGAATTGGGCAAGCCCATCGTGCTGGCGTAGCACGGGCCAGCCGCGGACTCGGTTCCAAACCCCGTTGGTCGCGGCACGGGCACAGGTGCGCCGCTCGCAATGGGCTGGTGGCACAACGCCAAAACACGTAGGGCGGCTTTCCATAGCCGCCGGAAGCAGGGCGCAGGTATGGAAACCCACCCTAACTCTCGCAATGGGCTGGTGGCACAACGCCAAAACACGTAGGGCGGCTTTCCATAGCCGCCGGAAGCAGAGGGCAGGTATGGAAACCCGCCCTAACTCTCGCAATGGGCTGGTGGCACAACGCCAAAACACGTAGGGCGGCTTTCCATAGCCGCCGGAAGCAGAGGGCAGGTATGGAAACTTGCCACCGAAATGTATACACTACCAGCCTCAACCCTCGTTGACGGCAGCGAGAAGTCAGGTATAATCATGTTAGGGAAGCGACACAGCAAGAGGAAGCGACGGCTCCGACAGGGCGAATGGAGGCACGAGTTATGAAACGGCAGTGGATCGTATCCGACCCGAACATCATGATGGGAAAACCCGTGATTGCGGGCACCCGCATCACGGTTGAACTCATCTTGGAGAAGTTGGCGGCTGGCGAAACGGTGGAGCAAATCCTCGCCGCACATCCTCAGTTGACGCGCGAGGCGGTTCTGGCGGCCATCGGCTTCGCGAAGGAAGCGCTGCGGGCCGACGTGATCTATCCCCTGGCCGAGGCGACGAAGTGAGTCTGCCCCCCCGAACACAAGGCAGAATCGGTCGCCCTCGCGATTCGCGAGCACGCCGAGGAACTAGAATATGCGTTCACGGTCATCGCCCCGGGGGCATGCCGCATTCGCCGTTCTGTCGGGTAAAACCGGGCGCGCCCACGGAGCACCGTAGCGCCGCCCCCGCAGGCCGCCCTACTCCACCCAACCCAGCGTCCGCTCTACCGCCTTCAGCCAGCCCTTGTACAGGCGGGCGCGGGTCTCGGCATCCATGTGCGGCTCCCAGACCTTGTCCACGCCCCAGTTCTTGCGCAGGTCGTCCAGGCCGCCCCAGAACCCGACGGCCAGCCCTGCCGCGTAGGCCGCGCCCAGCGACGTAGTCTCGGCCACCTTGGGGCGCACCACCGGCACGCCCAGGATGTCGGCCTGGAACTGCATCAGCAGTTCATTCTGCACCATGCCGCCGTCCACCTTGAGCGCCGCCAGTTTCACCCCCGAATCCTTCTCCATGGCGTCCAGCACCTCGCGGGTCTGGTAGGCGGTCGCCTCCAGCGCGGCGCGGCACAGGTGCGACTTGTTCACGTAGCGCGTCAGGCCCACGATGACGCCGCGAGCGTCGCTGCGCCAATACGGGGCGAACAGGCCGGAGAAGGCGGGGACGATGTACACGCCGCCGCTGTCCTGAACCTGTCGGGCGTAGTCCTCCACATGCTTGGCGAAATCAAAGAAGCGCAGGTTGTCGCGCAGCCACTGCACCAGAGCGCCGGTGATGGCGATGGAGCCTTCCAGGCAGTACACGGCAGGCGCGTCGCCCATCTTGTACCCCAGCGTCGTCAGCAGGCCGCTGGTGCTGGGCACCGCTTCCGTGCCGGTGTTGAGGAGCATGAAGCAGCCGGTGCCGTAGGTGTTCTTGGCCTCGCCCGGGCTGAAGCACGTCTGCCCCACCAGGGCCGCCTGCTGGTCGCCCAGGTCGCCGCACACCGGCACTGCCGCGCCCAGAGGCCCATCCTTCCGCGTCGTCCCGTACAGCGCGGGGTCGCTGGACGGACGGATGCGGGGCAACATCGCGCGGGGGATGCCCATGATCGCCAGAATCTCGTCGTCCCAATCCAGCGTGCGCAGGTTCATGAGCATGGTGCGGCTGGCGTTGGAGACGTCGGTTACGTGCGCGCCGCCGTGGGGTCCGCCCGTCAGGTTCCAGATGATCCACGTGTCCATGTTGCCGAACAGGGCATCGCCGCGCTCGGCGGCCGCGCGGACTCCGGGCACGTTGTCCAGAATCCAGCGAATCTTCGGCCCCGAGAAGTAGGTCGCCAGGGGCAGGCCCGTCTTCGCGCGGAAGCGGTCTTGCCCGCCGTCCTTTGCGAGGGCATCGCAGATGTCCTTGGTGCGGGTGCACTGCCACACGATGGCGTTGTAGTAGGGCCTGCCGGTCTTGCGATCCCAGACCACGGTCGTCTCGCGCTGGTTGGTTACGCCGATGGCGGCCAGGTCGCGGGGGTCCACGCGCCCCTTGTCCAGCGCGCCCTGGATCACCTGCTGCGTGCGCTCCCAGACCTCCAGCGGGTCGTGCTCCACCCAACCGGCGTGGGGATAAATCTGCCGGTGCTCCAGTTGGTGCGCGCTGATGACCTCGCCTTTGCGGTCAAAGATCATGAAGCGGGTGCTGGTTGTGCCCTGGTCAATCGCAGCGACGTACTTTGCAGCCATACTCCCCCCTCACGGACTGGATTGAGTTCAGCGGCACAATCATAGCAAAAAGAGCCGGTTTTCACAAACCGCCCGCGCCCGCTGTTTGCAGGATCATAGTGCGGCGCACTTTCGGAAGCGCGTCGCGCCTCGGTCGCAACACAAAACAGAACCGAATCTCGTCCGCGCCCCACTTGCCGCGCAACGGCGCACCCGGTATAATCCTTCGCGATGCGATTCCATTCGGGAGGCCGCGAGGTGAAGACGACCGCAAGCGTATGGAAGTTGGCCGTTGCGATGACGACGATCGTGCTGTGGGCTTCCGCGCCCGGCGCGTGGAGCCGGACGCACGCGCTGAACCAGACGGTGCCCACGCGCACGCCCTCACGCGCGCCCACCAGCACGCCCACGCCCATCCCGCCGTCGCCCACGTTCACCGCCACGCCGCAGCCGCCCTCGCCGACGCCCGTCCCGCCATCGCCGACGACGCGCCCGCCCGACACGCCCGCGCCGCCCCCGCCCACCGACACGCCCGCGCCAACGGACACGCCCACACCGTCGGCCACATTCACCCGCACCCCGACGCTCACGCCCAGCGCCACGCCGACCGACACGCCGACGGACACTCCAACCGCGCCGCCCACGCCCACGTCGGAGCCGCCAACGCCCACCGCGCCACCCACCGACACGCCGACGCCGACACCCGTACCGCCAACCGCCGCGCCCACGGCCACGCCGACGCCCGCGCCTGGGGCTGCGCCTGGCGTCGTCATCCTCGGGGTCGGGGCGGTGGCATTGGCTCTCATCGCCGCCGGCCTGGCCTTCCTGGCCCGCAGCAGGACAGCCCGATGAGCGCAGAGTCGGTGCAGGCCCGCGCGCTGCGCCTGTTTCGCGCCGCCTGGCTCACCACCGGCGAGCCCCTGGCGGCGCACACATCGTTCCGCATCGGCGGGCCGGCCCTGCTGTTCGCCGCCCCGCCCGACGCCAAGGCCCTCCGCCGACTGCTGGCCTTCTGCGCCGATGAGCGCCTCCCCTGGCTCGTCCTCGGTAGGGGCACGAACCTCCTCGTCAGCGACGCGGGCTACAACGGCCTCGTTATCCACATGGGGAAGGCATGGGCCTGGCTACGCATATCGGGCCAGACGGCAGAAGTGGGAGCGGGCTATCCCCTGCCCGCCCTGGCGCGCAAGACGGCTGAGGCGGGCCTGGCAGGACTGGAGTTCGCGGCGGGCATCCCAGGCTCCACAGGCGGAGCCGTCGCCATGAACGCCGGCGCGTTCGGGGCAAACATGGCGGCGGTCGTGCGCGACGTGGATTGCATCTTGCCGTCGGGCGAAGCCTGCTCGCTGGCCAACGCCGAGATGGGCTTCGCGTACCGCCACTCGCGCGCCCTGGCCGAAGCCATGATCGTCGTCAGCGCGCATCTGGCCCTGACCCCCGACCGGCCCGAGGACATCGCCCGCCGCATGGCCGACTTCCAGGCGCAACGCAAGGAGCGCCAGCCGCTGACCTCGTGGAGCGCGGGCAGCGTCTTCCGCAACCCGCCGGGCGACGCCGCCGGCCGCCTGATAGAAGCAGCCGGCTGCAAAGGGCTTCGGCGGGGAGGCGCGCTGGTCTCGCCCAAGCACGCCAACTTCATCGTCAACACCGGCGGGGCCACCGCGGCCGACGTGGCCGCCCTCATGGCCGAGGTTCAACGGCGCGTGTGGGAAACTTTCGGCGTGTGGTTGGAGCCGGAGATCAAACTCGTGGGCGAGTTTGACGCGCCCACGCCCGGCGCCCGGCCCGCCTGAGCGCGTCGCCCAAATCGCGGGCCGCCTCTTCGTCCAACACCCACAGGGCCCGCGACGCCGCCGCCACCTGCGTCGCAGGCAGGGTCGCCTCCTGCACCTCCAGGACGCGCGCCACCGCCCTGGCTTTGCCCGCGCCCGTAACGACGAAAACCACGCGCCGCCCCGCCGCAATCAGCGGGAGCGTGAACGTGATGCGTGCGTGCGTCCCCTCGGATGGCGCGTCCACGGCGACAACCAGGCGCGCCCGCTCGTCCAGCGCCGCGCTTCCGGGGAACAGCGACGCCGTATGCCCATCCTCCCCCAACCCCAGCAGGATCACATCCAGGCGCGGCAGGTCTTCGCCCGCCACACGCCGCAGCAGGGCCTCGTATCGGCGGG
>Ga0067045_1002643_pt1 | contig 75793 bp, 56 predicted proteins | sample TerdegcTABiofilm_FD_59184 | JGI IMG/M metagenome (GOLD analysis project Ga0067045, IMG submission 59184) | Combined Assembly of (Gp0054472, Gp0054536) Wastewater bioreactor microbial communities from Singapore -Terephthalate degrading... | reverse complement strand
AATTTGATACTTGTAGGTAACGTGAGTTAGATGTAAAAAATTATTTTTACCACCAAGACACAAAGGCGCAAAGCAAGAAATAAGATTGAAGATAGGATGTTGTAAAAAAGAAATAGCCCGCTGATTTGCGCTGACTACGTAACGCTGATTAGCTCGGATTTTTAATAGAATTTGATACTTGTAGGTAACGTGAGTTAGATGTAAAAAATTATTTTTACCACCAAGACACAAAGGCGCAAAGCAAGAAATAAGATTGAAGATAGGATGTTGTAAAAAAGAAATAGCCCGCTGATTTTCGCTGACTACGTAACGCTGATTGGCTCTGATTTTTAAGAGATGGAATAAGTTCTAAAGATTAAAGCTTTGACACTGTAAAAAAAGGAATAGCCCGCTGATTTTCGCTGACTACGTAACGCTGATTGGCTCGGATTTTTAAGAGATGGAATAAGTTCTAAAGATTAAAGCTTTGACACTGTAAAAAAAGGAATAGCCCGCTGATTTTCGCTGACTACGTAACGCTGATTGGCTCGGATTTTTTAAAAGATGAAATCAGATGATAGACTATTGAAAATAAACGGTTTTTCTGTAACTATTTTTAATAAATGTAATGTTAAAGTATTTAAAATTAATTCGGTCAAACATTAGGAGAATTTATTATAATGATAAAAGGTTTAGCGCATATATGTTTCGTTGTATCTAATCTTGAAGAATCAATCTCTTTCTATAAAGATAAGCTTGGGTTAATCCCCACGTTTGATTTTCGCAATGAGAAAGGAGAAATGACAGGGATATATCTTCATGTCGGGGGACGTAATTTTATAGAACTATTTAAGGGCAATCCAGAAATATCCGATAAAGTATCATATAAACATTTCTGCTTAGAAGTTGATGATATTCAATCAACTGCGGATTATCTCAGGAAAAATGGTGTTGATGTTACGGAAGTTAAGATGGGTTCTGACCATAGCTGGCAAGCATGGTTGGCTGACCCTGATGGTAATCGCATTGAATTACATCAATATACCTCCGAAAGCAAACAAAATATAGGGCTAAAATGAAAATTCCTCTAAGTCTTCCTTTGGAAAAGGGAGACTTTAAGGATTTACAGAACACTGATTAAGCGGATTTGGCAGATTTTCGCAGGTAAAAAAATCGTAAAACGTAATGCGTGAAACATAAAAGGCAAAATATAATAAAGCAAAACTCATTACTTATTACACTTCACTCATCACGCTTTACTTATTACGAACTAAATCCGTTTCATCTGGGTTCTATTTCATTAAAAAGATTTTTCGCTTGCTCAAAATGACAGCAACGTGTCGCCCTGAACGAAGTGAAGGGTCTTCTTTGTGTCGTAAAAAATATAATTTCCTATATAAAACAATAATTCGTAAAACACTAGCACGAGTCATTAAGTTAATGAGATTTTTGGGGGGAAAACGAAATTGATAAATAAGATTGAAAAGGCAATATTTATCACTTTTGCTTTACTTTCATTTTTTATAAATATATCTAATGCACAAAACGAATGGGATAAATATCCTAGTAATCCGATTCTCATCCCTGAAAAAGATAACTCATGGAGTAGATCAGGCATATCTAATCCGTCAGTCATATTCAAAGATGGCGAATTTAAGATGTGGTTCACCGGCTTTGATGGCAAAAACATGCGGATCGGCTATGCAACAAGCCCTGATGGTATTAAATGGACAAATAATCCTAACAATCCAATACTTGATCTAGGTGAAAAGGGCGCATGGGATTCCATTCATGTTGCTAACCCATCTGTAATGTTTGACGGTATCATATATAAAATGTGGTATACTGGCTTTGACGGTGAACATATGCAGATCGGATATGCCAATAGTCCTGATGGTATCAATTGGAAGAAATGCGAGAAAAATCCTGTCCTGAAAATAGGTGCTTGGGGCGGTTATGATAATAGTGATGTATGGTCGCCAAGTGTTGTCTTTGATGGTGCTAACTATAAAATGTGGTTCACAACCTATGATGGGAATCTGAAAATAGGTTACGCCTATAGCCCTGATGGGATACACTGGGCAAAAGACATATCCGCACCAGCACTTAATATCGGTGAATGGGGTGCATGGGACGATAGAGGCGTATGGTCGCCTGATGTAATTTTTGACGGTCTCGAATATAGAATGTGGTTTACTGGGTGGAATGGTGCAAATATAGGTATAGGCTATGCAACAAGCCCTGATGGTATTAACTGGACAAAGCCCTACAATAAACCTGTATTGAGCATTGGAACTACTGGAGAATGGGATTATCATTATGCAAGCAACGCAAGCGTTGTTTTACATGATAAGAAATATAAAATGTGGTATTCGGGATGCTCTTCCGATGAAGTATATAAAATTGGATATGCAATTGGCACAACTAGACCAGAGATATTTCTTTCGGATATTTTTCATGACTTCGATGATGTAGAAATTGGAAAATATGCGGATTGGGAATTTAAGATATATAACAAGGGAAACAACGACCTTTTAATAAATAGCATCTCCTCTGACGATAAGGATTTTATGCTCATATCGTCAGCTTTTGATAATGGCTTAAAGCCTGTCAAAGAACATACATTCTCGAAACCTTACCTTATTCAACCACAAAATAGTATTAGTATAATAGTAAGATTCTCCCGAGGCAAAGAAAAGAATTATGATGGCTCTATTACTATCAAAAGCAATGATAAAAATCATCCAGAGGCCTTAGTCCAACTATGGATGGGAAGCAAGCTAAAATATGTTAGACCGATCCCTGATAGTTTTAGATCATTTGACAGGGATTTACAATTTGGCGATAGAAATCAAGACGTTAGATTTCTTCAAGTTATATTGGCAGAAGAAGGACCTAGCGTCTATCCAGAAAGCGAGATCAATTGGAGTATTAATGATTTTACGAGAAGAGCTATTATTGAGTTTCAACGAAAACATAAATTAGCGGATGCTTTTGGGTATGTTGGTTCAGAAACAAGAAAAAAGCTAACAGAATTGTTAAATAAGCATAGAAAAGAAAATTATGATAGAGTAAATATGGTTTATGATGCAGTTATAGGAAATTATAGGGATTTTCTGCCTGATGATTTTCCGCCAGAGATTGTTTTAGCCATCGCATCACAGGAAACAGGGCTATTCTATAATTTTAATAATGAACTTGTCGAGGTGCGTGAGGATGGGAATAAAGATAATGTCGGTAGAGGAATTATGCAGATCACTACATCTGATTACGTTGGTGCAGGAAATAGGGCAAACATAAGCAATATAGTTTTTGATTGTCGCAATCTTATAAATAGAGATTCTGTTTATAGATATTATTCAAATACGCCGCAGGGAGTAGAGGCTAATATAAGAGATGGTCTGTATGCACTCAAAGACAAATATAATCAAGTCAAAAATAGCAAGGAAATCAAGCAGTTTGATATAACTAAACAAGAGATGCACTGGATTTCTGCAATTCAGCGTTATAATACTTATGGTAAGGTAATATTTTCTATTAGTGGTGATACAGACTTTCGAAATAATCTAAATAAAGGTGTCATTCCAGATAAACTAATGAGGGCTTTTGAGTCAAATAATGATTTTAGAACAATCTCCAAAAATGCGACTATAACTACTGAGGAACTAAATCGCAGATGGTGCATAATTGATGATTCATGCACATATATTTTAAGGCGTGATGAGGGAACAATATATGCCTGTCGTGCAGGGATACCAACTATATATGTAAAGAATATAGCAGAAAAGTTAAGAAATCTGAAAAGCCCTATTTTGTTTCCAAAAGCAAATAGCAAACTTTGTAATGACCTTGCAGACAAGATGGATATAGTTTACAATAATAGCCAAACGATAACTCTTGGTTGTCCAGCAGAATTAAGGGTTTATGATGCTGATGGGCGTATGACAGGATCGCTAATTAGCAATCGGCTGATCAATAATGGATTTGACCCATTAAAAAGAGATGGAGTGGAAGAGATACCAAATTCAATATATATCGATGAAGATAAAACAGTAGTATTGATGTTTCCGTCAGATAAATATACATATGAGATTATCGGCACTGACAAAGGAGTCTATAATCTATATATCACAAATGTTGTAAATGGAGAAATGACAACTTTTAATGCTGTCAATCTCCCAATAACATCAAAAACAGTTCATAGATGGACAATTGATTGGAATGCCCTTTATCAAGGCGAGAAAGGGATTAATTTACAGATGGATTCTGATGGCGATGGTATCTTTGAAAGGGTAATTATAACAGATAAAAAACTTATCAATTCTGTGATTGAACCACAGTCATAATCGTAGTCAATCAAATAAGTTTTTTTGACTTATTTATTATTGGGGGATCAATCGCCTAATAAAAGAAATGAGAAGCGATAATCAACTCGGCAAATCGGTTGGGCTATAAAATTTGTAATTCTTACGTATAACGGATTACGTTTTTATCGCAAGATATTTGCATTCTTCTTGGGATTGATACACGGCAAATTTTTAATCGGCGTTATATTGAATGACATAAGACAAGTATCAAATATCCTAACCTATGTATTTTGGATTAATAAGTATATATGAAAAGCTAGACTAACCATAAACCTCATCTATCACTTGGCGTGTTATCTTTACCCAGTTTCTTATTCTATCTGGATCCCCCTGAACTGTCTCAACATCTTTCAATGTGATGTCAACATGACAATTTTTTGCAGATACAAGGTCTTTTTTCAAGATCGCTTTAATCTTGTCTTTATCAAGCCCATAGCTAACCATATCAGCAGGACTTGGACGATAGCTAAATATATAATCTTTGCCTATTTGTTCAGCACATTTAGCGACATCAGCAAATGGTGAAACAGCGATCCTTCTGAGATTGGGGATCTTTCTCAATATATCAATTTTATTTGTCAGGTCTTCACAACAACCATAGGCTACCAATCCAAATTTGCTCAGAATTGGGATTTGGTATTGAAGAAGAAATTCATAGTGCATTGAGGGTGAAACCAATGCAAATTCCTGTGCTGCCATATATCCCCATAACTGCTTTCTGCTTACGCCATTATGATTTGGCGCTGGATCCTCAAGTTCTTCTGCATAAGGCATGGCTTGGTTTTGATGAGCGCATAATCCCCAATCACCAGCAATTTCTGCCTGATCATGTGTATCAAGTATAGCCTTTGACATAAAAGAAACCAATTCATGAAGCCATTCTGGATTATCACTCATATCCAACATAAAGTTTTCTATGCCCCTCAAATGTCCAAGATCAGTTGATATATCAGCACTCCACATCCGATGAGCTGGGCCCCTATCGAGATTAACCGTTATTATATCACCAAGAATATCATAAAGCATTTGATAATTTTCTAATGTTTTTTCTTCATCAATCTCATGTCTTGGAGCGCGCATTTTTTTAATGTCATCTAACGTTTTGATTGGATAGTCAAATTTACAAGCCCCTCCACTGACATTTGGGCTTATTACCCTTGCACCAATTCCCCATCCTGCTGATTTATATACAGCATTAACAGTTACATAAGGCTCAAAGATCGAATCATCGTCAAAAGTATCCCAAAATAGATGATTACGAAAGAAATCTTCATATCGCCTTGCAAATGCGTCCTCACATTGACAGGATGATTGCGGCATTTCATGCCAAGCAAAAGCCCTGATATAAATTAAAGGTCTATCACCATTAAAGCTGTTATGCTCTCTCCAAAGCCTTCGTCGTTCTTGTTGTTGTGGTTTATTACAAATGTCTAGGTATTGTTTTGCAAGATCACGTAATATTTCTTTATCTTTTTCTGTCAAATTCTGCCTCCTGATTTACAAGAAATTGTTTTTTTGCCCTATAAATACCTTTTTTTCCTGAAAGATTTACTTAATTTCATGTCTTTTTCAATTTGGCTTTTATGTTTTCGCCAATTTCATCAAGAGACAAAGGTTCAATTTCTTTTATCTCATCCATACACACATAGTATATCTTACATTTTATTCGCCTATCCGCATAAACTTGCCTAGCAACATGATAATATACAGATAGTTGTTTTATATATTCTGCTTCGTTTGTATAATCCAGATCACTTTTATAATCAATAATCTCTATCCGATCATTATATAACGCTAAAAGGTCAATCTTGCCCCGAATAAGATAATCATCTATTGGTAATAAACAATCTAATTCTGTCCTAATTTCATTAGCGTTTAGCGATTTTATAAATTTTCTTAGTTTATCTGCCTCTGGATGATCCCAATAAGAGTCTATTCCTAACGCATATCTTTGTGCAAAATCATGAAGCTCAATTCCAAAGTGTTTTCCTTTGCCATCGCTTGATGACTTATATTGCATAATGTCATGAACGCTGATTGCAAGACTGCGCTTTTCATATTCCCCGATTGTGAAAGTATCATTATCATAAATCTTTTCAGTCTTGATTGGCGATATTGTCAAAGGATAGTTATAAACAATGTTAAATCCATCAGACATTTCCTCAAAGAATTTTGATGAATTATCATTGGCGGTAAATATTAGATATTGCTTTGCTCTTGTAATCGCAACATATAAAAGCCTTCTTTCTTCATCATAATCAGAAAAAAGCCTTGTATATAATAAGTCTGTCTGCCATTTATCAAATATATATTTATAGCCGTTTTTTTCTCCAAACTCATTTTTTACCCTTAAACCAACAAGGTCATGGAAAAATAATGTATTTCTTTCTGATTGATTTGGCGGAAATCTTTTGGCATTAACATCGGAAATAAACACAACAGGATACTCAAGCCCTTTTGCGCCATGTATGGTTTGTATAGTGATGGAATCATCTGACTTATTTATGCCTACCTCGTAGGTCTCTTCACCCTCAATATTCTCTTCTATGAAGTTTATAAGATCAGGAACAGTTATAAGAAAATCTCCAAACAATGAACCAATCACGACTATAATTTCATTTATAATTTCATTTGAATAGACATCGGAAAAATTATGAAACCTTAATATTTTTTCAATTAGCGATACAACATCTTTGTCTTCTAAAAGCAATTCCGCCCTGAAGCTTAGAAGGTTGCTTGGATATTTTTTGCTCTTTAAAATAGCCTCAATCTCATGATAGTTATATCCCTCTTTTTCAAGTATTGGTAACCAACCACGATTATTATTAAGTTTTACCATCACTCTAAGCCAAGCAAGTAAAATAATGGCAGGCTCGGTCTTGAATAACTCTATACCACCATCATAATTCGCAGGTATCCCCATTTTTATTGCCCTATCAGCAAGCTCAAGCGCAAAATCTCTCTTGCGTGAAAGTATCGCTATGTCCTTAAATCTAACATGCCTTGTTATATATTCATCATTTTTCATCTCTTTGATGAGATAATTATCATTATCAACTATTTCCTGTATTTTTGATAATATAAGATCATATTCCTCATCTTTGTTTTTCGCCCTATAAAATTCTATCTTTGTATGATCCTGCAAATCAAAACCTGCCTCAAGATGAACGATCTTTTCTTTGATACTCATATTTACATCTTCTTTTTCGGTTGCTTTGGCAATTAGGGATTTTTCGGAAAAATCAAGTATTGTTTGTGAACTCCTGTAATTGATATTAAAATCAAGATGTTCTGCTGATATATCAAAATTTATCCGTTTATAATCTCTATTTAACATATCTTTGTAAAGTTTTAGTTTGTCATCAAATTCAAGTATATTATCAATAGTGGCATTTCTAAATGCGTAGATCCCCTGCTTCCAGTCTCCAACAGCGCAGAGATTATTTTTTTTCATCAGCATCAACACCATCATAAATTGTATCTCATTTGTATCCTGAAACTCATCAACCATGACATATTCAAAAGCCTTGCTCTCACGAAGGGCATGATTATGATATAACAAAATAAATGCAAACATAATCATAAAATCAAAGTTGATTCTGTTCATTTTTACGCAATGCTCTATATAATCAAAATATACATCGTGCATAAATTCAATTAGCATTGAACGGTCATCAAAAAAAGCCTCTTCAACCAATTCAGGTTTTATAATGTCTTTAACTGCAATATCTTCGATATTCGGTATCGTAATATAAAGACCTTCTTTAAGTCTTTTTATAAAATCTTTCGCAAATTTTGGATTGTTTAGATCATCATGTTTTTTTTGCTGGTATAGTTCAAAATCTGCCATTAGCATATCAAGACCATTGTTAAACCAGCCATCCCTTTTTGGAAAAATCCCTTTGCAACATAGCTTTCTAATAACCTCATAAACGTTATTATGTTTAAGGACTTTATATATAGGTGTATATTGCCTTTTTATTGCCCTGAAATTATTATAAAATCTTCTAAATAATTGCCTTTCATAGACTTCGCTTTGCAGGACAATGGGATTTCGCAAAAAGCTTTCAATCCCCAAATGATTTGGTGAGTTAAGTCCATACTGTATTAATAAGCCATTACAAAATGAATGAAAAGTGCTGATAGGCGCTCTTGCCAGATCGGTGATGTCGCATTTTTCTGAACATTCCTTGATGACTTTGTTTTTCATGTTTTGTGCAGCATTGTTCGTAAATGTAAGCAGTAATATATTTTCTGGCGATGTTCGATCCAATATATGCTCATATCGACTCGTTATGGCAGTTGTTTTTCCTGTTCCCGCACCCGCATCAACAACATATATACCGTCAATGCTTTCAACAACCTTTTGTTGTCTTTCGTTTAATGTTGATGTTTTTGTTTCACTCATTTTATTAATATATCCTTGTGCAGATGTCTATATATTCACATTTATCACAATTCTCTCTAGTTAATGGCTTGCATGGAAACGTATCATCTATATATGATAACAATTCATTATATTTACTGATAAGAAAATCCTCAAACTCATCTATGTCATCTTTGAAATAGAGTGCGCTGTTTGTGCCTGAACCCTTTCTTAACAAAATTATTCCTTTGAGTATATCATCAACTTCTTTATCTTTGATGTCTGCAAAACGATAGACATATTTTACGAAATTATTTCGATATTCGCTTTTAAATATCTTCTCATATTTTGTGTCAAACTGTAATTCTCTTGGCATAGGATTTTCTATAAAGAATCGGATAAACATATCATATCCAATCTTTTCCATAGTCTTTGCCCTTGACTTAGATGAAGATGCTAATAGCTCAATGCCTTCTTGTGTTCTTAAAAAGTCATTGAAATCCATATCATAGTATTTGACAGTTACTAAGTTTGCATTTGGAGTCGCAGTCCCATTTATTATGTCTCTATGATTGCTCAAAAAGAAGTCGTATATAAACTCAATATTACCGAGATTATTCCTTCGCATCTCTAATATATACATTATAGGCTGAAAATCTACTTCATTTTTTATTAGCTGGAGTATGGACTCGCCAATTATCTCAGTAGGTTTTTTTTCATTATTGCTTGATTTATAATCAATAACTGTAACCTCATTGACCATAACATCAATTTTTCCCTCTATATGAAGTTCTTCATCTCTAAAATTTATCTCTGCGTTTTTATTTTCCCCTTTCAGTTCCAATAAATCAAGAAAACGATTTTTACTACCTTTTTCTTTATCAATGGAGAAAAGTGTAATATTTTGGTTTATTTTATCTAAATATGCGTCAATGAGTGAATGAATACAATCTAAGCCTATTCTGAACTTAGACTGCTCTATATCAATATTCATTTCATCGCCTATTCTCTTGAATTCCTGAAGCATAAAACTAACAAAATAATCTTCGCCCTTCTCTCTGGCGATGTGATTATGCTCCAAATAAAACGCAGCGTATTCATGAAAAAGATTGCCTTTTAGGAAGTTTTCATGTTCTTCTGTATGAATGAGTTTATTATACATATATTGTTTTGGGCATGTTATAAACTTATTTAATGTCGTTTGGGAAAAATATGTATCTTTATCCCATTCAATATCTATGTTATCTTTATCCCGCTGATTTTCAAAGATAAGTTCTTTGCTGTGCATTATTTTTGTATTAAAAATCTCATCTCTGTCAAATCGATCGATATCTCTTTCGTATAGAATGTTGAAATAATAGCATGGTATAACTGGCTGATTATCCTTCATCATCGAAACAAAGTAATATCTAAGTTCACCTTGTTGTAACAATATCTGAAAAGAAGCAAGATTGTTCTTGTCTTGCTTTATCTTGTCAATATGATCTATATGCACATTTTTAACCCAAGTGGAATCCAAACCGACAAAGAAACATATCGCCCTATCAACAAAAACGGAATTTCCGCAATCAATCATCAGGACACCTTGTCTTTTTCTGGCAATTTCTATATCAAAATTTCTTATATAATATTCAAGCTCCAAATATGATTCCAAATCAATCTTTTTGTCCATCAGATCAAGATTATGTAAGACCTCTATAAACTCATCTGGTAATATGTTATTTTTATTTATTAATAAGCCCACAAGTGATTCGTATGTTCTATCCGTAATATTGAAAATTAGGTCATAAAATTCAAGAAATTCATTTGATTTTTGATCGTCATCTAAGGTTGATCTATATTCAGTCAGAAGGTATCCATTATATCTATCCTCTATATGGAAAGAGAAAATATCTTCAAAATGTGATATTTCTTTGACTGTAAGGTCTATTGGATTTAGTCCGATATCGATTAATGACATGAAAATTCTAACCAGAAAATGATCTTTGACATCCTCGCTAACATTAATTTCTATTCCCTTATTTATAAGCTTCGATCTAAGTAATGCTAAATAAGGACTTTTTGGATCAAGTATTATTGCGATATTATCTTGGTCTTTTTTTTCAATTATGCTGACAAGGAAGTCAACAAGCTCCTTTTCACTATAAAATCCATAAAAATTAGGTAAACAATAATCCTCATTCGTAAATATATCTATTTGGTCGTATGTTTTTGGCAATACTGATTTGTCAAGTTCATTAAATAAATCCAGACCGACAACAGCGGTTTTTTCATTTGATATAATTGAATTATCAAAGCGTTCCATAGCAAGCTGAATTATCGGCATTTCTTTTAATAATCTCAAAACTGACTTGCCTTCCTCATTCAGAAGGTCCCATAACTTATCAGAATTGCCAAGATTTTCCCATAGAGTGAATATCAACTCTGAATAATGATGAGTTTCCCTTATATCCATATTTAGCTTTCTGGATACCTCAATTATCGCTTCTATCTCACTCATGACAGGACGATTAAAGATACGAACCGCATATTTTCCAGCGATCTCCTTTGGCGTCATCGCTTGGACCCCCAAAAAAGGCTTATTTATCAGACGGTCCAATGCAGTTCTTAAAGGTGCATCTGTTGTTATAACAAGGCTATATTCATTAACCTCGTCATGAATTTCTTTTATAGACTTTGCCTTTTTGATCATAAATTGACTTATCTTTCTATTATAATCTTTTTGCTAGTTTGAGAGATCTTATAATTAACCATAAAACCAAAAAAATACCAACAAATATCAACCATGATATACCAAAAACCATCTTATTATTAATCAAATAAAGCCTGATATGAGCAACTAGAGCAAAGGATAGGCTCAATGCAAAGACGCTGTTATGCTCTCTGCGAATAACCATCTTCCAACTCCACTTAGCATTTGCAGGGGTCCAAAGCGAAAATCTGGGGAAAAAGCAAGGAGTTTTAGTGATATATTCACGATAATCATCGCTAAATCTGTTAAGAAGAAACTTCTCTTCAACAAGTATAATAGGGACATAAAAAAAGGCAAATAAAAGGCTATTAAAGATAATTAATTCCCATGAACGCCAAAAAAGGCTTATGCCAAGAATTATAAGGTAATTCCCGACATAAAGCGGATTACGCATAATAGAGTATGTTCCGCTTGTATTCAGCACAGTTGCTCTTTGTTCCTTTGTATTTCGTCCCGATGTTCCAGATGGCACATAACCAATAGTAATTATCCTTAAAAATTCGCCAGAAATAGAGATAATAACACATATTATCTGATATGCTATTTCGATATAATAATTGCTGAATATGATCTGAAGATTTTTCGTCTTAAGAAACAAGATCGGAATTAGCAATAACGGGATATAGCTTCGCCAACGAAAAAATATATTGCCAACTCTTTGCAAATATTCGTCCAAAGATGTAAAAGATTTATTCATAAATAATCTAAAATGCTTTTTTGCTATCAAGCAAGATGGTTACAGGGCCATCATTTATCAATTCAACCTGCATGTATGCCTGAAATATACCTGTCTTTGTTATTAATCCCATCTCTGCCAGAGCAGAAACATAGGCTTCATAAAGTTCCGTTGCCTTTTGAGGCTTTGCGGCGCTTGTAAAACTTGGTCTTCGACCCTTTCGGCAATCACCATAAAGCGTAAATTGGGAAATTACAAGAATCTCCCCACTAATATCAGTAATTGAAAGGTTCATTTTCTTATCAATATCTTCAAAAATTCGCAATCCAGCGGTTTTATCTGCTAGATACTTCGCATCAGAAATATCATCATCATCGGCAACCCCTAAAAGCACAAGCAAACCTTTCGATATTGATGATATAGTTTTTCCATCAACGGACACACTTGCCTTATTAACTCTTTGAATAACAACCCGCAAAACATTCTCCTTATAGTTTCAAACGGCTTTTCGTCTTTGCAATTAAAGCACTATCTCCTGAAGAATAAGCCTTTTTTAGTTCCATCATCTTCGATAGATTAAAAATAATATCCCTTGTATATAATACTGTCTCACGAATAAATGGCATCCCATTCCAATCTTTTGTCTTTTGAGGTCCCGAATTATACGCAGCAAGTCCTCTCCATACATTCATTTCAATAGGCCCACCGAAGTAGTTTTGGCAATCTAACGTAATATCAACAATGTATTTTATACCAGCAGGAATACATATTTCAGGGACAAACCTTGAATCAAATTTAATCAACTCATCTTTGCTTAAAGATCGGATTTTTCTTGCATAAGAGCTTTTTGCTTCCTTTAGCCTATTATATGCCTTTTCTTTCATTTCTGTAAGTTTGGCAATTTCTGATCTTATAGCGTTGATCTTCCCAATAGTTGATTGCGCCAAATCTCCACTACCTGCACTGACTAACGTATTAAGAGATTCTCTTTTAGATGATATTTCCTTCGCCAATCTGTTATTTTCTGCTGATGTGTTATTTAACTCTACAATTTCAGGGCTATAAGCAATGGTCATGCCAAGGTCACCTCTGGCAGTGAAATCCATTAACTGTTGAAGCCCCCCTGCACCAACATTAGAAATGGCATCCCATTCGAATAAAGATTCTTTCCATATCTTACAAACCTCTAATTCAATAAGGAAAGGTATATCATTAAGATAATTCATTTTTGGATCAGCACAAGACGATACTAAAAGTGGAAAGTGAAGTTCGATATTTTTTGATCGAAGAACATCTGTGATATAAGGATAATCCTTAATATCTTTGCTTGGCTCCGCTTTATTTTCAGTCTGAAAAGCAGAAGCATATTTTATTAATCCAAATCCATCTATTGCTGATAAACCAGCAATTGCGGCTATTTGAGCCAGAAATTTTCTTCTATCTTCGTTCATAATAAATCAACCTTATAATATTTTATGAATTTTTACTCTACCAAAAATTGCTTTTTTGTGTTATATCATATAGTCATTATAAAAGTCAAGCAATATGTTAGGAAAGTAATAGATGATATGTAACGCATAAAACATGAATCCATATATGACATATCCACTATGATTCCGAACAAATAGCTATCTATATACGTCCAAATACTGAAAATCAAAGATTATTAGACTAATATTATAGTAAACCAGATTAGTGCTTTTTCGTCTAACTTTAACTGATAGGAGGTGCATATTTTTGATAGATTCACAAGAAAAGATAACTATTGACTTGTTGATTAAATCAGGAGCCCTGACTGAAGAAGAACTCACTGACGGCATAAATTATCAAGAAGAGAATGGCGGAACTCTAATAGAGGCATTGATTGAAAAAGATCATATAAGTAAAACCGATCTAGATATGCTAGATCGTTCCCAAGAGATAGGCGTTCCATATATGAGGCTAACCAATCTTAATCAAGATGAAAAAGCAACCAGCCTTATGCCTGCAAGTTTCGCCCTAAACAGAAAGGTTGTTCCTGTTGTTTTAGAAAATAATGTTCTTTATGTTGCGATGACTAATCCCTTAGATGTTGGTCTTATAGATGATATACGTCTTATAACCGAGTCTGAAATACAACCTGTCTTATCTACCGAAGACGATATCCTCGATGCAATCAGACGATTTTATGGCATGTCTGCAGAAGAAATATTGCGGGGGCATTTGGATACACCATTAGGCGTTTCAGTTGCAGAAGAAATAGAGGTTATTGAAGACTTCGGATTAGACCCAGAAACGCTTGCAAGAAGTCCCACAGTTATTAACTATGTAGATCAAATTATAATTGAAGCGGTTAGAGAAAAAGCAACTGATATTCATATAGAACCATTGGAAAAAATCGTAAGGGTTAGATTTCGTGTTGATGGTGTTCTTCAAGAAAGACCTGTTCCACCAAAAAACATTGAAAAAGCCATTATTTCTCGTGTTAAGATCATGGCTGAGATGAATATTGCAGAAAGACGCAGGCCTCAAGATGGTAGTATTCAGCGTAGAATCGCTACTCTTGGTAATAGAGAAATCGATATTCGTGTATCTACTGTTCCAACGTTCTTTGGCGAATCAGTCGCAATGCGTATCCTTGACAAAACCATCGTAAATTATGGACTAAAAGAATTAGGAATGCTTGATGATGACCTAGCTAAATTTGATAAATTGATAGCTAGACCTCATGGGATAATATTGACAACAGGTCCTACAGGAAGCGGAAAAACAACAACCCTTTACGCCTGCTTAAAAGAAATGAATACTCCAGAAGTAAAGATAATTACAGTTGAAGACCCTGTAGAATATGATCTTCCGGGAATAAATCAAATTAGCGTTGATGAGGCGGTTGGAGTGAATTTTGCAAATACTTTACGCCATATATTACGTCAGGACCCCGATAAGATAATGATAGGAGAGATCCGTGATGGTGAAACTGCTGAAATGGCCATTCATTCTGCATTAACAGGTCATCTTGTATTAAGTTCACTTCATACTAATGATGCGCCGGGGGCAGTAACTCGTCTTATTGACCTTGGTGTACAACCATATTTGGTTGCATCAAGTCTCGAAGGAGTCGCTGCTCAAAGATTAGTTCGTAAAGTCTGCAGACGCTGTAGAACATTCTATCATCCTGACGAGAGTATTCTTAAGGCGATGGGAGTTGATCCTTCTACTGTTGATAAAGACCTTGTTGTTCCAAAGGCTGTTGGATGCTCAGATTGTAGAGGGCGTGGTTATTCTGGTCGAATCGCCTTATTTGAAGTATTCACCATGAATGATGAATTAAGGGATATGGCTTATAAAGAATTACCAACAACTGAAATCAGAAAGGTTGCCAGAAAGTATGGCATGAGGACTTTAAGAGAAGATGGTTGGATAAAAGCTGTTAGTGGTGTTACAACTATCGAAGAAGTACGAAGGTCAACAGCGGAGGACGAGTATACTCAATTTTAATTATCAAATAATCATATTAGATTAAGAGTGGTAAAATATATGCCAAGATTTAAATATCAAGCGATGACAAAAACCGGTTCAACAGTTACCGGTGTTTTAGAAGCGGAAAATTCCAATGACCTTATATCAAAGCTTAGGGTAAATGGATATTATCCAGTCGATATAAGTCAGGAGATAATTGAAGAAAAGAAGAAAATTCCATTTTTGAGATTCCTTCAAAGGGTAAAATCAAGTGAAGTGGAATTTTTTAGCTATCAGTTGGCTACATTATTAAATTCAGGGATATTCCTTCCTCGAGCGCTTGCAGTTGCTACTGAGCAAATAACTAATCCTATATTTAGAAATGCAGTAGATCAGGTTCGTTATGATGTTCAACATGGCAGTACGATGTATGATGCTCTTTCACAGCATAAAAATATCTTCTCTGATTTATATGTAAATATTGTCAGGGCAGGAGAAGCTAGTGGAGTTTTAGGGCTTGTTCTTGCAAGACTTGCTGAGTTTTCAGAAAAACAGCGCAAGCTGAAAAGTGCAGTTATCGCTGCTATGTTTTATCCAATTATATTGGTCTGTCTTGGCGTAATAATTGGCGCAGTTGTTACGCTTTTTGTTATTCCAAGACTTAGTGGAATGTTTGCTGAATTAGGAGCTGCCTTGCCATTGCCTACAAGGATACTCATGGGAATAACTGGATTTGTCCGTAGTTACTGGTGGGTTATACTGGCATTTATTATTGCTGTTGTGTTTGGTATACGTCAATACGCACGCACTGAGAATGGAAGACGCAATCTTGATAGACTAAAACTAAAATTGCCCGTTGCAGGTAAAGTTTTTATGATTGCTTCATTAACTCGTTTTACACGCACATTGGCAACATTGCTGGACAATGGAGTTCAGATACTTCCATCATTAGCGATTGTTCGGGAAACCGTTGGAAACGTTATTTTCAGTAATGTTATTGCAAACAGCGAAACCGAAATACAAAGAGGCGAATCTTTATCTAGTTCGCTAAAGAAGAGTGGAGAATTCCCAGGACTTGTTACACATATGCTGGCTATCGGAGAAGAATCAGGACGACCTCAAGATATGCTGGCAAAATTATCAGAGTATTATGAAGCAGAGATGGACAAACAATTAGAAAGGGTTGCAAATCTTGTTGGTCCTATGATGATTCTTATTATGGCGTTAAGTGTTGGATTCTTGGTTGCTGCAGCAGTATTACCAATTTTCCAAGCAAGCAATATGATCGGCTAATAAAAACAAGGAGGTATGCTGTTATGTTTCTTAAGATAAGAAAGTCCAAAGAAAGGGGCTTTACTCTTATAGAACTTATGGTTGTCATTACAATATTGGCTTTACTTGGTGGTGTTGTTGCCCCCCAAGTCATTGGAAGGTTGCGACAAGCCAAACCTAAAAAAGCTGCCATGGATATTAAAGCTATTGAAATGGGGCTAGATTTGTATATGGCTGATAATGGTAATTATCCTACAACTGAGCAAGGGTTGCAGGCATTGATCACTCAACCAACTAGCCCACCTGAACCTATGGATTGGAATGGACCCTATGTAAAGCCTACAGATTTCAAAGACCCATGGGGAGTTCCCTATATTTATGTTTCCCCAAGTAACAGGCAGGGCTATGAATACGAGCTTTATTCACTTGGCTCTGATGGACAAGAAGGTGGAACTGGTGAAGCGGCAGATATTACAAATTGGCTACAAGATGAAGGCTCAAGATAGATCATGATTAAATCTAGTCTCTTGAAAATATCTATATTCAAGAAAGGCACGAGTTTAAATGGATTTACACTGATAGAAGTTACTATTGTGCTTTTTATAATGGTTCTGATGACTTCAGCGTCAATTCCTTGGATGAAAACTTTTGCAGAGACAACAAAACTCAAAAGCTCTGCTAGAGGCATCAGAGACATTTTAGAATTTGCAAGAGCATCCGCAGTTACAGAGAGAGTGGAATATGTTGTTGTTTTTGATTTACAAAACTCACAATATTTGCTTGTGCCTCAAGAAGCTATGAATACAGAAACAGATGGAACTGTAATTTTATCTTCTATAAATGATATTGCAACAAATTATGCCAATTTATTAAATGAAGAGACAGAAAATAAGAGTAATACAACGCAGGTATATATAAATAGGGGTGCAGGGGTAGTTGGGACCGTTAATCAGATTTCTGAAAATATACAAATTGTCGAAATAATATCTGATCGCAATACAAGCGGTGGAGCAAATCTTGATTATATAACCTTTTATCCCGATAGCACAGCAGAGGATTTTGATATTTACTTGCAAGGAGCATCTGGAAAAACTTTTGTTATTCGTGTTTCGGAAGCAACTGGAAGAGCGGGTATCACACAGTTGACAGATGAAGAAATTGATCTAATGGGTTTGAATATAAAGCAAAGTAAATAAAATCCAAATCTCTTTTTGGTGATTATTGAAAAATAGAAAATTACAAATTTATTAAATAAAACAAATTGCACGAACATTGACAAATAAACAATTTGTGAAAATTCGTCCTTTGGTGCAATTATTGATTAGATTGTATTTTTCAATGATTAAAGATAAGATAAAAGAATGAAAATCATTTTGCATAATAACAATAAAGGATTTACGTTACTTGAGATTGTAGTAGCTCTCGCTATTTCTGCTATGACATTACCTGCCCTTCTACAGACCTTCTCCAATGGTATCAGAAATTACTCTGTTATTGAAAATAGAACGACAGCATATTATTTGCTTAAGTTGAAAATGGGACAAGTAGAAATGACAGGTTATCCAGAAGTTGGAAGTGAAGAAGGCGATTTTGGCGATGATTCACGTTTTAAATGGGCAACAGAGGTAAATAATACTGATACTGATGGTTTGCGTGAGGTTATAGTTACTATCTCTTGGGAAGAAAGAGGCAACTTACGAAGCGTTGAATTAAGCACTTTTCTAGCAGATAGATCAATTGAACAGCAACAGGGACAAACTGGATAATATGTCAATAAAAACAAAGCATAAAATATATATGTCTTGGAATAACAATCGTGGCTTCACTTTGGTTGAAATAATGGTTGCTACTGCCATATCATTAATAATTATAACTTCTGTGTATTCTGCATTTAGGTCATCATTATCCGCCTATGAAAGAAATCAAACTAGGGTTATTATGCTTCAGAAAATTAGGATGTCTTTGGATAGAATGGCTAGGGATTTTAATAATCTTTATTATGATGCCAATGATGAGGAACTTACCTTCTTGTCAGAAGATGCTTTTGATAGCGAATTAAATGTAGATCAAGATATGATTAGCTTTGTTACAGTTGTAAATCCAAAACTTAGTGATTACCTAAAGGCGCAACAGTCAAATCAATCAACAGATGAAGAAGAAGAAAACGAAAATGCCTTACCTAGCGACCTTGCTCGAGTTATTTACTTTATTGTTCAAGACCCAGATAACCAAGACATGCAAAGCTTTATGAGAATTGAAATAACACAACTTAGCACTGAGGAATTAGATAATTTATTAGATGAAATACAATCAACATCTCCTACTGAAGAAATTAAAGATATGCTTAGGAGATCCACGCTTGTTGATAATATCGGTGGTTTTAATATTAGATATTTTGATGGAGAAGATTGGGTTGACAAATGGGATATTGATGAAGAAAAGAATATACCAAAAGCTGTTGAACTTACCCTTACGGTAGCCGATCCAGATAATAAACAAAAACCTATTACTCAGGCAGTTGTTGTTTATCTCCCATTTAGCGAAAATAAAACAGAACAAGAGCAAGGCATATCAAGTCAACAACCAACAGGTCAAAATCAAAACATGGTGCCAATGCAATAAGGATGGCGAATTTGGAATAATGAAATTAAGTTTATACTCACAAAATGGAATGTCGCTTATTGCTGTTCTTTGGATTGTTACAATACTGACTGTCTTGGCATCGGAGCTAATATATTCATTACATCTTGAAATTAAAGCATCGAAGAACTGGAATGATCAGGTTCAGGCATATTATGCAGCAAAAGGTGGTTTTGAGACTGCAATAGCAACCTTAAAAGCGGATGAAACAGATTACGATTCCCTTGATGAAGATTGGGCAAGCGGTTTGACAGGAGAACTCAATAATAGCACTTATGAAACTGAGATAATAGACGAATCTTCATTGATAAATGTCAATACAATTGATGAAGAGACTCTTGCAAGAGTAATTGAATATTGTATAAATAGTCAACAATCAGAAGAATTATCAGAAGCAGAGGCAACGTCAACTGCTCAAGAACTGGCATCCGCCATTGTTTCTGCAAGACCATTTAGGACACCTGCCGAAGTTGCAAAGGCAGAAGGTATGACACCAGAGATCCTATATGGGTATACGACAGAATCAAAATATTTGTGGGATTCTAATAAGAAAACAAACGATGAAGAACAAACAGGAACTGATAATGAACAGCAACAAGGTCCAGTTGCTTTAGTGGATCTAATAACTGTTTATTCTGCTGATAAAAATGTTACTAGCGATGGCGAACAGAAAGTCAATATTAATTCTGCTGACGCAAATACAATAGTGCAAAGGGTAAATCCACAAAACCAACAAGTTATAACTCAACAAGAGGCACAGGCAATTGTTGATTATCGCAGTCAGGCAAATCAAAATCAACAAGGCGGGCAAGTAATGCAAATGAATCAGGGAAATCAAACATCCATAACAGGACAACCTCAACAAGGTGGAACCCAAGAAGCATATAAAAGTATATCCAACCTTTTGGATGTTCCAGCTATATCACAGGAAACCCTAAATGCCATAAGAAATAGGATAACCGTTGATGATCAAGGAGGCGATCAGCAAGGACAAGGGCAACAAGGTCAAGGACAGCAATTAGTCAATATTAATACTGCTGATGCTAGTCAGTTAACAAATCTTAGCAATAGAATTGATAACGGAATTGCAGAAAAAATTATCGCATATAGGCAGAATAACAGATTCAATAGTGTAGATGATCTTCTGCAGGTTAAAGCGATTTCTATACAAGATCTGAGGGCTATCGCAGATCGAGTAACAACAACTGATAATGCTGTTGTTGAAGGCAAAATAAACATTAATACTATCTCGTCTGAACTCCTAAGCATTCTGCCGGGGATGGATGAGCAAAAAGCACAGGCAATTATTTCATATCGACAATCTGGAACTAACCTGACAGGCAATCAATCAACAACATCATCAAATCAACAAGGTGGACCCTTTGACGGTATAGGAAAATTGATGGATGTTCAGGGCATCGATGAAGATACTTTTAGAAAACTTGTGGACATTATAACATATCGTTCTTATACATTTCGTATAAAATCCACAGGTAAATCTCAGGACGAAAAGATAATTAGTAATTTTACCGCAGTTATTGACCGAAGTGGTGATAAAATTAAAACAAAGTATTGGAAACAGTCATAGTATTCAATATTACAATATTGTAGATTAAAATCAAGGAGTTTACTTTGGCGGGAAATCAAATTACAACAGTTGATATTGGAACAAATACAGTCAAGATCATGCAATTGGGACTGACTCAAAATGGAGTTATGGTCGTTGGCTATGGCACGATGGCCTATCCACGAGATTCTTCATCTGATAAAGTCTCAGATGAGGTAATTTCAGATACAATAAAACAATTGATAGAAGATATGGGTTTCAAAACTAGCCATGTTGCCATCTCTATCCCTCGTTCTTTTGTTACTATTAAAGGTTTATCTGGATTACCTGCAACAGCAACTGAAGAGGAATTGCAAAAGATGGTTCCAATGCAAATAGAACCTGAACTTCCTTTTTCAATTGCAGAGTCAATCTATAGCGCATATAATATCCAGAGTAGCCGTGATGGGATCGCACTTGAGGTCGTTGCATCAAAAAGAAGTTCGGTTGAAAGATTAATGTCAATTGCAGAGAAAGCTGGACTAAAAGTCGATTTTATAATACCATCCATTTTTGCTACTTATGCAATTGTCTTCGATCAGTTCAAAGAAGACCTATCAAACAAAAGCATAGTTATTGCCGATATTGGGGCCGGCGAAACGGATATGTGCATTATCCAACATGGCAGATTGGCTTTTTCAAGAAGTTTTACTCATGGAGGAAACAATCTTACTAGCCTTTTTGAAAAAGATTTTAAACTTTCATTTGAAGATGCCGAAAGGCGTAAAATTTTAGAAGCCAATTTAAGTAAGGGTTTGTGTGATTCTTTGTCAATTTTGTGGGCTGATGAATTGGCTACCCAGATAAATAGGTCTGTTCGAGCATATATTGGAAAAGATTCTGGGGAAAGTATTGACAGCCTATGGCTATGTGGTGGAAGTTCACAGATAGTTGGATTAGATGAATATCTGAGTGAAAAACTTGGCATAGATGTTCGCCTTTTAGATCAGTTAAATAGCGTTGAAAATAATATCTCTGGCAATGATAGGACTCTTTCGGAAAAACTTTTTACTGTAAATCTTGGTCTTGGGATAATCTCAATAGATGGCAAAAACAGAGCTGAAACTGTTACAGTTAATCTATTGCCACCTGAGATAATGGAAAAAACAAAGCAAGCCAAAAAGAGATTATTGATGATGGCTTCTGCTATCTTAGTAATAATAGTTATTGCAGGTGCAATATGGGGCTTTATGGCTTGGCGAAATGCAAATACCTTGTCAATCAAAGAGATCGACGCACAATTACAAAAACTGGAAAAGGATATTGTAGTTACTCATGCCAGAGAATCTCTTGAGAAAAGTATTTTGATGGAACAAGTTTTAACGCCTTATGTTATGCCTCTTGAAATTCTAAGAGAGATGCACGAGAAACTTCCGGGACGAGATAAATTAGCTTTGACAAGCTTTCAAATGGATAAAACAGGAAAGCTAACAATCGGTGTTGAGGCTATATCTCACTCAGATATAGGTGAGGCTATTCGTGTCTTAACTGAAATGAAATTCTCTGATGATAACAACCTGTTTAGTGATGTTAAAAACGGGGCTATATCAAAGATCACAAAAGATAACAAACCAGTGCTTCAAGTGCAGATTACATGCACATTTAACAAAGAGACAATACAAGAAGATGGGAAAAATGAGAAAAATAACAAATCGTGAAAAGGTGTCTATCGGTTTTGGGATAATTGTGGCAATTGGAATATTAACTTATTTTCTTATTATTCCTCTTGTCAAGAGTGGACAATCGACTGCATCATTAGAAACTAAGCAGGAAAACCTTAGGTCTATCAAAAAACTTAAAAGCATGGAACCTATAATAGCCAAATTGGAAAATGATATTAAAAGCCAAGTTGGCTATGATAAAGTCTCTTTCAATCCTAGATCAGCAGAATCAACGATAATGACGTCTATTGCACAGATTGCAAATCAATCTGAAATCAGGGAAGTAGAACAGCTCGATGTTAAAGTAGATAAAAGCAGAAAGAAAAAGACCGATCAGAAAAGCGACCAAAATACATTGAAGACAGTGATTGATAAGCTATATATAGCTCAGGTTAAAAATGAAAACAATAATCCAAATGCGGATTCAGAGGCATCCCCAGCTATCAAGGAAACAGATAAAAACGAGACAAATGGTGAAGCGAATGTAGATGAAAATAAGGGGGAAAAAGGGGAAAAAGACAAAAATGAGGATGATTCTGAACAAGATCTGTCCGATAAAAAAATGATTTTTCCTGTAATACCAAAAAATCTGCCCGATAAAGTCAGACAGACGCTTGTAAGTCATATCCAAACACATGACGGAAAGACATTATCAAGCGATGATATTGATGAAATTCTAAAATCATCAGATATTGTAGATGGCAAAGAAACCGAAGGCATAAAAAAAAGATTGTTGACCTATAGCAATCAGGTTAAGAGCAAGAAAAGCGAAGTTTTAACGATGATAAACAAACTTGGCATTGTTCAAAAAATAAAGCCCGAAGATAAGATAGGGAAATTCTCTGTAAAGATGGTTTTTAAGAGTGATATAGGTCAATTAGTAAAGCTATTATATAATATACAGAATTCTGCTAAATGGATTAAAATTGAAGGAATGAATATTAGCGTTGCAGATAGACAAAAGGCGTTATTGGCAGTGGAAATTGCAATGACTGCATCTGCGCTTTATGAATAAGAGAGGATGTGATCCTGTGCGATTAAGGCTCGTTATTATTATTGTAATTTTTATATTGACAACTGGAATCTATATATTAACTTCTGCTCAGGATGATGTTCACATTGAAGTTGATGAAAAAGAGAATATCGGAGAAAAAACCGTTATAATAATGGAAGCACCAATACCAAACGACGGTAGTGCGCCTCAAAGACGAGTGTTTATGAGATCAGAGAATGGTAATGCAACCATTATGGATAGTGGCAAAGCAGGTAGTGAAAAAACAGAAAGACGTAATAGAAGAGAAAATAGAGAAGATTACCCGCAATATCAAGATAAAATGCAGAGAGAATCGCAAATGAAAGATAATGTAAAGAACGCTGAATCTGCAAGAAAAATGCGAGAGAATATTCAAAGCTCAGCCAAAGAACAACCTAAAGATATATCAATAAATACTATTAAACAACCTGCAGGTCAAATACCAGCTCAACCAGATGGGGACAAACTCAATCAGTATTTAAAAGTAATCGGTGAAAAAAATCTGTTCCTTGCGCTAGGAACAGTTAAAAAAGAAGAAAAAGCAGTCTATGCAGTTACAGCGATAATATCCAATACTTCCCAAGAATCAAAACCCAAAGCTATCATCGAGCAAACGGGAGCAAATAGAAGTTTTTATGTGTCTGAAGGAGATACCCTGGCGGATATGTCAAAAGTAACGGATATAGAAGAAAATCAAGTCAAAGTAAACCGTTCTGGTGAAGAGATGACTTTAAAGCTTGGAATAGGAACACAAGGTGGAGGCAAGTGGCAAGGAGGAGGAGTTCCGCCACCAGATAGAAGGGATTTTCAAAAAGAAGGAAAACCTTCTGATGTTGCTAAACCATCTTTTCGCCCAGAAGGTTCGCAAATGGGCGGAGCACCAAATCTCGATAATCTACCACCAATGGTAAAGAAAATGCTTGAAGATAGAGGTATATCAATAGAAGAATTAAAAAACAATCCAGAGCTTCAACAGAAACTCCGACAGGAATTTATGCAAAGGTTTGGTGGACGTGGTGCTATTGGGCAGTAAATATGTGTAGCGATTGATTTAGTTGACTGAATAGGTTATTGTATAGGAAATTATATTTTTTTTGTATTAATCCAAGAAGACCCTTCACTTCGTTCAGGGTGACACTTTGCTGTCATTTTGAGCAAAGTGAAAAATCTTTTTTATTACTAGAAAATTCTTCTAAATCTTTCTTTTAGGAAAGGGAGATTTTTTGGATTCAATTTTCTAGCCTTCTCTAGAATGGTAATATAATATATATAGTTTTTACTTAACGTCAGTTTGATATTATAATGAACCACAAAGACACTAAAACACAAAGTTCCACAAAGGATTAAAGATTAAATGTTCGAGATTATATATTTTCAATCCTTTAATCTTCAATCTTATTTCTTACTTTGTGGCTTGGTGGTAAATACAATTATTTATGTCGAACATAAGTTACTTACATTGAACTCACGTTAAATATAAAAATCGGGATCATTTTATGTTGCTTATGATAAACCGATTAAACCAAAATATAAATTTGGGGTTGGCCAATAACAATTTATTGGAGGAATTAGCATGGTTTTCAGGTTTTCAATGATAAATGGTGAACAAGATAAAATTTGTAGTTTTGACGTTCACCGAGTGTCATGCGCGATTAGATATATATTTTTTATATCAATATTGTGCATGTTTATATTAGGAATGACAAGTGAGTTATTTGCGCAAGAGCCTGGTCCCCCCGGAAGACAAAGAGGTGGGGGAGGACAACAAGGTCAACCAAGCGCAAATGATATGAGAGTCGTTGAACGTGGTCAAGATGGAAAAGCTAGCAAAATTTCATTCTTTAATGTTGTGAATGTCAATATCCATGACATTCTCAAATTTATGAGTGATGAGACTAACCTTACAATTATAGCCAGTGATCGGGTTCAAGGCAAAGTTACCCTTGTAAATTTAAAAGGAATAACTGTTGATGAAGCTTTGGAGGCATTAAAAACTGCACTTAATACACTTGGTTTTACAATGGTTAGAGTCAATAAAACTATTGTTATAATCCCAATAAGCGATGCAAAAACTAGACCTTTAAGAGTGCAAATTGGTTCTGACCCAAATATGATCGATTCTTCAGACGAGATGATTACACAAATAATACCGCTTAGTTCTGCTGATGCAGGCGAAATGTCGCAAAATCTGAGAAATCTAATTCCCAAAGAAGCAGATATATTCGCAGATACAACAACAAACTCTCTTGTTATAACAGATACATCATCAAACATCCGTAGAATCGCATTGATAATAAAGCAATTGGATACAGAACCCTCGGGCATATTGCAAACAAAAATCTTTCAATTAAAAAATGCAAGCGCAACAGACCTAGCTCAAACACTTGATAATATGTTTCGTCAAGGCGTTGAAACCGCAAGAGTCTTCCAAAAAATGGCAAAAAGAGGCGCAGACGAAATGATGAAAACACTGGAACGTGCCAGACAAGAAGGAAGATTGCCAACTAGAGGTATTGATGTAGTTAAAGGTCAGGTTTTAATAGTCGGCGAGGAACGAACAAATAAACTAATTGTAACCGCATCAGATGAAAATATGGAGATAATTTCTAAATTGATTGAGGAATTAGATACAAGCCAAGTTGCTCAATCAGAGATCAAAGTATTTTTGCTTGATTATGCAATAGCACAAGATGTTGCAAGCGAACTTGAAACATTATTACAGGGTTCTGGTGGTAGAAATCTTCCTCCCTGGGAGCGTTGGAGAGCAAGAGAATTACAAACTACAACTAAGGGCATACAAGGAAACGTAAATATAACTTCTGATCAGAGGTTAAATGCTGTGATTGTATCATCTGATCCCCAAAACTTTAATATAATAGAAGATATTATTAAACAATTAGATCAACAAATCGATCCACAAGAGATAATTAAAATAATACCTCTCAAATATGCAGACGCAGAAACCACTGTATCGAATCTACAAGAATTATTTCAAGAAGGTGGAACAAGTGGAAGTAATATGCCTTGGTGGGAACGTGAGCGCAGGCGATTCGAAAGACAGATGAGGGGCGTGAGTGAAAATATAACAGGTATAAGAGGCACAGTTAATCTTGTTGCAGATACTAGATTAAACGCAATAATAGTGTCAACCGCTGCTGCGAATGTCCCGATACTTGAGGACTTAATCAGCAAAATAGATATAATTATTCCAGACATGGAAACTGATACAAGAATATTTGAGCTGAAATATGCAGATGCAGAAAGCATATCTGAAATAATTAATAATACCTATCAATCATCAGGGTCTCGAGGCAGAGGCATGGACTTTATGTGGTGGATGCCAAGATCATCGAGAGGTGGTTCACAAAGATCAGGAGCAATAACAGGCTCTATATCTGTTGAGGCATATACTAGAACTAACTCGCTGATAGTAACAACTACTTCGGCGCGCAACTTTGAAATCGTATCGAAACTCATAGAACAGCTTGATCAACCAACTCCGCCTGATTATAAATATTCCACGATGATCTATCCTTTGGAATATTCAAATGCAGAAGATATGCAACAGTTACTTAATGATGTGTTTTCCGAAGAGGGAGGTGGCGTATCACGACAAAGAGGCGGTGGAATGAATTTCTTCCGTATGATGATGACTGGAAGGACACAAGTTCCAAGGGATGTTGCAACGCTGATGGGTCAAGTAAAGATCAACGCTGACTCACAAACTAACTCATTAGTTATAACAACCCCAGAAAGAAATCATGATGCGGTTCGTGATATTATTCAACAATTAGATATAAGTCGTGGTCAGGTCTGGATGGAGATTAAAGTTTTGGAAGTTTCGCTTGGAGAGGAAAACAAACTTGGTATTGAATGGAGTTGGAAAGAAGGCACTCATCTAGGAAAAGAAGGACTAAATGCGGTTTTTGGCACTGATTTCCAAATGAGTGATGATAAAATTGGATTTTCCTACAAAATCTTCAATAAAAATCTTAATGCTTTATTGCATACCTTGATGAAGGAAAATAAGGTTGAAGTTCTTTCTTTGCCATCTATTTTAACACGAGATAATCAACAAACAACACTATCAAGAGGCAAAGATATACCCTATCTTGAAAGTGCAAGAACAGATCAATTTGGGCAAGTAATATATGATTACAATTTCCTACAGGACATTGGCATAAATCTTCGTATAACACCTCATATATCAAAATATGGCACAAAATCCAAGATGCTAAAAGAAGGTGAAAAACGCACAATTGGCTTGGAGATAGAGGAAATAAATGTCAGTAGTTTTCTCGAATATACAGACTTTAACGCCCCCGTTACAGCAGATAGCACAATATCTACTTATGTAGATGCAGAAGATGGCGCACAAGTAGCGATCGGCGGCATGATCAAAAAGGAAACCAAGAAAGTTCATCATAAGTTCCCGATCCTTGGCAGTATTCCTTTCATTGGCAGGTTATTTAACAAAACTGAAGATGTCGTAGAAAATACACAACTTTGGGTGCTTATCACTCCTCATATAATTGACATCAAAAAGCCAGAAGACAGAGAAACTTTACGAGTCCTTCAAGATGAACAAAGAAAACAGATGGAAATGAAGATGAACCAAAGCGGAGTTAAGCAACAGACAAATAATGAAAAGTAATTTATTGTCTAATACTTTTATGGATTCCAAGCATCGGTAGAATTACGACGAAACTTGGAATCCATTTTTTAGTGACTATTGAATCTTTATTCTCGCATATCTGATTTCTGTTCCATTACCGGGTCCATAAAGATCAATAGTATCTGATGGTGACGTCCCTCCCCTTTCGATAGCAGAAAAAAACATGCTAAAAGGCCTTTCAAAAGGGATTTTAATGGGTTTATTGTTTTCATCAGGAGTAATTTGGAGTAACCTATTTTCGTTGATCTGATCACCATTTTCATCTATCCCACTACAATAATATACAACAAATAACTTGTTATCCTTTGCAATATGAAATCTTGCATATCCGGGAATTATACTTGATTCGCCTTCCCCACCTTTGAGCAATGTCCTTCTTTTTATAATCTCACCATCTTTAATAACAATATATTCAAGAGAAACAGTTATTGGAGTGTCTGGAAAGAATTTATCGCGCATAAAATCTGATTGCACCGTTTGTTTTCGATAAAGTAGATGAGCTTGCCCTTCATTATCTATCCATAAATCAAGGTTGTTGATATGACCTGATGTCGCCTCAAGATTATCAACTTCAATTGGTTCAGAGAAGTCTTTTTTTGTAATATCTGGTGTCCATGTATAAAAAAGCCTTCTGAAGACATAATCCCAACCTGATTTGGTTCTTTCAAATTTATATTGCCTCCATTCTTCAACAGGCTCAACAATATCACCAATTGCAAGAACATGCGCAGATTTGTTTTTTAGAGCAACTTGTGGATAACAAGAACGTATAGGGAACTTAATACGACCAGATTTTACCCATTTGCCATTTGAGTTACAATAACTCCATAGCTGTTCACCTGAACGGGCATGGATGTTTAACAATAATATCTCTCCACGCTCTCCGTCAACTGCTATCCCTCGATAAGAATGATCAGTGAAAAGAAATTCACCATCCCATACAGGATGTATTTTTTTGCCAATTTTATTTGACTCTTTGGCTGAAAATTCAAGAAGATGAGGGTCACATTCCCCGTATTGTGTGCCAACTGGCTGTGTTGATGGATTTACAGATAAAAACAATCTTCCATCTGAAAATAAGACAATCGGACATGGTTCTCGTTGGTCGAATTTTTCTGATACCTGTATAACTTGCCAATCATCGTCTTTATGCTTACGGAAAATACGCCAGCGTGTATTACAAAGCGGAGGAATGTCTTTTCCTGTTTCCATAGCACTAATAAAAACATCGTCATTATACCGAACAATAAGCGGAGAACCATAACACCAGAAAGGTCCCGAACCATTATTGGGAGGTTCACAAGTTGTAACGATTTCGTCAGTCTCAACAACAGCAGTTGTTCTGGAAAAAATAAGCATTAAAAAGATAATATCTGTCATTATAATACTCCTACTATATTTTGATGCTAGCTTAATAAAATCATGAGAGCTTGTAAAACTATGTTGATAAAAAAACCAACATCAACATAAGAAGCTCATCCATGACAAATACAATAACACCACATTCAACATTTCATAGCTGACCAATCTATTGTGTTATTGACAGCTCTATGTATAAATTATTTGATGTGTAAACAATATAATCGTAATTAATATGTCTCATGATGTTGTAAAAAAAGCAAGTGTTTCTAAATGATATGTCATAGGAAACATATCGATCATAGCTAATCTACTCAATCTGTATCCAGATTCAGTAATATCATGGGCATCCCTTGCTAATGTAGTGGGATTGCATGATATATATACAATCTTTTTTGGATTAGCGCGGATTATTGATAGAAGGTCTAGTTTTTCGCAACCACTTCTCGGGGGATCTAGTATGACTGCATCCAACTGATTGTTATTTATCCTATTATTCAACATTCTAATTGCAGAACCTTTATAAAAAGAGATATTGTCTATTTTATTATCAATGGCATTTTTAAATGCAAGTTCTATTGATGCAGAAGATATATCTGTCCCTATTACTTGTTTGCTTGTATCTGCCAGTTGAATTGCAAATGTTCCGACCCCACAATGCGCATCAAGTATCAGCTTATTATTATAACCAATACATTCTTTTGTTATTTTAATAAGCGTTTCAAGCCCATAAAGGTTAACTTGAAAGAAACTATCAAAACCTATCCTGTAACTCTTTCCAAATACTTTTTCTATAATATCAGGCTTACCACTTTCTAAATCATTCTCATCATAAATAACTGAATAGATAGATGTTATGTTTTTTATGTCGGATAATTGCTTAATTGTTAATTTTGTTGCTCGATTATCCTTAGAACAAAAACATATCAGCATAGATTGATTGGTATTTGTTGCCCTGATACCAATCTCTGTTATAAAGGAGTCTGATGACAATAATATATTCTGAATTTGCTTAATTAGAAGATTTATCTCGTCATTACCTATGAGGCATCTCTTGATTGGCACTACTACATGCGTATTAGGCTTTTTCATACCAAGTAACATTTTTCCATATTGACTGACTGAAAAAAGTCTTAGCTTATTTCTGTAACCCAATACTTTTTGATCTGAATGGATTTCTATTTCTGGTAGGTTCTTTAATTTACCGATACGTAATAATGCTTGCTGGACAATATTTTTTTTCCATTGTAATTGATTGTTGTAATTGATATGTTGCCATTGACATCCACCACATCCATCAGAAAAATAACTACATGGTGGCTTTTGTCGAAATGGAGACGGATGTATTATTTCCTCAATGTCTCCAATGGCATAATTACGCTTTATTTGTCTTATTTTTACCAATAAAACGTCATCAGGAACTCCCAAAGGCACAAACACAACAAAACCGTTATATTTGCCAACCGCATTTTCAGAATAATTAAGCGATTCTATCTTTAACTGAACTAGCTCTTTTACTTGCAATATATTGCGATCCGTGAAATGTAATACGTAAAAATGCAATATTGATCACGCATTACGTTTTATGAAACTGATATTATTTCTTAAAGCGTGCCTTTAATTCAGCGATTGTGCCTCTGTTTGACTTTGCCCAACTGCTAAGAACATATCTTGATACAGCAAAATAAAAGGGATTTCGTAATGAATAAAATTTTTTCCATGCCCAGATGAATTTTTCCTGCAATTCCAGAGGTGTCATTTTTTTGGGTTCAAAAACGACATGTGAACCGTCATATAATGACCATTTTTTAGTAAATATTCGTTTTTCTGATTCCAGAATATCATATAATCTGCTTCCGGGCAAAGGATGAAGAACAGAAAATTGAACAGAATCCATTTTCATTTCATGGCAGAATTTAACAGTCTCTTTTGCAGTATTCAGATCATCTGAATCTGAACCGAGAACAAACATGCCATGAACTTTAATATTATTATCATGTAGTTTATTAATACACTTTTTTATATCTTCAAGCCCTTGTTTTTTATTATATTCCAAAAGTGCCTCTGGATTGATTGATTCAAATCCAATAAGCATTGTTTCACAATTTGCCCTTGCCATTAAATCAACTAATTCATCATCTTTTACAATATCAGTCCTTGCTTCTGCTGACCATGTCATTTTTTTGTTTAAACCATTGTCTATTATTTTTTTCAGCAAGGTTTTTGTTCTTTCTTTGTTAATAGCGAAATTGTCATCATAGAAGAAAAGTTTCTTAAAACCCTCTGAAATGCGTATCTTTATTTCCTCAAGAACGCTATCTGGCTCACGAAATCGGCATTTTCTACCAAAGGTTGATGAGACAGTGCAAAAAATACAGTCATATGGACAGCCTCTTGATGTAGAGATTGGGGCTTGTCTTGGTGGACGTTTTTTGTCAGTGAGTATTGATAGATCGGGTATCGGATATTTTGATAAATTATCAACTGGCGGTGCTTGTATTATTCCGGTAAGATTCTTATCCTCAACCGCATCAAGTATAATTTCCTCGCCCTCGCCCTTTACAACTAAATCCGCATGTTGCAAAGCTTCTTCTGCCATATATGTCGGATGAGGACCTCCCATCACTATTTTGATCTTTGGTGCAATCCTGCGTATAGCATCGGCAATTTGATAACCTCTATCTGCGGTTGAAGTCATAATTGAGAAAGCAACAACATCAGCCTTTGTTAGCGCTTCATTTAACCTATCCTTTCCTTTATCGTATACACTTCGAACATTGTCTCTAAATACACTTACCTCATGCCCAGCTTCTTTGAGTATCGTCCCAAGACAAAGAGAACCCATAAGTGGAAACCGAAAATAACCATAACTATTAAACGCACAACTTGGCTCTACAAAGGCAATGACAGCCATAAAATACCCCCTGACAAATATCACTCAATTTATTAATTTATAATGCACCGATTGTTGGATCTGTTTTTGATTTTTCTTTGAGAGTCGAGAAATCTTTTTGGGATTGAAGGCAAAAACTATCTGATTTGTGATCAAGGCTTTTTAGATCAGTCGGCAAATACATAACACATCCGTTATCTGGAACATTCGATAAACCAAACAGATGACCTAACACATGCACAGCCTCCTTTTCCATACGCTCAATCAACAACGCTTCATTTGGTTTTCCACGAACATAGGATTTTGGGTCCATGCGAATAATTGAGATTAAAGCCATTTTTGCCTGTTTGAAAGACTGCCCAAAGAAGAATGTATAGCCCGATTCAGGAACAAATATATCGACATTCGTAACCCCTAAAACTCTCGAATTGGTTGGAAATGTCAGCTTTTTTGCCATTTCATGAAGTATATATACTGATATATACTTTTGTTCGTCATAATCATATGCATCATCAGGGATAGACATTCTTTTATCGGCAGAAACATAAACGTTTGTCGTGAATCTTTTTTCCAGTTTGGGAACAATTGCCTCGAGATATTTGATGTCAACATCACCAACAGGAACTAGGTAAATATCTGAATCAACATCAATATTTCCTTCATAAGTCTTTTTATTATCTTTTGATCCACAAGACACAAAAATTAGACTAAAAATAATTAATGATATTGCGAATTTATACATATACTATCACCTATTAGATAATCAAAGGGAAATTTAAATGGATTTTCTAGCCATCCTCTATTTTTCTTCTATGCCATACAATTCATTTAGTTCATCAAAGGGATATTTTCCTGTTATACAACCTGTGCAGGTGTCATTTTCTGTTAGATATAATTCCTGCAAATAATCTTCAAGACTCATATAATAAGCTGACTTTGCACCAAGAATCTTAGCAATACCTCTCTCAAGCTCAAGGAGATTTTCGGCAGATGTAACCTTGTTTGCTATAAATTGCTCACGACCACCGCTAAACATCTCTATTCCAAGCGGACATATATATCGTATTGGCGGGAAGTTAAAACACCAAATAACATCCTTTGCCCCCGCATCCATAGCCATTGCAGAGACACGTCTGGTAGTTGTTCCCCTTACTATGGAGTCATCTGCAAGAATTACTATTTTTCCTTCTACAACATCATGTAAAAAACTCAATTTTCTCGTTACTAGCGAAGCTCTATCTAACCCCTTTATCTCAGGACCTCTTATAAAAGTTCTTCCAGTATATTTATCTCTTATTAGACCATGCGACATCAAAGGTATCTTGGTGGATTTTGATAAGCCTACACCAAACGGAATACCTCCGTCAGGAATCGGTATAATTATGCTTTCTTCTGCCTCTGTAAGCGTAAGGTCAGATTTTATTCTAATTCCAAGACGTTCTCCGCATCGCTGTCTAAAACTGCTTAATATATGCCCTCTAACGTTGCTATCTGGACGAGAAAAATATGAATCTTCAAAGATACAATAGGCAGTTCTTTTGCATTCAGCAAATCTTATAGTCTTTGTTTCATTATCAGATATAATAAATGCGGTTCCCGGCTCTATATCTGTCTTTGGTGTTTTGATTCCGGGATAATAGATTTTACGCAATTCATTCATAACACACGATTCAGAAGCAATAACATATCCATCAGGAAGCTCTATCAAGCATAACGGTCTTATGCCAAAAGGGTCCCTTATGCCCATAACGCTATCATCAGTTACAATAAGGAAGGCATAAGAGCCAGTAAGTTTGGGAGCAACCTTCATCAATGCTTGCTCAATAATTGCGCTTGTCGGCAGATTACCATTTTTTGCAATTATTCCTTTTGCAACATAAGCCATTAATCTTCCAACTGTTTCTGTATCTGTCCCACCCTCCATATCATCTTTAACAGCCTGCAATAGTTTTTGAGCTTTAAATGTGGTTATATCTTCAATATCATCACACTCGATTTTTGTTTTACCTGTTTTTTCTGTGTTTGATTCTGTTTGTGATAATGGTAAGCCACAAAATGAAGTTATAGTTCCATTATGAGCTATATAAAACTCAATCCAGTCGTATGATATTTTTATTGGTTGTATGTCGCTTGTTGGTGTTTCATTTTTTAGATTAGTGGTCGGATAACGTGTATGTCCAATACCTCTATCGCCCTTTATTATGCAATCATCAGAGAAACCAAAATTATTTGAAACTAGCCCGATCTTTCTCTCAAGCCTGAATTTTCCATCATTGCATATTAATATACCGCAAGCATCTTCTCCCCTATGCTGAAGTATGTGGAGTGAATGAACCAATTTTCTATATACATCCTCACGACTCTTTGAAAATATGCCCACGATCCCACAATCAGCCATGCCTTTTATTATCTCCTATTCTTTATCGTTTAAGCATCACTTCTCTAACGATTTGAGATGCTTCTTTGCTTCCTCAGCCCAAGCGCCAGGCGGATTCATTGCTAGGAATTTCTTCCATTGCTCAATAGCAAGCTTTGTCTTACCCCATCTTTCGTAAACTAGCCCTAGATTATAATTTGCTGTTGGATTCTTTGGGTCCATCTGCAGGACTTTTTCAAAATAATCAGCAGATTGACCGTATCTCTCCATAGTATATAATATATTTGCATAATTTACCAGTGCTTCAATATTGCTATTATCGAGTTTTAGTGATTTTTGAAATTGTTCTTCCGCTTTTATATAGTCGTTTAAGTGATTCGCATATAGATAACCAAGACGATGATGTGCCTTTGATGATTGATCATTGATTGCTATCTCTTTTTTGTATTCCTCAACAGCCCTTGCAAGTTCGCCCTTGCGTTCTGCTATCAAACCCAATTCCAGATGAACGCCTTTATATGATGGGTCTGCTTTGATCGTTTTCTCAAAATACGTCCTTGCAGTATCTTCTGCCTCCTGCTCTTGATATAATAAGGCTATATTATAATAGGCATCTGCACGATTTGGATCAAATTCTGCAACCTGTTTCAAATCTTCGATTATCTGTTCTGCACGATATACTTTACCATCAATGATCTTTGCTTTCTTCATTAACATTGCTCTATCATAATAAGCATCAGTAAAATCTTTTTTTAGCTGAATTGTTTTTGTATATTCATCAAGGGCTTTTCCTTTATCCTTGTTTTCTAGCAGTTTTGCATATTCATAATGCCATTGATAATTTCGAGGCGATAACTCATTTGCTATATCATAATGTTCGATTGCTTTATCGATATTGTTATTCTTTTTATATAATATTGCTAGATCATACTGAATCTGTGGATGATTCGGATCTAACACAAGCCCTTTTTCATAAACATCAATTATTTTGCTTTCATCAATGCCCTTTTTAACATAGATTTTACCTAGTCTAAGATATGGGCTTGCCTTTGTTTGATCTAGCTTGATAACTGCCTCATACTCGGACATTGCTCTATCAAGATCGCCCTTCTTTTCTTCATAGAATACACCCAGTTTGTAATGGGATTCAGCATCGGAAGGGTCTAGTTTTACAAGTTGTTCAAGAGAGTTTGTAGAAGAATCAGAATCACCAAGAATGTCATAGATCATCGCTTCTGTTCTATATGCTTCTATCATTATTTTTGGATTAACATTAGCTTGATTTGTTATTTTTGATATTGTAGAAAGTGCCTCGTTTAGCTTATTTTGATCCTTATAAATACTAGCTATACGGACAAATATATCCACTCTTGATGGATCAAGTTGCGATGACTTCTGATAAAACTTCATGGCGTTACCTGTATCATCTAAACCATCAAAGATTCTTGCCAATTTATAATTTGCCTCTGAATCATCAGGGAAAAGCATTAAATATTTTTCAAAGCTAGTTTTGGCAGAATTGAGATTATCTCTCTTTATATTATCACCTACAGATTTTTCTGCTAGCTCTAATGATGATGATCCTTCATTATAGAAATATCTTTCAAGGCTTTGATCAAGCGAAATTGCCTTTCTATATGAAGATTCTGCCTCTCTTAATTTGCCTTGTGAATAATATATATCACCGATCGGCATGTAGGCTTTTATAAAATTCGGATCAAGTCTGATTGTATCTTCATAATGCTTTATAGCTTCTGTCAAATTACCTGATTTTGCCTGTATTTCTGCATAGTAAAAATGCGCTTCTGCATTGTTGGGATCGATGGAAATCACTTTATCTAGTGCTTCTTTTGCGGTTTCCATATTGTTCGATTCATAATAATTCTTCGCTTCCATAATGAAGTTTTTCATAATGGCTGGGTCTGCCTGAATAGCCAATTTAAAATGCTCGATAGCCCTTTCCTTTAAGCCCATCTTGAAATATTCAGAACCAAGTGCAAATTGTGCGGTTGCCATGTTTGAATCTATGCTGATAGCATTTTTGTAAGCTTGTATGGCAAGTCCTGATTTACCCTTTTCAGCAAATATATTTCCTAAATCATAAAAAGCCTGTTTTTCGTCTTTCTTTGTGCTTTCGGAAACATACCTTTGACCATCTTTGTAAGCCTTGCTTATAAGCTCAATATCCATGTCATTTTTTGCATATATTTGACCTAGCCTAAAATATGCGTCTGCTATTTCAGGGCTATGTTTTACAGCTAAGTTGAATTGCTCCTCAGCATTTGCCAGATCGCCCTGAGCAAAATAAATCATGCCTGTCCCATAATATGGATAACCCCATTTTGGATTGATTGCAATTGCCTTTTTATAGGCAAGATTTGCCAAATTATCCTGCTTTTGATTACGATATACTTCACCTAAATTATAATATGCAGAATAAAATTTTTCATCTAATTCGATAACTTTCTGAAATTCCATCTCCGCATTTTTATAATCGCCCTTTCGCAAATACATTGCGCCAAGACTGAAATAAGCAATAGTAAGTCTGGGATTTAGCTCAACTGCTTTTGTAAAATATGCGATAGACTTGTCAATGTCTTCGTCCTTTGATGTTGACGCATAGACGTATCCAAGAGAATATTGATATATTGCGTTATTCGGTGAATTATCAACAAGCTTTTTATATAAAGATTCTAGTTCCGTAGTCTGTAATTTCCATTTCGTAATAAATGCCCTATGAGCTTCTATATTATTTGAATCAGACTTCATTAGACGCTCATAATCTTTCGCAAAATCCTTTCTATTTTCCTCTTGTGCAAGAACAGGAAAAATAAGGAAAAATAAGATAATTCCTATACATAAACGTTTCATTTCATTTACATCCTTGATATGATAAATTTATTAGTTCATAATCAGCACTTTTCTGTTTAGTCTTCCAAGTCCTACCGATGTTGCAAACCATACAGATTCACCATCAACAGCGATTTCATAGGGAGTATGACCAGCTAATTGTGATGGATAACTCAAAGGTGTTGACCATTGGGAATTTCGGTAATTATAATAAATAGTCATTGTATCTGTGCCAACCCAAACTTCATTTGCCCCTGCACCAACGGTTATTAAACTGCTATTAATCAGATGATCTGAACCTGCTTCAGCATCCCATTCTGTTATAGTCCATTCCTTCCAAGTCAATGAAGTCGGATCGTATCTAGTCACGCCATTACTTAAAGAACTATACCATGCAAACCAAATATTATTACCTGCATAGCTGATAAATGGAATTGACCTATCTACTAATTTTGATTGCTTATCTGCTATATTCCATTTACCAGTCGAATAATCAAAGATATTTGCACCCTTTGGCGTTCCGCACCAGATACCTTTTGGCGTTGATGCCAATGATAATATCATATTGTCGCTTAAGCCATTTGATATTGTATAATGCTCCCATTTATTGATGATTTCATAATATTGATATATGCCAAATTCTGTCCCTACCCATAAACTATCCTTATCAACACACATTGACAAGATTTTTGGTAGGTCGCCCTGAATTCTGATCGGTGAATCCTGAATGAGTTTACCATTTGCTTTATCGTATTTTTTTACCCAAGAATTTGATGTTCCTATCCAAAGATATGAATCGTCAACTGCTAAAGATACAACATCAATATTAGAGATTGTTATTCCTTCAGTTGCTAGACCTGCTATTGTGTCAAACTTTGCTACCCCGTTAGGAGTGCCAACCCAAATATAGTTTTTATCTAGTGCAATACAGCGAACATCATTACTAGGTAAGCCTTCAGATGTATCATAAATATTCCAAGCCAGTTCATCAATCAGCCTTCTAGCTTGTGCAATCAGTTCTTCATCATTTGATATTCTCATAACGTTGTCTATCTCTTGCATCGCTTTTGAATATTGCTTTTTTCTCTGATATATCATTGCAAGAGAAAAATGGGCATTATCTCTGCGCTCTCCTGATGGAAAAGATGAAATAACTTTATTAAAGGCATTTTCTGCTAGATCAAGATTACCTTCTTCCATATAAAGCCTGCCAAGCTCATAGATAGCCTTTTCTGCATTTGTATCATTTGGAAAAGCCTTTATAGCACTTTCTAACGTAGTTATTGCCTTTTGGCGATTCTTTAACTCCCAAGCATATAGAAAACCTGCCTTGTAGGAAGCAAATCCTGCATTTTTGTCCTGTGGGTATTTGGTAAATAGCAATAGATATGTATCTGCCGCTTTTTCGTTATCTTTCTTGTTTATAAGATACCAATCAGCAACGTCCTTTAAGTAAGTATCAATTCCGGGTTGATCCGGTTCTTCATTTATAACACGTGCAAATATCTCCATCGCATCATTTTTTTTGTTTTGTTTGTAGTATAGTTTGCCAAGTTCATAAAGGGCATCTGTATATTGAGGGGCCTGGTTTACTGCTGTCTTCAGTTCATCAAGTGCTTCGTCATCAAATCCCGCTCTCATTAGCTCTCGCCCTCTTAATAAATGAAGATAGGCCTTTGCAGAAACTTGTCTAGAATTTGTAATGAAATCAATCAAAGCAAGGTCTTTTATCGGAATTTTTATTTCACCTGATTCTGTCTTTATGGTTACTTCTGTTTCTACTAACAAGCCTCTTATTCTTTCACCGTTGACTTTATGAATGATTACGTTATATTTGTCCGATTTTTGTTTATCTTCATCTTTATCTGTTACCTTGTCTTGTGAAAAAGCCTCAGAAGTGCAAAAGGCTAATAATATTAAAAAAATAGAGCTAGTTATGAATAATCTGGACATTGTATTTCGTTTTAACATATCCTAAAACCCTCTTTTTGCTATAATCTAAACTCGGTTTTTATAAATACCTGCCTAAAAGACTCGCTTATAAAGCATTGCTAATAGATGATTTACATAAATTCACACAAGCTTTTAACTACCAATTTGAATATATGGCTTCTTTTACTGCATCTCCACCGTTGACATTGCATTTAACGATCGCTTTACTATTTGAATAAATTTTATCTGCTTCTTCTTTTGATATAATAACTTTTTGAGCATCCATTGGGTTGACAATAAATACATTTGTGTCTTTAAGATTTGAGATAATTTCAGGAAGGTCATAGTATTTCAGGATTTCAGGAATTATAATGCTCTGTCGCCATGAGAACGGAAATTTTTCTGTCATTGCTCCATAATGAGAAAGCATATCCATACATATTACACGTTTGACATTTGAATTTAACAAAGCAACATGAATTGCAACAATTCCACCAATACCACACCCACCAACCATAAGTCTATTTTTATCAACATCAGGTCGAGAATAAAGATAATCTAAACCACAAAGTGCATCACGAACACGCAATCCCATAATTGGCTTTGAGTTTGCAAGCGATAAGTATGTAAGTATCCGTTCTATATCATTCCATCCTGCAAGATCATAAGCGGTTGGTTCAGGTGATAGATTTCCTAATCCACTGACATCAAGGCTTAATATACATGGTTGGTTGGGCAAACAATCAGGTTCAAAAATCCTTAATGCTTGACATAAAAATCCATTATGCCATAATGCAGACCATTTCCCGTTTTCGTCAATCCATAATAATCCGGGGCGAGGTGATTTATCTTCAACATGAGATAACATAATTCCTTTAAGACAAACATTATCACTTGGTTGGATTTCTATTTCCTCAAATAAGGTGTGCCATACATGACGAGATTCCGAGTTTTTGCTAATCCTTATTGGTTTAGTATCTTTTGAAACATTTAATAGCTTCTCTGCTATTATTACAAGATCAGTCTTAATATTTGAACGTTTTTCTTTTAGTTTTATAGCTTCATCTCTATTTATAGTGAACATATTGGATTGGCTATTTGGATGACACAATAATTTTTCACCATCGATAGTTATTATTTGCTTGTCTGTCGTCAATATGGCTTGAAGATCATTTTTCTTAATAAACCTATTCATCCATTTTACAGCCTCGTTTGCCATATCAACAGTATAGGCATGCCCGCTATTTTCATCAATGAAGAGACCACAGTTTTTAGGGGATTCAGATATTTCGTATATCTTTTTCACATCCTCAAATATACGAATAGTTGATTTGTAATCGAAAACTTCGTCATTTTTTCCACCCATGACAAGACATGGTGTTGGTGCAATCGCTGAGATATAATCAACATAGTCAATTCCAGATGCGATATAACCTAATCCAAACTGCTCAGGACAGCTAGTATATAAACCAGTTAGGTGCAAGAATTCATGCTCGTTTAGACAGCATACAGGCGCAGTAAAAGCGACCCTTTCGTCTAATAAGGCAGTAAAAAAGCTAGTGACGCCTCCACCAGAAACGCCAGTAACACTTATTCCAGCATTTTGATCAACATCGTGCCTTGTCAGAAGATAATCAATACATCTTATAGCATCAATAACGAAATGCGTTTGCGACCAGAAGCCTGTCAGATAGCCGATCAAGCCATTTGTAAAATGATCGTTAAGATTTGCAATTTCGCCTGCACAGCCCGGCGGATCAAATGATATAGCAATATAACCATTACGGGCAAACACCTGTGCTGGTTTTTGATAACTTTCACCTAGTTTGTTGCTATGTCCAGTAGGACAGACAATCCCCGGATAAACGCCATTATCCTTTGGTAAATATACGCTTCCGTTTACTTGCCAGCCTTGTAGAGATTCAAATAAGACATTCTCTATTCTATAGTCGACAAATTCATGTCTTGATACTATCTTTGTGTTTAGCTCTTTTGGACGTTCAAACATCACATCTGGAAAAGCTGACCTGATTACGCCTTTAATTTCTTTTTGCCATATTTGCCAATCTGATTTTGTCTTAATATTTTTTCGTCTTTCTGCTCCTTTGGCAAGAGATTCCCGACATGCTAAAATAACCTCATTTTGTAATGATAATTCTGGTCTATACATAATTTATACCTCAAATCTATAAGTCCTCATTAAATAATATATTATAACAATAATAGATTTTTATAACAAGATAGATTAATTTAAAAATATAAATCCAAACATAAATTTGCCGACATTCAGAAAACACATCAATACTAAACACTTGCAAAATTTTATACTATCTTCTATGACATTATCAATTCGCTCTTTTACTTTATCATACAATTGATGATATAAAGTATGTATCTGTCACCAAGAATGTGCCGATCTTTTATTTTTCTAGTTTTTTATAGCCCAATAATTTAGAATAAATATCTATTCTGACTATAAAGTTGACTTATAAGAGTGTTTGTAATATCATAATATATGTTTAATCATGATATTATATGAAATCGCCTTTAAGGAGAAAAAAGATGGCAAATAATAAGACTGAGGTTATCGGTGTTGATCTTGGCGCTGGAACCGCCAAAATAGCAAGTGTTGGGCGTGATGGATCACTCAGGAGTGAAATTGATGTTATTAAAACTGACGAAAACCCAAAAATATTTATGGAAGATCTGGGAAATGCAATAAAAAATATGCTCAATGATAATGTTAAAGCAATAGGCTTGGGCATACCTTCATGGGATGGTCAAAATGAAGTTATTCAACATTCACCAAATATGCCTACATATGAGGGTTTGTCTGTGTCGAATATTTTGAGAGAAAAATTTCCCAAGATAAAGGTCTTTGCTGATAATGATGCAAATGTCGCAGCAGATGGCGAAAGGATTTTTGGATCATGGGCAAAAGGAACTCTCGTTGCATTTACATTAGGTAGTGGAATCGGCGGAGGGGTAATTCTATATATTAAAGAGCTTAATCGATATATTAAATGGCAAGGTGATACATTTAAGGGGGCTGAACTAGGTCATGTTTCAATACCTGTTCCATCTGGCAGGCAAAGTAGATTATGCGGTTGTGGTCATATTGATTGTATGGAGGCTCATGCGTCAGCAACTTCCATTCGTGATGAAGGCTCAAAATTGGTTTTATCTGCATTATCTCGTGGAAAAAGAAGCCTGATCCTTGATAAAATAAAGACAGATGAAAATATCAAAGACAAACTGCTTTCGGGTGAACCACAGGAATTAGTGAGATATATTGAACCGTTGCATGTAAATCTTGCAGCACAAGAAGGGGATGAAATTGCTTTAATGTTAGAAGAGCAGACAGCACAAGCTTTGGCCTATGGGATACGCAATGTCGCCCAGATATTTGATCCTGCGGTTATTGTTCTCGCCGGTGCAATGAGAAGGTGGGACAGAATGGTTCAGACAGCGATATTTATTTATAACCATCTTCTTGGCGTTGTTCCTGCAATAAAAGTAGGCGTTTCAAGACTAGAAAATGCTGGTATTGTTGGAAGTGCTGCACTTGCCTTTGGTTCACTAGATAATTGATTTAAAACGATAGGAGTTTGAAATTGGCTGAATGTAAAGTTAAATTTAATCCCGATGGTAAGGTTGTTTCTATTGAATCAGGTATGACTATTGCCGAGGCTTCCGACCTCGCAGGTATTACAATTGACTCGCCATGTGCTGGAAATGGGACTTGTGGAAAATGTAAAGTTATAGTTACAGTGGGAAATCCAGAGCCTCCCACTGAGGCAGAAGAAAGATTTTTTTCTGAAGATGAGTTAAAATCAGGATACAGATTAGCTTGTCAAACTATTGTAAAATGCAATATGGAAGTTACTATTCCTGAAGATTCCAGAATACGACCGATCAAAATTCTTTCTGTTGGCGCTGGGCAAGAGATAGTCCTTCACCCAAATATAACAAAGATATATGTAGAACTTGAAGAACAAACATTAGAAAGGCAAATTGCAGACTTTGCTAATATTAAAGATGCAATTAAATCCACTTTTCCCGATGTATGCACTGATTTAAAGGTATTAAGGCAATTACCAAAAATATTACGAGATTCAAAATTCAAAGTAACATTAGTTTTAGATGGAAATAAACTAATCGGTATAGAAGCTGGGGATACTACAAGTAAAAATTATGGTATTGCAGTTGATATTGGAACAACAACGGTTGTAAGCACTGTTGTCGATCTAAATACTGGAAAAGAAATATCTGTTGCATCTGCTCTCAATACACAGGCTACTCATGGGGCTGATGTTATTTCAAGAATAAACTACACAGTTGAAGAAAATGATGGACTTGCAGAACTTAGCGATAGAATTATCGCTGTTATCAAACAGATAAGCGAATATGCCTGCGCAGAAGCTCACGTCAGTATGAAAGATATATACGAGGTAACTGTCGTTGGAAATACTACAATGACCCACCTTTTCTTAAAAGTTCCTGTCCGAAATCTAGCATTATTGCCTTATGTTGGAGTGTTTAGCGATCCCGTTGATGTTAAGGCTTCTGAATTAGGATTTAACTTTAATCCTGATGCCAATGTTTATGTTCTGCCAAATATCGCAGGCTTTGTCGGTGCTGATACCGTTGGCGTTATTTTGGCTTCTGCATTGAACAAAAGTGAAACAATAAAGCTGGCAATAGATATAGGAACAAATGGTGAGGTTGCTCTCGGGTCAAAAGAAAGGCTATTGACATGCTCGACTGCTGCCGGTCCAGCATTTGAAGGGGCAATGATAACTTTTGGAATGAGGGGCGCACCCGGAGCTATTGAGAGAGTTGATTTAAAGGACAAACCCATCATACAGGTAATTGGCGGAGGCAAACCAATTGGAATATGCGGATCAGGGCTTATTGATGTTGTCGCTGAAATGTTGAGGCTTGGGATTGTTGATGAAACAGGAAGAATGGTTAATCCAGAAGATCTCGATATATCATCTGAATTAAAGAAATATATTCGCAAAAATGATGAATACGGTCCTCATCTCGTCCTTTTCGAACAAGATGGGTATGAAGTAGTTATAACACAAAAGGATATAAGACAAGTCCAACTAGCAAAAGGGGCAATAAAAGCAGGCATTGAGATCATGATGAATAAGCTAGGCATTAAGCTAGATGATATTTCAGAAGTGCTGATGGCTGGTGCTTTTGGTAATTACATCAAAAAGGAAAATGCTATAAGGCTCGGATTAATACCTAATTTCCCACTTGATAAAGTGAAATTCATTGGAAATGCTGCTGCTGCAGGCGCAAAAATGGCTCTAATGTCAAAGGAAGCAAGAGAAGAAGGCATACGCATTGCACGTTTTGCTGAATATATCGAGTTGGCAACCGACCCTAATTTTCAGAATGAATTTATGGATGCAATGACTTTTCCAACAGATTCAGAACTTACATTTTTATCATGAATCTTACCAGAGAAGACCTATACTGGCTTTTAAAACTTCATTTTGATATTGATGATCTACCATTCGAACAAATTGAGGTTATCAATTATGTTCTATCAGGTAAAGATACTTTGGTAATAAAAGGCCATGTAGCAGATTACCATATCTGCTACATGCTTCCTACCATTGTTATTGATGGTATTTCCATTTTAGTATCAAGAGATTCCAATTTAGGCAGTGAAAAGCTTCCAGTTCCATCGGTTTATCTCAAACGCTCTATGACAAATGACCATCTTCAGCGATACCTTGCGGAAATTATTAACGGAAAATATAAGCTAATTCAGGTTGACCCTGAACTATTTCAGAATAGAAATTTTCTTTTTGCTTTAAGCAAAATCCCAATCTCATTATTTGTCATTGACGAAGCACAATGTTTATCAAATCTAAGGCATGATTTTAATTACGCATATCTGAATATTTCCAGAGCTATATTAGATATTGATCCAACTCCCACCATTCTGGCTTTTGCAAATACATATCGGGAAGACATCCAAAAAAGTGTAATTTCCCAATTACAAATAGAAGCTACTGAAATAATCAATATAGGACATAATTTTCCCAATTTATCCCTTGAGGTAATAAAACTGAGATCAACCAAAGATAAATTAGCACATATTCGCCAATTGGCTGAAAATATGTCTGGGCAGGGCATTATCTTTGCCAATCAGCGCAGTTTTGTTAATGAAATAAAGAGTAATATAAAGGAAATTATACCAGAAATAGAGGAATATTATGGCAGTTTAGCAATTGATAAGAAGTTTAAGATAGAAAGGGATCTTCAAAACCAAAAACTTAAAGCTATAGTTTCAACAAATCGCTATTATTCAGAAATACCAAAATGCAATATTGAATATATAATTCATGCGGACTTGCCCGAGGGAATAGAAATCTATTATGATCAGATTAGCAAATTCTCAAAACAAGACCAGCTTTTGAGGTGTTTTCTTATTTATTCGCCTTCCGATAGAGAATATCATCAGATAATAATTGAGAAAAGCAGTGCTTCATCAGTTGATATTTGGCGCTTAAGCGATACTCTAAAAAATTATACAAAAGAACCAAAACAAAAAAATGAATTGCCGAAAAAGAAAATTTCGACTAAGGAATGGCTTGATAATCATTATAATAATCTAATGCCAAAAGCAAAGAAAGAGCTTAACAAGCTGAAAGATATATATGATAATCTGAATGATCAGGACAAGAACCCATATTCATTGGAGGAGTATAACAAATACCTTGATAGCGATCATTGGAGAAATTTTGCTAAATCCATGCTTGAGAATAATAAAAGCTGTTATGTATGTAACGCAAAATCTGAACATATACATCATTTACATTATAGAAATTTTCGAAAAGAAAATCCTGATGACGTTGTCGCATTATGCCCAAAATGCCACTGCTATATACATCCTGATAGCCCAATGACATCAAATATATCTGCTGAAAACATTGATCAAGAGCATCAGCAATATAGGCTATTCAAAGAAATTAAGTCTGATTTGGGACAGCGCTTGTTCATTGAAGCTAATCAGCTCGAGCTAGATTCGGGTCTTAATAGAAGTCGGATTCATTTTGCCCTTTCAGAAATGCAAAATGCTGGTATGCTGGATATTTTACCTGATTGTTCTCTAACAGCAAAAGTAAGCATTATTTCATCAAAAGGGGAACTTATCTCATATATTAGTGATGATACCTCAAAATTGCTGATTGAATGGCTAATCAAAAATATAGAAGCCAATGAGGAAAAAGATATTAATATTAGAAATATCAGTTATGAAATATCATGCTATATGGATGACATTGAAAATGTTTTATTGGATTTGAGCTATAACAAGGCTATTTCATATAGACCACAACGCAAAGCTATGATATTAAATATCTATGATCTTGATATTGGTCATGAGGAAAGCACTTTTGAAAAAATCAAAGGTGAAAGATATGGATCACTCAGAGCGTTAATTGAGTATATAAATACAAAAGAATGTCGCAAAAAATATATGAATCAATATATTATCGGAAATATTATTGAAAAATGTGGTAAATGCGATAATTGCAGGTCTGTTTTATCTGAATCAACGGAGAATAATAAAGAATCAGATAATAAGACACAAAAAGAAGCGTATATCTCTGAAAGTGAACAAATATACATTATAATACTTAATTGTGCAGAAAAGGTCGATGGTATGCTAAGCAGGCGTGATATGATGAAAATGCTGATGGGACAAGGGTCTAAGAGAATAAGCAAATATGGCTTTGATCATGTTGCAGAATTTGGATCACTTTCAAATATGAATAAAAAAGAAATCATTAATGCTATTGACGAACTTCTGGAATTAGGTTGTTTAAAGATAACAAGCCTTTTCTTTCCAATGGTTCAATTGGCAGATTCAGGTAGGCGAAGGCTAAGAAAGAAACAAGGTGTTAAAGATGAAACGCTATAAATTAATAGATCATACTGCGGATATTGGTATAATAGCTTATGGCAAAGACCTTCAAGAAGCCTTCGCCAACTCTGCCTATGCGATGTTTGATATATTAACGGATGCTGATAAAATAGATGTTAAAGAGAGTTTTGAGATACATATAAAGGCAAACAATCATGAGGAACTTCTCAGAAATTGGCTTTCTGAATTGCTTTTTCGATATGAAACTGAGCGGATTTTATGTGGAAAATACGAGATAAAAAGGCTTGATGATCAGAATCTCGATGCGGTTGTCTTTTATGAAAAGATAGATAGATCGAGACATGAAATAAAGACAGAAATTAAAAATGTTACATATCATCAATTAGAGATCAAGAAGCATAAAAAAGGATATTCCGCCCAAGTTATATTTGATCTTTAGGTTTTGATTTTATAAAGGGATATTTAGAGGGATTTTAAAAAATTATATTGGTAATATGAGATCAGGCATTGATAATTATGTTATCAATCAATCTTGTTTTTCCTATATAAACAGCAAGGGCGATAAGTATCTTGCCTTTTACAGTTTCACGTGCCTCAAGTGTTTCTGCATCAACTATGGATATATAGTCTATTTTGGCAAGTGGTTCATTATTTATCAGTGAAAGCATTTCTTGATATAGTGTTGATGCTGTTATCTCACCAGATTTTATCAATTGCTCTGCCAAAGAAAGTGATTTAATTAAAATAAGGGCGGATTTTCGTTCATCTGGATTTAGATATTTATTTCTAGAACTCATTGCCAGACCGTCAGCCTCTCTGACAGTTGGCAAAATGATTATCTCAATATCAAAATTCATGTCTTCTGTCATACGCTTGATGACAACACATTGTTGAGCGTCTTTTTGTCCGAAATATGCTTTATGCGGTCTAACAAGGTTAAATAATTTTGCAACAACAGTTGTCACGCCTCGGAAATGGCCGGGACGAGATGCACCGCACATCTTTTCAGTTATACCTTCAACATGCACAAATGTTGCATAGCCCTTTGGATACATATCCCTTGCCGAAGGTGCAAATATAACATCAACTCCAACCTCGGAAGCCATTTCTGAATCGCTATCAAGGTTTCTTGGATAAGCCTCATAATCCTCATTGGGACCAAACTGCGTCGGATTTACAAATATACTCGTAATTACAACATCATTTTCCATCCTTGCCTGACGCATAAGGCTAAGGTGTCCTTCGTGAAATGCCCCCATAGTTGGAACAAATCCGATATTTTTTCCTTGTATTCTCAAAAAGCTACAATATTTCTGTATTTCTTTTGTAGAATTAATTATCTTCATGATTATAAAATGAATAGGCAGGTTTATCACCTGCCTATAAAATCCAATCTATTTATTTTATATTTTTACTTTAATTTAATCACAAATGCGCCGATTATCTGGATATTATCGACACCACCAGTTACATATCTACCTTCCGCGGTAATTTTTACTCCGGGACCGATTGGAATATCAACACCTCCGCAAAGATGAAGCCCTAGATCTGTATCTGAACTTGATGCGCCTGTGAATCCAGGGACATTTACCTCAAAACTAGACCTTGAATAAATAAGCCCAATACCCGCACCAGCAAAAGGCGTGATTCCCCCACTAGCAAAATAATATTTAAGCGTTCCATTGACTCCAACTGAAGTGAAATTTACCTCTGAGCCAAAGGTATCATAAGAATTACCCCAATAATCTACGCTGGCTTCTGCCTTTAATGCAGTCAATTGAGGAAATAAAGGGCCAAGACAAGCAAGAACTCCAAACCCTAATGCGTTGTCCATAGGGTCTTCAGGCAAAACAATGGCAACTTTTGCGCCGATACCCTCAAATCCAAGAGCATTCCCCATACTTGGAAATAGAATCAGACATACAAACGGAAAAGCCAATAATAATGAAAGTTTCTTCATCTTGTACCCCCTAAAAAGTTTAATATTCTTATAAAAATGATTCAGGCAAGAATATAAAGATGTTTGATATTTAATCTTCGCTAGAACCCTTAGAAGCCTTATAAGCGGCGTTTATCTTTGCGCTTACATCTGGTGGAACTTCCTCATAATGAGAGAATTCCATTGTAAAAGAGCCTCTATCACTTGTGATTGATCTAAGATCAACGGAATATCTATACATTTCGGCAAGCGGGACATTAGCCTTGATAATTTGTCTACCGTTCTCGGGAGTTACACCAACGATCCTACCCCGTCTTCCATTTAGGTCACTCATAATTTCGCCCATATATTCATCTGGAATAGTGATTTCAACACTCATAATTGGCTCCATAATGAATGGATTAGCAAGTTCCATCGCCTTTTTAAATGCCATTGATGCAGCTATTTTAAATGCCATTTCGGATGAATCAACTTCATGATACGAACCATCATATAAAGTTACTTTTACATCAACAACTGGTGAACCAGAAAGGACGCCCTCAGTTATTGTCTCAAGTAATCCTTTTTCAACAGCAGGGATATATTGCCTTGGAACTGCTCCACCAACAATAGCATCGACAAACTCAAACCCCTTTCCACGTTCTTGCGGTTCGATCTTCAACCAAACATCGCCATATTGTCCACGACCACCGGTCTGTTTTTTATATCTGCCCTGTTGTTGATTCGTAGATCGGATTGTTTCTCTATATGGTATTTTTGGTTCAGATAGATTTGCACCAACATTAAATCGCTTTTGAATTTTTGACAAAATAACGTTAATATGCAATTCTCCCATACCTGATATTATAGTTTCTTTTGTTTCGCTATCTCTTGTCATCGAGAATGTCAAATCTTCCTCTGACATTCTAATCAATGCTGTTCCTAATTTTTCGTCATCACCCTGAGTTTTTGGGGTAACCGCCATTGATATTGTTGGTTTTGGGAAATCTATTGGTTCAAGTATAAGCTTATTGTTTATATCACATAAAGTATCATTTGTGCCTGTTTTGCTCAGTTTCATAACTGAACCAAAATCACCAGCAACAACTTTGTCTGTATTGGTAAATTTCTTGCCATTGACCAATGATACATTACCGATTCTCTCATCAACATCCTGACTAGCATTATAAACAGATGAATCAGCTTTTAATGTTCCTGAATATACTCTGAAGAAGTTGACTTTTCCTGCATAAGGGTCGGTAATGCTCTTAAATACAAATGCTGCCAATGGACCATTTGGATCGGCAGTTAATTCTATCTCTTCATCGGTTCCCATCTTTTTAGCCTTTGTCGGTGGAAGATCAACAGGGGAAGGGAAATAGCCTATCATATCTAATATCATCTGGGGTCCCACATTAGCAAGGGCAGAACCAAAGAATACAGGAACAAAACTATTATCTGTTATTCCTTTTTTAAGCCCATTTGAAATCTCTTCGTCAGTTAGTTCTTCACCACCAAGATATTTCTCAAGTAATTCATCATTAGTTTCTGCAACAGCATCGATTAATCTTTCTCTAAATGAATCTATTTGATCCTGCATATCTGCTGGAACATCTATAGGTTGCAGCTTCTTTCCGCTATCGGGCTTTGCAAATGCTTTCATTCTTACAAGATCAACAATACCTTTGAATGTTGGGCCTATGTCTATCGGTAAATTTACTGGCACTATTTTTCCACCTAATGATTCAAGTGATTCAATCGTTTCATCAAATTTAGCATTTTCTTTTTCAATTTTATTAACAAATATTATTCTAGGTCTTTCATATTTATCTGCTTTGAACCATGCCTTTTCTGTTCCTGCTTCCACACCAGCAGTAGAATCAACAATTAATAATAGTATATCTGCAACTCTTATCGCGCTTTCCTGATCGCCTACAAAATCACTATATCCTGGTGTATCAAGCAAATTGATCTTATACCCATTCCATTCACAGATACAAAGTGACGTATTTATGCTTGTTTTTCGTTGAATCTCTTCTTCATCATAATCTGATACTGTGTTACCATCATCCGATTTTCCTAGTTTATCAATGGCTCCGGCATCATATAATAATGCTTCTGTCAAAGATGTCTTGCCGGTTTTTGCATGTGCGACTATGCCTATATTTCTGATTTTATCGGGTGTGTATTCCTTCATTTAGCAAATCTCCTTACAACTTACTCCTAATATAAATGTCTCTATATAACAAATTGAGTATACACAAAGATTATCAGAAAGTCAATGGTAAATATTTTCTGAGATGCTGTCTCAGATTTTTTAGGCAATTTATTGTATTTAAGCCTTTTAGCACCATGCCCTAAGAACGAAAAGCATATAGACTTTCTGACGCAGAAAACACTGTTGGTTCTTTATATGTATCTCTATGTATAAATAAATCGAAAATTAAATAGATGTCCGTTTTATTAACCTAATAATCTCAAATAGCCTCTTTTGGTAGCGCTAATATTGACTTTTAAACCTTCTAAATGTATAATAAATTCTATAAATCATATATAAGTCTAATAATATTATATTCACATATCAAAGATTATAAATAAAATGAATAAAACAAAAGAACAAACGAATAAAGAAATTTCCAAATTACTCGATCGTATATCAGAATTGGAAGCCCTGTTGAAACAAGAAGAAAAACATATTACATATAGTAACTATTTTAAGCAGATAGCAAATGTTTTACCTGTAGTTTTCTGTCTTTATTCAATTGAACCGGATCGAGTATTATATGTTAACCCTGCCTATGAAAAAATATTTGGCAGAAGTTGTGAGAGCTTATTTGAAGAAAATGATCTTTGGAGTAATAGCATATACCCTGAAGATCGTGAGAGATTCCATAGTGTTAAAAAAGTTGATAATGATTGTGTAATTCAATATCGTATTGTAAGACCAGATGGTGCGATTAGATGGATAAGCGATAAAATATATCCGATCTTTTGTGATGACAAAAGTAATATGAAAATATTAAGGTTTATTGAAGATATTACCGAAAGTAAACAGATAGAAGAGGCTTTAAGAGATTCATTTCAAAGGTCTGTTGAAATCGTTAACTCTATTCCCTCTGGTTTACTCATTTATCAATATAAACCAGAAGGTCAATTTATCCTTATAGATAGAAATCCAGCGGCAGAAAGAATAGCTGGCATAAACATAGATGAATGTTCAGCTAATAGTGATACATGGGTGAAAGAACATGGCTTATTAGACGATTTTATCAAAGTAATAGAGACAGGAAAAACTATAGAAATAGATGATCTTGATTATCATGATTCAAGATTTGAAGGTAATTTCAGGATAAAAATATTTAGATTGCCCGGGGATCAATTGGGCGTTGCATTTGAAAATACAACAGAATTGAAAAAAAGCGTTGAAAGAGAAGCAGAAGCCTATGCTTGGGGCAGAATTGAGATGATAGATACTCTGCTTCATAATATTGGTAATGCTATTAATAGCGTAACTACTGGTATCGGAACGCTTCAAGAAAATATAACAAAAAACAAACTAACACGCCGACTTAAACTATTGGCAAAAGCAATAAAAGATAACCAAGATAATTTCATTGACTATATCCAAAATGATAAACAAGGGCAAATGGTCGCCCCTTTTATTATTGCATTAGCGGAGGATTTTAATAGACAAGAAGAAGAATTTGCTAGAATCGTAAATCGAGTGCGTGAAAGATCGCAACATATAGCAGATATTATTAGAACTGAAAAAGTTATCAGCGGAAGAGGAATATATAGAAAATTTATCAATCCCCGAAAAGCTATGGAAGATGTGCTTAATTTGCTTCAGGAATCAATAAAAAAAAGAAACATCAACATTATGCTTGAATGTAATAACGAGCAAAAGGAAATTTGTATTCAAGAAAGTCAGTTCCATCAAATGCTTGTTAATTTAATTAAAAATTCCATAGAAGCGATTGATGAGTTTAATATGAAAATAAAAAACTACGGTTATTCAGAAGATATGAGTATTAGGCACGAAGATTATAGTCCCTTTATCAAAATAAAAAGCTATATAGATGAGTTAAATTTTACAATAGAAATATCAGATAATGGTATTGGGATTGAAAAAGATAAACATGAACTTATATTCAGACCGGGCTATACAACAAAAGATTCTGGAAGCGGTCTTGGGCTTCATTCTGTTGCAAATTTCGTCAGTAGTTGTGGTGGGCATATAACTGTATTAAGTGATGGTTTTGGTAAGGGCGTAGTTATGCGTATAATTTTCCCTCTATCTTCTGTTGTATAAAAGGAGCGCCTATGAAATTCAAGGAAGGATGGAACAATAGAATACTTGTTGTAGATGATGAGGAAAATATACATAAAGATTTTGATCAGACCTTAAAATCAAATTTAACTTCGACAATCACTGATGATATGGCTAAGGCATTTGGCTCAAATGAAGAGAAAAGTTTTCTTCCTGAATTTGAAATATTTCACGCAAGAAGTGGTGAGGAAGCATATAATAAGATAAAACAATCATTGAAAGATAATAATCCAATTGCACTGACATATATGGATATGAGAATGCCACCGGGCTGGAACGGCTTTGATACCATAAAGAAAATAAGAGAGATTGATAAAAATATAGAGATTGTTATAGTAACTGCATATACAGATATATACCTTTCTGAAATTGTAGAAAACGTAGGTTTATTAGATAAATTGCTCTATATCAGAAAGCCATTTTCTCGTGAAGAAATTCAGCAGATGACTATATCACTCGTTGAAAAATGGAATGTTACTCGTGAATCCGAAATAAATAGGCAAAGACTAGAAACAGTAATAAACTCAACCAGCGAAGCAATTGCCATGGTTGATCTTTCTGGAATTATACTCTTTGCAAATAAGATTTTTCTTGATATGTTTGGTCTAAATGAAAAGTCTATCAATAAACTTACTACTTATGATCTCCAAAAATATTTTAAAGACCATGACAAATTTAGAAGAGATCAAGATTTGTTTTTTTCTAATCCAGATATGACTTTTAATCGGGTTGTCGAGATAAGAATTCCAAACCGTATGATTCTTTCATTATACACAGCACCGATATTTAGTTCAGAAAGAAAGGCTATTGGACGCATTATAGTTTATCGTGATGTGACAAAAGAAATTGAAATCGATCAAATGAAGGCAGAACTTCTGCGATTAAGGGAAGAAGTAGAAGTTGAATATTCATTTGACAAACTTAAAGGCAATAGCAAAGAGATGCACAAAGTTTTTACACTTATAGATCAGGCATCTCAAAGCGATATAACTGTCTTAATTCAAGGTGAAACTGGCACAGGGAAAGAACTAATTGCTAAGGCGATTCATTATAATAGTAATCGCAAAAATGGCCCCTTTGTCCCTGTTAATTGTGCTGCGATACCAGAAACTCTAATCGAAAGTGAGTTGTTTGGACATGAGAAAGGCTCTTTTACAGGAGCAACCACAAGAAAGATTGGACGTTTTGAACAGGCAAATGGTGGAACTATATTGCTTGATGAGATTGGTGAAATGCAAACTTCACTTCAGGTAAGATTGCTTCGTGTCCTTCAAGAAAGAGAAATTCAACGCATTGGTGGGAATATAAGTATCCCTGTCGATGTTAGGGTAATCGCCTCAACAAATGCTAATTTAGAAGAGGCCATAAAATCGGGAAAATTTCGTGAAGACCTTTTTTATCGAATATCTGCTTTTCCTATTGTTATTCCTCCGCTCAGAGAACGTAAAGAAGATATTCCACTATTGGCAGAATTTTTCCTCGATCGATTCTCAAAAAGGGCAAATAAATCTGTTACAGTTATATCTTCTGAGGCAATGGAACTGCTGATGAGTCATAACTGGCCTGGAAATGTAAGAGAATTAGAGAGCGCTATTGAGAGGGGAGTCTTATTGGAAACACTGGATATATTGCAGGCAGATAATTTACCCCCATTATTACTTGCAAATAGAAAATTAAACAGGACAATTATAAGCAAAAAACAAGAAGATATAGCTAATGATCAAATAATTCCGTTAGAAGATATTGAAAAACAAACACTTATAGATGCACTTAGATTAACAAATCATAATATTCAACAGACTGCAAAGGCTTTGGGTATAAATAGAGCAACTGTCTATAGAAAAATGAAAAAATATGGTTTAGTTGATAAGCAATAATTTGCTATAATATATATTACGATAATTCATTAAACAAATACTTAAACTAAAGGAGATAAATTATGTTTAGAAGCCTAAGTCCCGGAGCCATTGGTATTGGTGGACTATCATTTATTGAAAGTATGGATTTGGCAAAAGATACAGGTTATCAGGGTGTTGATATCGATATCGGATATTTAACAAAGCTAATGGAAGAGAATTCTGCAGATTATGTAAAGAAAATGTTTTTTGATAGAGGCTTAAAGATGGGTGCATGGGGCTTGCCTGTAAACTGGCGTTCCACTGGCGATGATTACAAAAACGGTCTTGAAAATCTCAAAAGGTTTGCAAAAGCAGGTCAGGCTCTTGGTTGCACCCGACTTGCAACATGGATACTTCCGTTCTCAGATGAGATGCCTTTTAAAGAAAACTTTGATTTCCATGTAAAGCAGTTTAGGCCTATTGGTGAAATTCTTGCAGATTATGGTTGTTCATTAGGGCTTGAATTTATAGGTCCTGCAACTATGCGCAAAGGCAAGAAATATGAGTTCGTTTATACGATGGAAGGTATGCTCGAACTTGGTGATGCGATTGGCACTGGAAATATTGGCTTACTTTTGGACGCATGGCATTGGTATACTTCTCATGGAACGCTTGATGATCTCAAAAAATTAAATCCTGAAAGGGTTGTTCATATACATATCAACGATGCACCTTTGGGAATTCCTGTTGATGAACAGGTTGATAATGTTCGTGCTTTACCTGCTGAAACAGGTGTAATCGATCTTGTTGGTTTCCTCAAAACCTTAGATAGTATCGGATGTGAAGCACCTGTTACACCAGAACCTTTCAGTAAAGTCTTATCTTTCTTACCACCAGCAGAATCAGCAAAACTTGTTAGCAACCTTCTAACTAAGGTCTGGAACGAGGCTGGTCTTAAATAGTAAATAAAAAACAGGTTGGGTAATTACCCAATCTGTTTATCCACTTCAGTTTCTAGCTTTTTTACTTTTTTTATGTCTCTGATAACTTCTTTATTGTTAACTAAATAAGGATAGTATATGATCCGTAGATATAAACCAGATGATCTTGAAATAATAATGGATATAGGTAATCGTGCATGGAGTAATATATATAAAATGTTTCATGAAGCTTATGGAGATGAGCTTTTTCATATCATTGTGCCAAATGAAAAAACAAGAAAAGGGGATCAAATTAAATCTCATTGTGAAAACCATCCAGAATGGGTCTTTATTTGTGAAGAAGAAGGACAAATCGTCGGATTTGTAACATTCATGCTAGATTATGAGAAAAAAATCGGTGAAATTGGAAGTAATGCAAAAGAACCTAATTGTAACCTAAAAGGTATTGGCCAACAGATGTATAAAGCTGTTCTTGACTATTTTCGAAAACAAGGTATGATCTTTGCAAAAGTTCACACAGGGCTTGATTATGCACATGCACCAGCTAAAAAAGCTTATGAAAGGGCTGGTTTTAACATATATCATGAAGATATAGATTATTATATGAAGTTATAATGGCTATTAAACAACAAATTGATTTTAATTATTCAGTAAAAATAAATAATGATGGAGGTATATATGAAAATTGCAATAATTCCCACAACGGGTGGAGAAGATCCATTTCGAGGTATGGAAATTGCTGTAAAACTTGGTGTTGATGGTGTTCATATACCTGCTTATGGAGGTAAGCTTGATCTTGCAGGCATAACCCATGATGAACGCAAGGAAATTAAAGAACGTATCCAAAGTTATGGACTTGAGGTATCCGCACTCATTGGGTGGGGTGGAGATGTTGATCTCGGCGAAGAAAAAGATTTAAGAAGAAATATCGAATGGGGGAAAAAGCTAAATGAAACCGCAGTAGATGTTGCAAATGGTTTATGGATGGCTCATGTAGGTATTATGCCAGAGGACGAATCAAGTCCAAAATGGGCAAGGTTTGTGTCTAGTCTGAAGGAACTATCTCAACACGGTGAGGCAATTGGTGCAACACTTGCACTAGAAACTGGTCCCGAACCGCCAATTATAGTTCGTGAAATGATCGAAACTATAAACAGTCCCGCATTACGAGTGAATTTTGATCCTGCCAATCTTTTACTTTGGCCTCCAATAATAGCTCAAAGGCATGGTAAACCATTTGATTATGAATCTGCTATGAAAGCTTTTGATCCTGTAAAGGGACTTGAAGTGCTTATCCCTTATGTGGTTCATGCACATGCAAAAGATTCAATATTATTACCAGATGGTAAAGCATCTGAAGTTCCGCTTGGAACAGGTATGACAAATTGGAGAGCTTTGCATGATATATTTAAGGCAAATAATTATAATGGATATTATGCTATCGAAAGGGAAGTTGGAGAAGATGCAATGGGTGATGTGAAAAAAGCTGTTGAATTCCTAAAAAACCTTCCATAAAAAAGTTATTAATATTTACAGCTTATCAACAGCGCCAGTTCCAAAAAGATTCTCACTAGCACCAAGCATATATCCCATACATGATGGCATAGTAATACCATTATCTTTGCCAAACTTGTTCCATTTTAAGTGAAACTGATCCACTATATCTTGGGTGAATATAGCAGGAGCCATAAAAACATCTTTATTGCTTTTCTGTATGTGGAAATGTATATGACCTTCTATGCCAGTCGGTATATACATATAGGCGATTATATCACCTTTGCGAACTTTTTGCCCTTGTTTTACCTTGATAAACTTCTTGAAAAAATCTTTGGAAGGTTCAGGAGCCATAGGTTCAATACTATAACAAAAATTATAAATATTATTATTATCATCTTTTGCAAATGCAAGGGTAATGTCATATTTGTCATTTCCTGTAAATTGATAAAATAGCTCATCAACTCGTGTGATAATTCCGTCTGATACTGCATAAATGGGAGGATAATCCTCTGGATTAGCACCTTCTTTTGTAAATATGCCATCTCTATTATTAAAATTGATATGTGCGCCAGCATGAGGATTACGAGAATTGATGCCTTTGAATGGATGTCCTCCTGTTATATCATTCATGTCTGCAAGGAATCTATCTGATTTATTATTGATAAAGTTGGAAATATCTGGAAGTTCATTAATATAATCCCTCTCCGATGGATATTTTGTCTTTGATGATTGATCTTGATGATCAATAATATTTTTTCCAAACTTAAAATGACTTTTTTGATCTTTATTTTCTAGTATAAAAATTTCTGAGTTTTTATTATACTCCCAGCTAATTTTGGAATCTATGTTGTTGTCGTTAAAATCCTCATAATGTATTGGATTTCCACCATTTTTCATAATTATATTGTCTTCAACGATAATATTATCCAGAATGCTAGTATTGACAACAAATACAGCCCTTCTATTATGATGAATAATGTTGTTTTTTATTATCGTATTGCCAATAATGCCACCTTTTTTATAATAATCATCTCTCCAATAGAATGTATCATTCCAACCAAAAGCACCTTCTCCGTTATGATATATCCTATTATCATGTATATAATTATTTGATGAAGCAATCAGGCATATCCCAAAAACATCATTATATCCAATATTGTTTTTGAATATATCAAAATCATATACTTCACCATCTAGCATTATTCCGCTACTACCGCCAATTTCACCCTTTCTGTGTCTGTTTTCCTTAACAATGTTGTGGTGTATTTTTCCATTTTTTGCCTTTACGATCCAAATTCCCTGCTCACCGTTTCGCAAAACTCTATTGTCATTTATCTCTATATTCTGCACATAATCAAGATCGCCAGCATAAACGCCTATCCCATCGCTTATAGAATTGATGACTGTATTATCAAATATTCTTACCTGATTGCATCCGTCAACCGCAATCCCCTGCGATCTGCCATCGGGAAAGTCTTCACCTCTCTTAAATGCTTCTATTAAGCCCTTATTATCCATGTATATATCCAGACCGTTATCTTCAACAACGTTTTTATAGATTTCCACATTATCAGCATTTTTTACCTTAATGAACGCTGATCTATGGTTATCTTTCACAATGTTGTCATGTATAGATACTTTAACTGGTCTTTTATCATAACCGCATATAAATATTCCATAATCATTGTTAATAACTTTATTGTCATATATCTCCACAGTTTTTGCATTAAATATCATTATTCCACCAGTATCAAAAGGCTTACTCAAGGCAGAAAGCCTAATCTTGCCAGTTTCTTTGATCTGTTTTTGTATATCTTCTGATATTTTTATTCCACAATCATGAATATAATTATTTCTAATTATGACATGATCTACTTCATGTATTTGTATTCCGAAACCGTTTGGATTTGCTATTTCGATCCCCTCAACTATAAAGGGTTTATCTATTGTAGTCTGGATATTCTCCACTATTATTGGCTCATGAAGCTCAAATGCAAAAGATGATGAAACTAATGTAAAAGCAGAAAAACATACATGTATTAATAATAAATATAATATGTATTTCATAAAAATCTTCCATTTCTTAACTTAGAGTTCTATTACGAATAATATTTATCACAAGCCACAAACCTGATATAGCGGCGATAAAATAACCTAAGGCACCTATTATAGGGATGCCAAGGACAGATGGCCCAAATGGCTTTTCTAATGCCATTATCATAGATGAACTAACAACTAGGGCGGCGATAATGATTGCAAAAGCCAATCTGCTTGTAGATCGTTCTAATCCTGAAACAAGGTTCTCCAAACCTATATGCTTAAATTCTATCCTCAATTTTCCACTTTTTACCCTATCCAATGCTGTTTGAATATCTCTTGGCATTGATCTGATTAAATCAGCATAGTCACCTGCTATCTTATATGTCCTTTTTAACATTTCATGTGGAGAATACTTGCGAGATATTAGATTCTGTGCAAATGGCTGAATTAGTGTAACTATATCAAAATCAGGGTCTAACTGCCTGCCAACACCCTCTATTTGAGCAAGAACTCGTCCTAATAAACTTAATTGTCTGTCTAAAACAAGCCTATGTCGCGCCGAAACCTCCGTCATATCAGATATTAATGTCTCAACTTTAAGTTGTCCTATTGGAATATCATAATATTTATCAACTAATTCAGCTATATCTGCCAATAACTCATCTTTACTTGAGTCTTCTGCAATAGAACTAATAGAAGTGATCGCATCAGCAATAGCTTCTGTATCTTTTCGGGCTATTGATATAAGAAGTCTATTTAGCTTTGAGGTCATTGCAATTGTGAGTCGTCCCACAATTCCAAAATCCATAAATGCGATTATTTCATTGGGCAATATATATATATTGCCGGGATGCGGGTCACCATGAAAAAATCTATGAATGAAGATTTGCTTGAGATATGCTTCTGCACCTTTACGGGCAATTCTCTTTATATCATAACCTTTTTTTTGTAATTCGGTTATATTAGTAACCTTAATTCCCTCCACAAATTCCATTGTTATTATTCGGTCTGTGCAAAACTGCCAATATACTTTCGGTATATAAACAGATTTGTCATCTGCAAAATTGTGAGAGAATCTCTCCATATTTCTTGTTTCGAGGCTATAATCAAGTTCGTTTCTTAGTGCTTTAGCAAATTCTCGCACAAAATCGACTGGATTATAGATTCTTATTTCAGGGATATGCCTTTCAGCCAATACTGCAGCGGTATTAAGTATGCTTAAGTCATCTTCGACTATTTTTTTGAGATCAGGGCGCTGTACCTTTACCGCAACTTTTTCTCCTGTTTTGAGTCTTGCTTTATGAACTTGACCGATAGAGGCAGACGCCAATGGAATGTTATCGAACTCAACAAATATGTCATCCAAAGACATTTTTAGTTCTGATTCAATTTCCGATTTGATTTTATCTGATGGGACTGGTGGAACTTGATCTTGCAGTTTTTGAAGCTCGATGAAAATATCATGAGGGACGATGTCTGCTCTTGTGCTAAGCATCTGCCCCATTTTAATAAAAGTTGGGCCTAATTCTTCCAAAGCCAATCTTAACCTTTTGGCGCGTGGCGACATCAATAGCTCTGTTGACGGTTTACCTTTTCTATATATACGTCTAAGCCTAAGAGACTCTATGAGTCCATTAAAACCGTTCCTAACCATAACATTTATTATATGGCGGAATCTAATGAATCGTCTATAATTAGCAATAATTTTCATGGTAACATCTTGATTTTGCCATTATTTTTCTGTTTGATTTGTTTTTTGAGCTTTAATCTCATCTTACAATATTAAGAAGATAATGATGGAATTCACCTTAGAATAAAGAATTTCATCACAAATGTCAAGATGTATGTCGATAACATGAATAAAGATGGTTTGACTTTGTATTTAGATTGTGATACAATTTCGCAAAACAAAAATGTTTAATACAGAATTAATGATTAACCGATATAAAAGCTTATAAAATAATAAAGAGAACTATGATCTAATTTTTCAATCTTTTTATAATAGATATAGACAAAGGGGGCAATCGATCATGGCAAAAATACTTATTGATATAAGAAGACAAATTGATGAAATTGATCGTAATATATATGGTGGTTTTCTAGAACATTTAGGACGTTGCATATATGGAGGAATTTATGAACCTAACTCACCTTTATCAGATGAAAAAGGGTTCAGAAAAGACGTAATGTCTGCAATTAAAAGACTAAAAGTCCCGAATATCCGCTATCCCGGAGGAAACTTTGTTTCAGGTTATCATTGGATAGATGGAGTTGGTCCTAAAGATAAACGCCCAAAAAAGATGGAACTTGCATGGCATACCATAGAAAGCAACCAATTTGGCACAGACGAATTCATGGAATACTGCAAGGCTGTTGATTCCGAGCCGTTTATATGTGTTAATATGGGAACGGGAACTATTGACGAAGCACGTGATTGGCTAGAATATTGCAATGGAAAAGATGATACATATTTTGCAAATATGAGACGACAAAATGGGCATATAGAACCATATAACGTCAAATATTGGGGGCTTGGTAATGAAGTATCAGGGAGCTGGCAGATCGGGGCAAAATCTGCAGATGATTATGCTACTAGGGCTTTGGAATTTGCTAAGGTAATGAAATGGACCGATCGAAATATCAAGCTAATTGCCTGTGGATCATGTCAGCAGATACCCGCTGAAATGGAATGGAATCGCATAGTCGTTGAGAAACTCATAGATATTGCAGAATATATCAGTATTCACATGTATGTAAGTAATCATGAAGGTAATTACTATGAATATATGGGAACTTCACAACATATCGAGAAATACATTCGAGCAGTTCGAGGAATCATAGATGGAGCAGTATATCACTCTCATCATGGAAAAAAGATGAAAATTGCATTCGATGAATGGAATGCTACATATAGCCCCGGCAGAAATCATTCATTACATGAGAGATATACACTAGAAGATGCTCTAGTTGTCGCTATGTTCCTCAATTCATTTATCAGACATGCAGATATGGTGAAGATGGCGAATATAGCACAATTGGTAAATATAATACCACCGATATATACAAACCCCGAAGGGATGTTTCTGCAAACAATATATTATCCCTATGAGTTATACTCTACCCAAAATGGAACAATTGCCCTTGATGCTCATTGTGATTCTGGCAAATTTGAGACACGTAGATATGGAAATGTTCCCTATCTTGATATTTCAGCAACTTATGAACCAAATATCAAACGAGTATCAATCAATATTATTAATAGGCACCAAACAGATATAATACCAGTTACAATTGAGAACGGATATAGCGACTTGCATGATAAAGGAAAAATGTTTGTTATAAATGGTGATGATATTCATGCAATAAATGATTTTGCTGATCCAGATAGAGTAAAGACAGTAGTTCATGATATATCCATTCCAGCAAATACATTTACTATCGAATTGTCACCCCATTCTGTATCTATGTTACAGGTGATACTAAAATAGATCATATCTGTTTATGAAATACAAGGAGTCTTATTATGATAAAGGCATTATTGCTAGGAATGCCCGAAAGCAGTCCTAGATTTAATGTAGTGATGTCTGTTCCCAATCTTGGTATAGTATCACTTGCAGGAAACGTTGATCCGACTATATGCGATATTAAAGTTGCTGATCTTTTCCCTGTGAAAAATTGGGAAAGCTATGTTTTGGACATTCTAAAAGAATATACTCCCGATATTGTTGGCCTTAGTTTTATGAGTTTTCAATATCGAGGGGCTATTAAACTGTCAAAAATCATAAAGGATTATGATAAGAATATCAAAGTTGTAATTGGTGGATACCATCCAACTTTGATGTATGAGGAGATGTCCGAATCACCAGACTTTCAAAATGTTGATTTTATCGTAAGGGGTGAAGGTGAAGGAACATTCAGGGAACTAGTTGAAGCCATGAATAAAGGCATTGGATATGAAAAAATAAAAGGACTTTCCTATCGGAATAATGACAAATTTTATCATAATCCGCCAAGAGAATTGCTCGATCTCGAATTAATACAACTACCAAATAGAGGCTCAAGGCTTATAAAAAAGGGATTCACTATGTATGGGCTTCCTTCAGATAGCCTTGAGACATCAAGAGGATGCACCTATAAGTGTAAATTCTGCTCAATAAGTAAAATGTATGGAAGGAATTTCAGGACTTATGAAATAGACAGGGTGATTAATGATATAAAAAATGCAAAAGAGAATGGTGCAAAAGCAATATTTATCAGTGATGATAATATTACCCTTGATCTTCGCCGACTTGAATTGCTCAGCGAGGAAATAATAAACCAAAAACTAAATTCCATACATTATGCGGTTCAGACCACAGTCAAAGGCATGGCAAGTAGCGAAAAACTCGTTCAAAAAATGGCTGATGCTGGAATGAAAACAGTCTTTATAGGTATCGAAAGTGTAAAAAAAGATAATCTGGACTATTTGGCAAAGAGTTCATCTAGCTGGGAAGACACCAAAAAAGCAATTAAATATCTCAGAGACAATAATATCATAACTTCTGGGGGATTTATATTGGGGATGCCCGATGATGATGAAAAGGCTTTATGGGATATATATGATATTGCTTGGGAACTCAAAATAGACGTTCCATTTTTTTCTATTCTTATACCACATTTAAAAACTGAAATTCGTGAAGAACTTATTGCGCAAGGATATGTTACTAATCCTAATGAATATCACAAATACGAGCTTTTTTCTGCAAACATTAGGACAAAATACCTTTCACCAGAAGACCTAGATCGAATAGTTTCAGAGATGTATTTGAAATATTTGGCTAATCTTAGATATTTATGGTTCAGCCAAATACGAAAAACCTTCCCACTTTTTTACTGGAAATCGGTTTTTGGTCAGATACCTTATGTAATCAAGGATTTAGTAAATATTATAAAAGAAGGGAAAAAACTTAAAAAATGAGTGTTTAACTGTTCAGCCAAATTAATTTTTTATATTTATAAGAACACTAATATATACTGATGTTTGGGTTTATGGGGCAATGGGTATATAATCCCATTGCCCTATATGCCTATTTCCCATAAGATAACTATTTCACAAAATCAGAACCGTATTTTTTGTATATCTCCAAATCTTCAGCACTGACAGAACGTCCTTTCCAAAGGCTTAATGGCGTTCCTGCCCTTGCTATATGACCCGGGATATAGTTTTCGCAACCTTTATCTTTCAGGATTACACCAATATTGGCAATCGTAACTTCCCCTCCATTTCCAGCATGGACAGCAAACCCACCGCATTTCTTGCCTTTCAGTATGCCTGAAGGTAACGCAACAAGAGCCTTCTTTAATGGAGAAGCTAAACCTTCCTTTTTGCTTATCGAGCCTTTCCAACATGGACTACCAACTATCAGAGCATCATGACTTGATAGCTTATCAGAAGTAAAATTCTTAACATCGATCAGATCAACTTCCGAACCAGCACCCTTTATGCCTTCTGCAACTGCGTTGCTTGCTTCTAGGGTGTGTCCTGTTTTTGTATAATAAAGAATAAGAACTTTCATATTTAAGCCAACCTTTCAGCATATAAACTTATAGTGCCTCCCTAAAAGATGAACGAGGTATATTCAACAATTCCATAGCGTTGCCCATCTTTATTGCAAAGACCTTTTCTTTATCCATTTGCAGGTTATTTACATAAGTAACAATCGAAAGTTCCTGATCTGCATGTAAATAATCAGTCGCAAATAATAGCTTTTTCCAGTTTCGCTCAAGAAATCCGGGAGTCCATTCAGGATCACGAGTAAGGGCATTATACGCAGAACCAGCAGAAAGATCAGCATATAGATTCGGATATTCTTGAAGGAGTATATCTGCACGCCCTCCGGGCATAACTTTACCTGTTGGATATCCGCCTCTCTCTAGATTCCCTGCTGAAACTTCCGTCCACCAGCCCGGTCCGTGCATTATAAACTTTGTTTCTGGCATTTCCTTTAATAATGCTTCTAATCTTGGTAATCCAGCTTCATCAGTATTAAGCCCCGGGTCTAGGTGCATAAGCACTGGCAGATTTTTCTCTGCACAAATCTTATATATCTTTTTTGACCTTTCATCATCTATATCAAGACCAACTTTGTGTTCACCGAAGCCCTTACAGCCCATATCAACAAAGGCGTTTATTTGTGCAGATACATTGTCACGTCTTGGATCAACAGCACAAAATGGAATAAATCTTTCTGGATATTTTTCCCATGCTTTCAGCGCATCAATGTTTGTAAAGTATGCCCCTGATGCTTCGGGACTATCGAGAGGAAGAAGAACAGATTTATATATTCCTAGCCTGTTCATTGTATCAATAAGCTGTTCTGCACTTAAAGGTTTGATTTTTGAATTTGGAAAATAAACATCCCCAAGATGCGTATGAAAATCAATCATCAGCATTCCTCCTGTTATATATTATTGAACGGGCTTATCTGATTTTGTGGTAGATGATCTAAGCCTTTCTATTCTGCTACCGACATAGCCCAAGCCATCAGCAGTATCACCAAAACCCGATAGCATAATTTGATCATTTAGCACGATTACCGGTGGAGTTTCTGACATGATAACATTGGTAATATTACTAAAAGGAACAGCTATCGTTTTCTCTTTTTCGCCTTGTTGTTTGAGGACAATATAGTCATCATTTGCTTCCGCTAATATGAAAGTTTCTTGTATTGCCTTTCGTCTTTCAGAATTCCACATTGAAATTGAGACATCCTTTGCTAAATACTTAGCCAAAAAAGCCTTAAATGTAAATTCTTTTTTCTCTTTAGAGCATCCATTGATCGATAAACTACCAATCAAAAACACAACAATAACCATAATAGAAACTAACGAGAAAACAATTTTTTTCATAGTCACACCCTCCTTATTTAGCAATTACGATATTTTTTCATTAGCAACCTCTAACAAAGCTAGAATATTTTCCACTGGGACATCGCCTTGAATTGATTGTGATGGTGCTAATATATATCCTCCATTCTTTGACATCAAATCCCTAACTCTACGGGCTTCTTTTTTTACCTCTTCTGGTGTTCCATAAGGCAATGTATCTTGCGTGCTAATACCACCCCAAAATGAGAGCTTATCACCATAGTTATCTTTTAGCATCTGTATATCCATACACTCAGGCTGAACAGGATTTAAGACATCTAAGCCCATCTCAATCAATCTTGGTATAATAACATCAATACATCCGCAGGAATGAACCCAAACGTCTTTTCCGTAGGAATGTATGAGATCATATTCCCTATGTTCTCCAGGGGCTATCATCTCTTCCCAAACCTCAGGAGACATCAAAAGCCCTCGTTGTGAACCCCAATCGCTTCCTAATAATACACCATCGATTTCAGGTATATTAAGGACATTCTCCAACATAACCATATTCTTATCAACTATCTTGGTTAGCAAGTTCCTTGCAAATTCCTTCTCTCCAGCCATATCTGCAAGAAAATTCTCTATACCTCTGGAAAAATAAGCCTTCTCAAAATGTGAGCCATATATCATAACGAGTATGTATTTGCCTGTTTTATCGCTGGTTTCCTTTATACGGTCAGCAAGCCCATCATAACTCCCGCTTCCCATGACCTTTGCCTTAGATTTTGGGGCTTCGTAACCATGCCAATCACTTTCTAGCTGATGCCAGCCCCACCATGGGATTCCAACTCCAGCGACATAGTTATCGTAAAGTTCGGATGTTATTTCACCTACTTCCTTTTTCATTGCTTCCCAAGCATCTCCTGTGAAGTCGATAAGGTAGGGAACTCGATCTGTTGATTGATGATTTATTGCTAATTTTACATACTCTTTTTTTGTCATTCTAACCTCCAAATATAGAAAACTGATACATTTTATAGTCCCTGACAAACATCTATAATCCAGACTTATTGCATTTTTACAAAGACATCGCAACTGAAATTCTATGGGCTAAATTATCATCGAGATCATTACCAAATATCTGCAAGGCATAATCAATGCGCAAGCCAAAATTTGTAACGGGTATTCTAGCACTAGCCCCAACTGTAATTGAAGAACCTGATTGATCGATCTTTTTTACATTATATCCTGCTCTAAGTCCTATCGTATTATTGGCAAACCAAGATTCAATACCTGCTTTGATTTTTAAGGCATTTGTTTCTCTTTCTTTTCGTAATCCGCTTTCTAACGAAATAGTAGTAGTTTCTAATATCTCTTTAAGGGCTGGTTGTTGTGCATTACCCGCCACTGATGCGAAGTTATAGGCAATGCCAAAACGAAGGTTTCTCGGAATGTTATCTTCATTGGATTCTGAAATGCTCATATTAATCGGCGCAATATTTTCGCTAGTAAAACCAATGCCCAATCCCGAAATCGGCTTAACCAATAAGCCAATATCAAATGTAAAACCAGAAGCGGATGTTTTTGCAAAATAGTCATTACCCGAGATAGCCTCTTCATCAAAGCTATTACTTAACATTTTCATATTTGCCCCGACAGATACAGCGTCGGTAATCAATCTAGCATAAGAAACCGCTATATTTCTTTCTGTATATACTCCAGATTCTTCTCCAAGCATACCAAAATTTAAACCCAAATTCCCAATATCTCCTAACGGAATGATAACATTTGCATTATTATAGCTAACAACGCCTGAAAACATTCTTAAATGAGTAAATCCCGCCTGAAACTCTTCTATATAGCTTAATCCGCCCGGGTTATATGATGTTGCGTTTGAATCATCTGCTACCGCAACAAATGCCCCGCCCATCCCTAATGGCCTTGCCCCGATGCCTATATCGTCATAAGCAGAAAAAACCGTTCCCACATAGATCAATGCAAAAATACTTATGGTTATAATTATCTTCTTCATCAATTATAAAGCCCCTTTCCATTGATTTTATAAAAAATATTATTGTTCCTTAATCTCGCCCCATGTAATTGTTGACAAAGCTAAATTCTGAATAGCAAAGGCGGGACTATTCATCACTTGCTTTATTTCTGCATCAGACAGAACCCTTTTATAGATTCTAAAGTCATCGATCGCCCCTGCAAAATAAGCAGGAAGATCGTCAGCACCTATCCATAAGGTCAAACCTGATGTCCCTGCTTCACCAATATATGACAATGTATTCTCAAGTTCTCCATTAATATAGATTTTCAATTCTTTTCCGCTAAAAGTTCCTACTACATGATACCATATACCTTCTAGCCATTCTTTCGTATTGGAATGAACCACATGATTAGTTCCACCAGGGTCTTTTACTAAGAAACCTAATTGACCAAGTTTCTCATAGTTAAAAAGGAGAAAATAATCATTGTTTTTAGAAATCATGCGATAATTGCTATTAGCAGGATCGATTGTAACACTAGGCTTAAACCATGTTGCATAGGTAACATTTGTCTTAATAGCAAGTTCAGGGGCATCTGATACTTCTACATAACTAGATTTTCCATCAAATTACAAAGCCCTCCCATATTTGCCATCAACCCACTCTGGATCAGCAACAAACTTGCCATTATGTCCATTTCCTGTCATATCCTTGACTGTTTTACCAGAACCTTCGTCAAATGTCCAATATGCAACAAGGTCTTTATCCAATGCAGAACATATATTGACCAAAAATAAAGCTAACATAAAAATAATTATAATAAATCTAGCCATTTACCCATCTCCTTGCAATATAATAAAACAAATATAATGAATCTGCCTAGAATTAATATAATTGATTTTAATTAATTTAACCCATCAATGTCAATGGTGATTTCAAAAACCTATTGAATTTTTATTTGCTTTATAATATCCTTAAAAATGAAAACAATTTTAGTTGCAAAGCCATTATCTATGAGGTGAGTCAAATGAAGTCTATAACAATCAATAAAACTAAGCTATCCCTTATTGTAGGAGATATTACCAAACAAAAAACAGATGCAATTGTAAACGCCGCAAACAACAGTCTTTTGGGAGGTGGTGGTGTTGATGGTGCGATCCATAGGGTTGGAGGACCAAGCATCCTTGAAGAGTGCATAAAAATCAGGGAGAAACAGGGTGGTTGCGACACAGGTGAAGCAGTTATAACTACTGGTGGAAATTTGCTCGCAAAATATGTTATACATACCGTCGGTCCTATATGGAATGGTGGAAATAATGGAGAAGCTGAACTTCTGGCGAATTGTTATAAAAATTCTCTTAGATTAGCTGTCGAAAATGGTATAAAAACTATATCTTTTCCATCTATTAGCACTGGTGCTTATGATTATCCAATAGACCAAGCTTCTAAGGTTGCCTTAAAGGCAGTGTCTGATTTTCTTAAAGAAAATGAATCTCTGGATGAGGTCGTCTTTGTCCTTTTTAATGATATGATATATCAAAATTATAAGGAAGCATTAAAATCCATTTTTTAGGAGTATCATGAATAAATTATATGATGTTGCTGTGATCGGGGGCGGTCCAGCAGGAATGATTTCAGCAGGTAGATCGGCTGAACTTGGTGCAAAAACTATCTTGATTGAAAAAAATAATAGATTAGGTCGTAAACTTCTCATTACTGGAAATGGGCGCTGTAATCTATCTCAAGCTGAGTATGATATACGTGGAATGGTTGAAAAATTTGGTGATAATGGCAAATTTCTTTTCTCTGCCTTTTCCAAATTCGGCGTAAAAGAGACTGTTGTTTTTTTTGAAGAAAGAGGGCTTGTAACTAAGGTTGAGCGTGGTGGGAGAATATTCCCTGCAAGCGATAAAGCCCAAGATGTACTTGATGTTTTGATTAATTATATGTCTGAGAATAATGTAATAATTATGCTTGATACTGATATTACCGATATTTGTAAACATGATAAAAAGATAACAAAGATATTAACAAACAAAGGTGAAATTAATGCCAAAAACTATATTCTTTGCACTGGTGGCAAATCGTTCCCTAAAACTGGTTCGACTGGTGACGGCTTTGTATGGGCAGAAAAACTTGGTCATCATGTAACAGAATTGATACCTTCGCTTGCCCCTTTGAGTATCAGGGAAAATTGGGTTGTCTCTTTGCAAGGTCTTACACTAAAAAACGTAGAATTGAGTGTATTTCAGAACAATCAAAAAAAGTATAGCCTTTTCGGGGAATTGCTTTTCACACATTTTGGCATAAGTGGACCCATTGTTCTGACTATGAGCAAGGAAATCAGCAATCTTATGAAAAATGGAGAGGTGAAATTATCTATTGATCTTAAACCAGCCCTTGATTTTACTAAACTAGATAATAGGCTTCAGAGGGATCTTTTGAAGTTCAAAAATAGGGCATTTAGAAATTCCCTTGATGAATTGTTGCCAAAAAGTATGATCCCCGTTATTGTTGATCTTTCTGGAATAGACCCAGATAAACAGGCAAATAGCATAACCAGAGAGGAAAGACACAATCTATTAGGTATTTTAAAAGGACTTAATATGACGGTTAATAAAGTTCTGGGATTTGAGCATTCGCTTGTTACTAGCGGAGGTGTAGATGTAAAAGAGATCGAGCCAAAAACGATGAGATCAAAGATAATTGATAATCTTTTTTTTGCAGGAGAGATTGTTGATGTTGATGGACCTACTGGCGGATATAATCTGCAAGCCTGTTGGAGTATGGGTTATGTTGCTGGAGAGAGTGCAGTTATTACCTATATATGATTATGCCCTACCATAAATTTGAATATTTCCTTTGCATAGTTTAATTTTGCATCTCGAACTGGCAAAGGCAACAATTCTGATTTTTTTGTAGTTCTAATCTCACCGGGAATTTCAAGATTGAATGCTTTATTATATCCTATACTTGACAATCCAGAAATAACCTCTTGCCAATTTATATTTCCACCGAACATAATTTTATGTTGATCGCCAGAGCCATCATTGTCAGATATATGAGTGGCAAAAAGCCTATTTCCACATTCACTTATTGCGTGATACATATCAAGACCCGTAACGTTTGCATGGCTTGTATCAAAGCATATTCCAAGCGAATCCAAGCCTATTTCTTCTATTATCTCATTAAGGTCGTATATATAGGCACCAAGCCGTCTTAATCCTCTATTTTCCCGCTCTTGCATGTTTTCTATACAGAGCTTAACACCCAACTCACCGGCGATCGAGCCTAAATACCTGAATGCGTCAATATTAAATTTATATATAATCGCTTCTTCTTCTTCTATTTTTGTACCCTGATTCCCCCCAGGATGAATCACAAGGTATGGGATATTCAAATTATGGGCATAATTTATCCATTTAACCGCTGTTTCTATGTCTTTTTCTCGTGATTTTGGGTTAAGGTCCGCTACATCGAGATTCAATGGTGTGTGCATTTGCCAGAGTGTTATATCGTTGTTTTCACAAAGATTTCTAATATAGTCAAGTTGTTCCTTCCAGTCATTTCCTTCTGTTGCCATTGCTCCATGTTCGGCAGACACCTCTACGTCCTTCCAACCAAGCCTCGCAAGCCTAATAAGTGCGTCTCTGGGCGAAAGATCAAAGTAGAAGCTAGTCCATACACTAAGCTTCAATTCACTCCTCCTAAACATCATAAGTGCAATTACAGAACCATTGCCCTTCACTTCTCAATATTGCATGACCACATTTCAAACATCGCAAACCAATATTTGAATTACCAGACTGTAATTCCTCCGCATTCAAAGCCCCTTCGATGACTGCGGATGTCTCTTTTACCATCTGCCTAAAACTTGCTCCACCCCAAGGAACAGCTTCAATTGTAAATGGTTCGGCATATCCTGTATCCATTATCATTTCAGCAAAATCTCGCCAATTAGTTGTTCCGTATGGCGGTTGTAGGTGCATATCATAGGTCCCATCATTATCATGAAGATGTATTGTAATTATTGAATTACCTAAGACATTTATGAAATCAATCATATTATTAGTTATATTAGAGTGCCCTACATCAAAACACATTCCGAGAGATATTGAGTCAATGTTCTCAAGAATTTTTACTATATCATCAACTTCTGCACCGGGGCAATCAGGTGGCATATTCTCTACCGCTAATCTTACTCCTGTTTCCTCTGATGTTCCTATCAATTGTGATATGCTATCAATGGCAAGTTCAATCATAGGTTCTATATTTTTTTTTGAATCGGTATGATCTCCGGGATGTATTACAATCATCTCCACATTAACAAGAGAGGCTTTATACAATAGTTTCTCATGTATCTGTATTGCTTCTTGACGTTTTGCATCATCGAAATTTGATAAACTGTGATTACTATCAAATGGGGCATGAACCGACCTTATATTAATTCCTTTTTCTAAAAATAGCTTTGCTGTTTGTATAATCTTATCATCATCATTATTAAGAAAAAAATCCGCAAAGCTTTCTATAAGCGTTATTCCATTTTCGTGCAACATATTTGTAGTCACATGCGGTTGATCAAAACTACTGTAACATATAGCAAATTCCATGATAGTAACTCCTTAGTATATTAAAAGACATCTGATTATAGCATAAAGATAATGTATCAGTCAAATTATTTGGCATAACGAATATCTGACAATCATAACAATTTCTTGACAATATTGGCAACTGCCTTGCCTAGTTTATGATGTTCTATTTCCTCAAAATGGATACCATCAAGGTTGCTTGATACAATAATCTCTGATGCATCGAAAAATTCGCAATCATGTTCTTTTGCCACTCGTTTATAATATTCAGAAAATTTCTTTGATTTTTCGTCTGCACCCTCGAACATCTCTGCAAAGTCGGTTAGCTTTGCGGTAGGTGGTGGAGCTATAAGCAAAACTTTTGGAGAACTACTATTAATACCAGTCATACTTTTCTTTACAATATCAACAAGCACTCCTACACTATTTGCAATATCGAATGCAGACACAGAGAAACGTTTTTTCAGGTCGTTTGTCCCTAACATAAGTATAACAAGATCAAGTGGTTTATGACTTTCAAGACATAATGGAAGCTGCCTTTTCCCGTTTTTATCACCCTCAATTGGGTCTTCCCAAACTGTTGTTCTGCCATTAAGACCTTCTTCGATAATTTCATATTCGTTTCCTAATTCATTTCTTAATACGCCTGTCCATCTCTTATCTCTTGGATAGCGACCAGAGCTAACAGGGTTATAGCCCCAAGTATTTGAATCGCCAAAGCATAAAATTGTTTTCATCTTAATTCCCTCATAGAAATATAATTCAAAAGCCATTTAATTATAGAAGTCTATTGAATAAATTTCAAGGCTATTTTTTACTGAGCTTAGGACAAGAGTTCGGACAAAAAATACCTCCTATGATAAAATGTAGTGATTCACTACTCAAAACTATAATATCATAGGAGGTAATCATGAACAAACAAATCATAGATATAGATAACATAAAACAGTTTACAGGTCAATGCTTTGATAGGGATAATGACAAAGTAGCATCTATCATAAAAGGAATNNTTGATGCAAAGTCTCCAAGAATCTCTGATATATCTAACGCTATGGATGGTAANCCAGATGCTAACTATAAGATGATTCAGAGNTTTTTAGATAAAAATGACCCAAGAGAAAACTTGCATAGACTTTTCAATGAAGATACACAATTTGTCATAGGAGACCCAACAGAGATTCATCGTCTTTCTGCAAAGAAAACAGAATATGTCGGTAAGGTTGGAGAAGACAAGAAACTAGGTTTCTGGCTTCTTACTTTGGCATCCCCATACAAAGGTAGAGCGATACCATTCAATTTTGTGACATATTCATCAAAGACCATCAATGATAAGTTGTCATCAAGGAATCTAGAGCATCTAAAAGTAATATCAGAATTGAAAGAGCTATTGGGAGATAAAGTCCTAGTTTTAGATAGAGAGTTTAGTTATGAGAGTTTGTTTGAGAATATGGTCATGGATGGAATTAAGTTTGTTATCAGGTTAAATATTGGTAACAATCCGACTGTTATAAATGAGAATGGAGATAAAATATCACTTACTATCAATCCGGGGAATGAAGTAAATCTTAGAGGAGTATACTATAAAGGCAAGTTAGAGGTAAATATATCAGGCAAATGGGAAAAGGGATTTGCAGAACCAATCTGGGTAATAAGCAACTTACCACTGGAAGAAGCTATAAAGATATACAGATTGCGAATGAAGATAGAAGAGAGTTTCAAGGATATGAAAAGTTTGCTTAGTATAGAGAAGATAATGAACCAGAAACAAGAAAATATGGAGAAGATGCTATCAATGGTCTTATTGTCATATTCGATAGGCTTATTGATAGGTGAAACAATACGAGAGATTGTATATACAGAAAAGAAACGTAAGTTATATTCAGGTCTACATATATTNCTTAAACGGAAAGTCAGCATAATTGGTGAAACGTTAAGAGCAGTCATAGACAGTGCATTTTTGGTATTTAGTAATATTGTTTGGGGAAATGTCCGAACTCTTGTCTGAAGTTCAG
>Ga0067045_1027644_pt1 | contig 75978 bp, 66 predicted proteins | sample TerdegcTABiofilm_FD_59184 | JGI IMG/M metagenome (GOLD analysis project Ga0067045, IMG submission 59184) | Combined Assembly of (Gp0054472, Gp0054536) Wastewater bioreactor microbial communities from Singapore -Terephthalate degrading... | reverse complement strand
AATTTGTGGTGGTTCGACCCCGTTTTCAAACTGGCTTATACCCAAAGAAAAAGCACACAGACTTGGACTTTGATGTCCGCAGAGGAAATTATTCAGCAAGAATCTTTTTGTGCTAAGTTGTTAAGAGGATTTATAGAGGAAATTTAAACACAAGGTAATTCACATCGAGTTAATAATTCAGAATTTCAGACGTCTCCATAGTCATCTTAATAATAAATAAAACTCTTAACAATATCTGATAATGTGATAATTAAAGTGAGATGGGAGTACATCTAAAATATTTTCTGCCTTCAAATCCCCCGATTTTAAAACCTTTAACTATTAAACCTTGAACCTATTCTGTATTGAACACTTAAATTTCGAACGATAAACGAAAAACGATAAAAAAAATGAAAAAAATGAAAATAATTACAAAAAAGATCATTCTGTAACCTTATTGCAATAATATAATAATATAAAGTCAGCGAATCCCCGGATAAAACGTATCTAACTATGGCAGATTATGATCTAATTAAATCATTGTGAAGACGTTTCGGACGACAGACTGGTTCTCTTGAAAATGGATTTTTATAAAAACAATTTTTAGTTAAATTAAAGCCCAGGACTTAAAAACTGGGACTGGGTAGCTAAAAAACTATGATTGTTTTTAAAACTTAGAATTTTTTAATATGCATAAATAAAAAATTTCGATGAATCATTTTTTTCTTCAAAAAAAGTTCTTAACTTAGGGGGTAATCTTTAAAACAAACTAATAGAACCTTAAAAATTATTGCCTATGAAAAAAGAACGGAATTTTTTTCATAAGTTAATTTATGCATCTTCCATTAAAAAAGTATATTAATTAACATCTTTTTTAAAACCCTAAAACACTTTTCTGTATGAAAATGAAAAAAAACTTGCTGGAATTATTTCTAAGGTTCTGCAATAGACTTTTGCAGAACATGAAACCTGTGATTTCAGTGTTCTTATTTGGAATCATAACAAGCTTTCCTTCTGTTTTTGGACAAGTTGCAAGTTATGGATTTCCAAGTGATAATAATTCCGATAATTTACTTGCCTTGTTGACAAAAGACATAAGATTTTATGATCCTTTCATTAAAAACGGCATTCGTATTAATGCAAACAAAAACGATCAACAGCAAGTAGTTACCGGAAAGGTTACAGACAGCCAGACTGGTGAGCCTATGCCAGGAGTAAATGTGGTTATTAAAGGAACAACTATTGGTACAATAACTGATTCAAACGGGGATTATTCAATTTCTGTACCCGACAGAAATGTAACTCTTATATTCTCGTTTATCGGTTATTCTTCTCAAGAAATACAATTGGCCGGTAGAACCACACTTAATGTTTCACTTGTGAGTGAAACTGTAGGACTTGAGGAGGTTGTAGTTATCGGATATGGTACACAACAAAGAAGGGCTGTTTCTGGTTCAATTACCAATGTAACCGAAAAGAACTTTAATGTAGGTGTCACCAGAACAGCTGCTGACATGATTCAGGGAAAAGTCGCAGGATTAGTTATTACAAAATACTCAGGGGATGTCACTGCAGAACAAAGCATGAGGTTGAGAGGAACGTCCTCATTAACAGGAAGCAGTGAACCCTTCGTTGTGATAGACGGCGTTCCTGGATTAAGCTTAAACTCAGTAGCAGCACAGGACATAGAATCAATAAGTATTCTAAAAGACGCATCAGCTACTGCAATATATGGTTCACGTTCGGCCAGCGGTGTTATACTTATAACAACTAAAAAAGGTAAAACAGGGCAGTTTACCACAGACTATAATGGATACATCGCAGCTGATGTCGTATCCAATAAACCTGATGTATTGACAGCAGAGGAATGGCGTACATACTGCAAGGAAAACAACCTTTCATATCAAACCTTTGATAAAGGTGCCAATACCGACTGGTTTGGAGAAATAATGAGAACTGGAATCACCATGAACCATGATCTGTCTTTCTCCGGTGGTGGACAAAACAACAATTACCGGGTTTCAGTATCATATCTTGATCAGGAAGGAGTTGTAAAAGACAATTACCAGAACCGATTGAACATGAGATTCTCTGTAACTCAGAAAACTTTGAAGGATAGATTGTCACTGACTCTAATAGGTTCAATAACACAGAGGAATTATCAACCCTCAGATACTAGAAATTTTGTTCTTGCTTATAATATGGTTCCTGCATACCCGGTAAAAAATGATGATGGCACATGGTTTGAAAGCACTGATTATGATCAAGGAAATCCTGTCCATAATATTACAGATAATTACGACCGACGTAAAAACAACATAAATTATTTCAACCTGAAAGCTGACCTGGAAATAATAAAAAATCTTTTATTATCAATTAATGCAAATTTCAAACGTGAAACAACTGACAGAAGCAGATACTACAACTCAACAACTGAAAGAGGAAGAAATGAATATGGAATTGCTTTACGTTCTTTCAGTAACAGTGACACAAAACTGCTTGAAACTACTATTAATTATACTTTAAGAGTGGGAGGTCATAATATTAATATTCTCGGAGGTACTTCATTTGAAGATAATTATTATCAATCAGCTCAAGCACAAAACCGAAAATTTATCACAGATCTTTTCGGTGCCAATAACCTTTCTGCAGGAGAAAATTTAATGGTTGGCGATGTATCTTCAAGTGCAAGCATGGACAGGCTGCTTTCATATTTTGGAAGAATTAATTATAATTTTAAAGATCGTTATATTTTATCTACAACTTTACGTCGTGATGGTTCATCAAAATTCGGGGAAAATCACAAATGGGGCACATTCCCTTCAGTATCCGTTGCATGGAGATTAGGAGAAGAATCATTTATGCAAGGACTGAGTAATATTTTTGATGAATTGAAATTACGTGCAGGTTATGGTGTTTCCGGTAATCAGGCCGGTTTGGCACCTTATCAGTCTATGCAGTTGTATGGCGCCTCAGGCACATATTATGATAACGGAGCCTGGCATACTGCATATGTAGTAAGCCAGAATGCTAATCCGAATTTACAATGGGAACAAACATCAATGACTAATGCAGGAATTGACTTTAGTATCTTAAACGCTCGATTAAATGGTACTATAGAATATTATTACAAGCTAACTACTAAATTGCTTTATACATATCAGGTGCCTGTTCCTCCTTACTTATATAACTCAATGGCTGCTAATGTTGGATCAATGGAGAATAAAGGAGTTGAGGTTGCACTCTCTGGAGATATTATTAGAACTAATAAATTAAGATGGACTGTTTCAGTTAACGCATCTCACAATGATAACAAAATCACCAAACTATCCAGCGAAGAATTCACCACACAGTCAATTAAAACAGGCAGCGCATGGGTAAGAGGAGGTTCAGCTAACACCACTCATATTGTTGAGGAAGGAAGACCTGTGGGTCAGTTTTATGGATTACAATGTTTTGGGCTTGACGAAAATGGACTTTATAAAATAAACGATATGGTAGATGGGGTTCCAGGCGTTACCATTTCTGATTATACATACATCGGGAATGCCCAGCCCAAGCTGACATATGGAATAGAAAATTCAATTACATATAAGAATTTTGAATTAACTTTCTTCTGGCGGGGTGTATATGGAAACGATGTGCTTAATTTTTCAAAAATGTCATATGCAACAACACAGTGGTTGCCTGGTGCAAATGTACTTCGCGATGCTCTTACATTAGGATTGAAGCAAAGCCCATTTTATAACAGTTTCTACATTGAGAAAGGTTCTTTTTGCAGGTTGGAAAATATTAACTTTGCATATTCATTTAATCCAAAAGTTCTTGGAATTAACAGGCTGCGCTTCTATTTTACAGGAAACAATTTAATTCTTTTAACAAAGTACAAAGGAGTTGACCCTGAAGTTAGTATGAGTGGACTTGATCCTGGTGTGGAAGGACGCGAATATTATCCTAAATCAAGAACATATCTATTTGGCATAAACATTAGTTTTTAACCTTTTAAATTATAAGAAGATATGAGAAGGCAAATTTTCTATATATCATTAATACTGGTTTTGGGGGTTCTTTCAACTGGTTGCACAGAATGGCTAGAAGAAAAAGTATATACCCAACTCCCGGTAGCCAGTTATGGAAAAACAGAAGCTGAAGTAAATTCATTGATTGCTCCCATATATACAGGCCTCAGAACAGTTAATAACCCAATTACAATAGAAGCAAATTCTTCAGATATGGCAATAACCCCTACCAGAAAAGGAGGAGACTGGTGGGATGGAGGTGTATTTAAAGAACTCCGCCTTGGAACCTGGACACCAAAGACAAGCCATATCGTTAGTTTTTACAATGCTGTTATGCAACGTATTTCACAATGTAATCAGATTTTGTATTTAATTAATAATGCTGAGGGTATTACTGATAAACTGCCATATCAATGCCAGGTAAGAGCTGCAAGAGCTTTCTGGTATTATATATTATGTGATTATTTTGGTAATGTCCCTATTGTTACCGATTTTACTGACCTGTCAAAACCAGCTACAAAAAGTCGGGCTGAAGTTTATAATTTTGTCATATCCGAACTTAATGATATAAAAGATGTTATAAGATCGGATGTGAGTCCTTCGAGTTATGGTAAATTTACCAAAGGAGCAGTTTATACAATACTTGCTAAAATGTACTTGAATGCCATGGTCTGGAACCCAGAGGGCGGACCTAAATGGCAGGAATGCATAGATGCATGTGATGTTGTTATGAGTCTACCCTACAAGTTGGTTTCTAACTGGCATGATAATTTTTCGGTACAAAATAAAAACTGTCCAGAACATATTTTAGCAGCCATAAACAGTCCATCTGCCGGCATGGGAGTATTGGCATATACACTTCATTATCTTGATTACCTAGCATTAGGGACGACAAGACGTGGGAACAACGGACTATCTGCTATGCCTGATTATGTAAGACAGTTTGATCTGGATGATAAGCGCCGTGGAGACGATGTCGAACACAAACGAGGAAGCTTCCTGATTGGCCCCATGGTTGATCTTTCTACAGGAAAAATTATTACAACTGCACATGGTCGACCGTTGATACATACCATAGATATAACCATGAAATATGGTATTGACGCAGATGGATGGGGTCAAGTAGAACAGGAAGACGGAGCAAGATGCTTTAAATGGGAAATTGAAAAAGGAGTTAACTACATGCAAAATGCTTGTGCAATTTTCAGACTGGCAGATGTTTACCTGATGAAAGCCGAATGTCTCGTGAGACTGGGTAAAGATAATGCAGAAGCCACCCGGCTTGTAAATGAAATCAGGAAAAGAGCCTTTGACGATCCTGCTAAACTTAAAACCAGCGTTACACTGGAAGACATATATCTTGAACGCAGATTAGAACTGGCATGGGAATCCTATACCCGACAAGATCAAATTCGTTTTGGAACTTTCTGTAGACCAATACCTGGCTGGCGAGGAGAAATTCCTGCATACCGTCAATTGTTCCCTATTCCACAAACTGCAATTGATGCAAATCCATTATTAAAACAAAACCCAGGGTATTAAAGTATTTATAAAATAAGTTTATAAACACTAATAACATTTACGAAAAATGCGTCTTCACTTTCATAAAAAATTGTGAAGCGCATTTTTCTATTTCTGTTATAGACAAATAAAACATAAAGATTTATAAGATTATTATTTATTATCCTCTAATTTTCAAAGCCATGAAGGATATGCTTGACTCTCTCTTTTAAGCAATATTTAATATTTTTACAATGGTTTTATAATCATGAAAACAATTAGTAAGATTGGAAATAAAAAAGAATCTATCATTCTGACAAAAATTTTATTATCTTTAGTATTTGTCTTTCATTTCATTTATTTCGCTATTTTCAATCGTTATCATCTTGCATTTCAGGAACAGATTCAGCTTTTTAGTTATAATGTTGAGTATTTCAAAGAGTTTCTTTCAAAACCTGGAGGATTAGCTGAATATGCAGGAAATTTCCTAATTCAATTTTACACAATTCCGTTTGCAGGCGCATTAATTGTTACACTTATATCAATTGTTACATTTTTATTATCACGCAGCCTGCTCATAAAATCAGGTATTAAAAGTTTGACGTGGCAATTGATACCTGTTTTTCTTATTACAATTTTACAAAGTGATTATGTCTATTATGTTGGATATACAATAGCTTTTTTGTTGACAATTGCATTTTATGTATTTCATACAACACTCAAAAATAATATTGTACGCCTTATATGTTCAATTGTAGAAATAGTATTACTATATATAATAGGGAATGAATTTGCTATTCTATTAATAGCTCTGATTTTTTTGTATGAATTTTTATATATTAAGAATTCATTAATGAATGTATCAATATCATTTTTAATTACTTTTTTAATTTTTCTCCGTTATTTATTTTTTAACCATATATATCTTCTGCCTGATAATTACCATCTCCTAAGTCCTTTACTTGTTTATGGTAATAATTACACCCGATTTAGTATGTTCTTTTTGCTGTCATTTTTCCCCTTATTGATTCTAATTCATAAATTTCTTTCTGGATTTTCCATGAAGCTAAACCTAAACATTAAAATGAACATGAAATCATTTTTGATTTGTTTGGTTTTATTATTTGCTTTCTCGTTTTATATAATCAATTATGTATACGATTATAAAACAGAGCTTTTACTAGGCATTGATAACCATGTCCAGAAAGAAAATTGGAATCAGGCATTAAAACTTTCATCAAAATTACAGGAAATTAATCCGATAGCTGTTTATCTTACAAACATAGCACTCTATAAAACAAACCGTCTTGGCAATGAAATGTTTCATTATGAACAAATTGGCATTGCCGGTTTATTCCTTGAATGGGGCAGTGAATTTTCCCCATTTTTTGGTAATGAAGTTTTTTATCAATTAGGATATATTAATGAAGCATTTCGCTGGTCATTTGAGGCAATGGTATCAAAAGGAAAAACACCCCGCGTACTTAAAAAGCTCATACTTACATCAATAATTAATTATGATTATAAAATAGCTCAGAAGTATCTCAATATACTTAAAAAAACATTATTCTATAGAAAATGGGCAATACATTATCTGAATCTTATTTCTGACCCTGCAAAGATAGAGGCTGACAATGAAATAAGAGAAAAAAGGCATTTCCTTATTCACTCTGATTTTTTTGCTACTGTTACAAATCATGAGTCAGTACTTATTAATCTGCTTAACAACCACTCGGACAATAGAATGGCATTTGAATATCTGATGAGTTATTTTCTTTTAAGAAAAGACTTAATAAGCTTTGTTAAAAATATATACAGATTAAAAGAATTTAATATAAAAGAAATTCCGGTTCATTATGAGGAAGCTCTGCTGATTGCAGATGCTAAAAATAATATTCCTGAAGGTTATTCTATAAGAGAATCAACTAAACAGGTATTTTATGATTACGTTAAAACATACGTTTCTTTTACAGGAAATCCTGACAAGCTCCAGGAGGTACTTTATAACAGGTTTGGTAAATCTTATTTTTATTATTATCAATTTAAATAATCAACAAAAAATTGTCTATGAATATCTTAAATAAACCTTATAAAAGTCATACTTTTCGTAATTTTTGTTCACTTTTCATTTTCTGCATGTTTCTTTATTCCTGCTGCCGTAACATTAAATATCAAGTAAATATTGATAGGGAACCTGAAATTAAACCTGATTATTCAAATATCACTATCCCACCAAATATTGCACCTCTTAATTTTTCTATCGTTGAGGATGGGAATAAATATATGGTAAAAATTTATTCTTCAAGTGGAGAAAAAATATTTATAAAATCAACTGATAACAAAATGACAATACCCCTTGTAAAATGGAAAAAACTTCTTGTAAAAACAGCCGGTAGAGATATTTATTATGAAGTTTATGTGAAAAATAATGGTAAATGGAACAAATATAAAACTTTCGTAAACCATATAACAACCGATCCAATTGATAATTATGTAGTATACAGATTAATTGACCCGGGATTCGAAATGTGGGGCAAAATGGGAATATACCAGCGTTGTCTTGAAAATTTCAGTGAAAAACCTGTAATGGTTAATTCATTAAGTGATAATAACTGCATAAATTGTCATTCCTTTTCTAAAAATAACAGCCATACCATGTTGTTTCATATGAGGGGTAAACTGGCAGGAACTATAATTTTTCGTAATGGAAAAATAAAAAAGGTAAATACAAAAACTGATGAAATTATATCTTCTGGCGTTTATCCTTCATGGCATCCAGATGGACGTCTGGTCGCATTTTCAGTTAATAGAATTACACAGATTTTTCATGCAGTACCTAATAAAAGAATAGAAGTAATTGACACATTATCTGACCTAGTAATTTATGATACTGAAACAAATATTGTAAGTCAGTGTGAAGCAATTGCTTCAAAGGAGCATTTTGAAACTTTTCCAAACTGGTCACCTGACGGAAAATATCTTTATTATTGCTGTGCAAAAGCCAGGAATAAAAATCAGTACAATAAAATCAAATATGACCTCCTTCGAGTATCATTCGATCCCTTAACATATAGATTTGGTAAAGTTGATACAATTATTTCTTCTGCAAAGACTGGTATGAGTGTTTCATTCCCTGTTGTTTCACCCGATGGTAAATACATTCTTTTCTGTATGACTGAATACGGGAATTTTACTATCTGGCACTCTGATAGTGACCTCTATTTAATTAATATCGAAGAAAATAAAATTATAAAACCTGATATTATAAATAGTGATAAATCAGATAGTTATCATACCTGGTCATCAAACGGAAGATGGATAGTATTTGACAGTCGTAGAGATGACGGCCTTTTTACAAGACTCTGGATAACATATTTTGGTTTGGATCAAAAATTTAGTAAACCATTTATATTGCCTCAGAAGAATCCACAGCACAATGAATCATTTTTAAAGTCATATAACAGACCAGAATTTATAAGTACAAAACTTACATTGAATCCTCGTATAATTTCAAAATATGTTAAAGAAGATGCTTTGCCCTCAACTTTCAGACCATGTGAATAAAAATATCACTTTAAAAGTTCTCTACGATGTTTCATATTTACATAAACAATTGTTTTACTACTGAAAATCCATTTGCATGAAAGTCGGATTCATTTTTACGCTTTTTCTCATTATCCTTTAGATATTATGTATAACATTGTCCGTAAAAAACAAAAACCAAATAACTCATGACAAAATTTACCGGAATGACACATTTAATTTCTTCTTGAAATAGACAGGAAATATTAAATGGACGAATCAGGGAGCAATTACATAATATTGCGTTACATAAGTAAGATTCTAAGGCAACAGGCCAACGGCTTAGTAAGACTAACAGGTTAAGTTGAACAAAAATATCTAAACAAAATGCTTAAAAAATTTTTAACCCTCAGAAATTAATGATAATTTTAAAACACTCTTTCCTTATTTTTGTACGAATAAAATCAAATATGATTATAAACAATTAATACTAAAAACTTAGTCGTATGAAAAAACTGATTTCAATTTCTTTAATGCTTCTGTTAACATTGGCTATAACAGCACAGGAACAGCGGCAAAGGCCGGTACAGGCCGGACAGGGCAGCCAGCCACCCTCGGAACCCGCCAGAATGACTCCGGCCATGACAGAAATATGGGAACCGGAAGTGCCTGTCGTCGAGCCGGGTGCACAACCCGGAATGCCACCATCAGACGCTATCATCCTCTTCGACGGAACCGAAACCCTTCTCAATAAAGAATGGGAAGACGCCAGAGGCAATCCAACAAAATGGATAGTCAAAAACGGTGAACTCATATGCGTAAAAGGTTCAGGCCCAATTAAGACAAAAAGAAAATTTAACGATTTCCAGCTTCATATCGAATGGAAAACCCCGTCAGAAATAACCGGCGAAGGTCAGGGCAGAGGCAATAGCGGCGTTTACCTGCAGGAGCTTTATGAAGTGCAGATTCTCGATAGCTATAATAACCGCACTTACCGTAACGGCCAGGCCGGAAGCATCTATAAACAATACGCTCCCCTTGTAAATGCAAGCAGAAAACCAGGTGAATGGCAAACATACGACATTATTTATACAGCACCACGCTTCGGTAACGACAGCACAACCTATTTCACTCCGCCACGCGTAACAGTCCTGCATAACGGAGTCCTTATCCAGAATAACGTAAGCCTGAGAGGACCTACCCTCTACATAGGCATACCCGAATACTCTGTAAAAAAACACGGTCCGGGTTCAATATTGCTTCAGGACCATGGCAACCCGGTTGCCTTCAGAAATATCTGGATCAGGGAATTGTAATAACACACAGCCATAAAGATTCACCACAGAGGACATCAACCAAATTGAGAAGTCAGAAGTGTTCATGTGTGACTTCCTGTGTCCCCTGTGGTGAATCTTTTTCTACGCATCAGTTAAACCAGTAAGTCAGTTTAAATATCAGCCCCTGGTTCTTGCTTTTGAAATCATTTGTATATGAATTGTTTGTATAAACAATGAAAAGATCAGAAACAGGGGCAAAACGCCACTGAAACCTGATGTTCGTATTAATGTTGTCTATCTGATTATTGTACTGAACAAAGGTCGTAAGAAATATCTTATCCGTAAAAGTTATGTCGAGCCGTGGACTGATCAGAATTAACTCTGCACTGCTGTATGGCTGCGGCAATGTAATATTATTATAATCAGCTGATACTGAAATACTGCCGTACGGCTGAAACCTGTAACTCAAAGAACCGTTTAAACTCAGTCTTTTGCCATTGAAATATGTCCCGTAACCTGTTGAAAGAGAATAGGTAAATAATTTTCTCGAATCTGACGTAAAACCAACCCCTCCGCTCACCCAGTTATAACCCTCACCTGCTTTTAGTTTCTCGCCTCCTGTATTTGTAGGATCATAATCACGGTCAAGCAAAATATATTCCTCTGCCACCTTAAAGGTTAACTGGCTCCTGTCCCTGAATCCTATTGTATATCCCAGATCCGTCTCCCTGTCAGTTACACCAAAGGCCGGATCAGTAATTATATCAAATTCCACACCCGGTCCATGACTGAGCACTACTGAACGGGAAGGATAAAAAGTGAAACGTACTGAAGGGGACATTTCAAAATAACCTCTCCTTCTTATATAACCCACCTCTGCCACATAATCACTTCCCACCCACGCGGTTTCAAGACCGGCTCTGAAATACCTCGTTGAATAGTTAATTGACCCCGCTGCTGCTGCATCATCGCCTGAAGCACCGGGATAAAACGACTGGTGATAAAAAGCCTTGCCCGTCCATCTGTTATCCACACTCGCAAGATTATACTCAAGCCCCATCACACGGTTATAATCGTAACCCCCGTAAAGCGTATCATTAAAACTTCCCGTAATTTCTTTATTAATGAAAAATCCGGTAATATTCGACCTGCTGAATACCTGCCGCTGCAATGCCACAACCACAAAATTGCTTGCCGGTATGATATCTTTCTTTCCTGTCTGAATATCCATCAGACCAATTCTCCATCTGTCGCCAAGCTTCCCGCTTAACCTTACCCCTGCATTCACCGGTACATTAAGCCCTATCCTGCGTGAGAAAAAAGGCCGGACATTACTGTTCCCCAGGTTGGCAAAAAGATCACTGTTCTCCAGAAAATATTGTCTTCTCTCAGGAAAAAAGAGTTCGAACCGCTGAAGATTCGTAACCTGACGGTCTTCTTCCACCTGCGAATAGTCGGGATTAACAGTTAAATCCATATTAAGTGAAGAGGAAAGCATCAACTTTGCATCAAAACCTGCTCCCTGATCCCTGAAACTCTTCTCTTCAGGAATGCTTTCCTTAATAACCTTTCCTGTAACATAAGGTATTACTGAATAATTTAACCCTGATTTCCCGAGAGGTTTATCCCATATCAACGTTCCGGTATAGGCAAGGTCGCAGTGATTAAACTGACGTGGCATAGGTGCCCATGCCGATTTTTCATTCGTTTTCAAATCAAGACGGCCAAAGTTCAAACCCCATTCTGTGTATCCCTTTATATATCTTAAACTGCGAAAAGGTATCGCCATCTCCACCACCCAGCGATCATCATAACTCTTTATAGCAGACCTCCATTTCGCATCCCAGTTAACGTTAAACCTGTTTCCTTCATATCCTAAATGGTCGTACTGAACACCGGCAGCCGAAACATAAAAACCAAACCCGTTGGTCTGGTCATTATACGGGTCGAAAAATACCGCAAAATTATCATTGCCCTGAAAAGTAAAGTCGCGACGTAACGATTGGACAGGCCTTTTACCAGGAGTTGGATCATAACAGATTGCCCCTACGTAAATGTTGTTTTTATCGTATGCAATCATGGCAACTGTCTGAGCTATTGCATAACCGGTATCCGTAGGTGTAACACGTTGAAAATTAACCGCTTTTTCGGCAATCTGCCATATATTCTCTTCAAGCAATCCGTCAATCGTTATTTTTTCTTCCGTATAAGTAATATGTATTCTGTACCTGTCACGATTAACAGCTTTATGCTGACCCAGCAGCACTGCATCATTAAGAATAAAAAAAAGAGATAGCAGGGAAAGAATTAACAGTTTAATAAAACTCATTTTTAATGATATAAAACTCTTCCCGAAAGTAACCTTTGTTTCTTTAATTTAAAAACCAACTTACCGGGTTTAGATATTTTTAACTTTTATATAGAGTTCTTCACCTGGTTTAACTTCCAGCGGGATCCCTTCAATGAGTTCCTTACCCGTGAAAATTCTATGCTTTCCCCGGTAAGGGTAAAAAGTTACCTTATAATTCTTTTCCGGTTCTGCAACAAACCATTCCTGAAACTGGTTAATACGGGCATAATCCCCGGGCATGTGCATATTTTCTTTATGACGTAGAAATCCGAATTTAATCCTTCCCTGCCATCCGTTATCACATTTTATTGAAATTTTTAATTCTCCTGATTCATTTACGGCTCCGATCATGAGTTTTTCATCCCATTTGTCAGGAATTATTCCCTGGGTTTTCCACAGGCAATACATTATTGTCGTGCGGGCAAAATTGCCGTCCCCGTGCCAGCCTTCTATCATCCCGTCGGACTTCTGGTAATTCCACATAACCTTAATTTCACTATCGAGCCACTCTTTTACCGATGGAACAGGTTCACGGTTATAAAGATTAAGAGCGCCTTCAATAGCGTCTGCATAACCATCACAGCCTCCGTTTTCCCAGTTAAAACTGCGATATTTACCATTCAGCGAACTCAGGGCTTTGATGACTGCATCACGGTATTCCGGAACAGAATCGAGTTCAGAGACAAAATAATAGGCATTTAATGTGTAACCATAAGTGTCGGATATCCCATCTGATATGATCTCACCGGTAACAGGATTGACCTCATTATAAAAAAGTCCGTCTTCATTTCTTCCAACCTCCAGTATCCTGTCGAGCATCATATGTATATATTTTTTCCACTGCTCCCTTTTCTCAGGCCATACATAATATGCTGCAAGATAAACCTCGCATAAGCCCGAAATAATTTCACATCCGTGATCGCGTATCCGAAGATGGTTCAATGCTATTGTCGGCAGGTTCTGATCATTCAGGTAGTAGTCGGCTATTTCGCCGGCCCATTCAAGATATTTTCTGTTTCCTGTAAACCAGAACATTCTTGAGAGAACCTGCAAAAGATCCCCATTCACTTCAACAACTGCATTGCGGCCGAAAGATCTACCTTTCATTTCCTTAACAACCCTTACAATACCCGGAAGGTCGTCAAGAATCTCAAGCATCCTGTCACTCCACGGGCTTTTACCAAGCCACTCGGTCAAAGGTATCAGTCCGTCTTTCATATATTCTGCCGAACCGAATATAATGGCGGATGTATCAATTGCTTCATCTCTGAATCCCCTTTTTGAAAACGAGTAAGTATCGGGAAGACGTCCGATGCGTGATGTAAGGGTTCTTTCAGCCTCAAGCATCCTGAGGGCTGTAGTTTTAAAAAATTCAGGAATCAGAATTGACGATGTAATAACCATAAACGGATAGTTATCCGCTGCAGCATCCCATGCATTCCAGTAGTCTCTGCTTTCCTTTATATTGCGCGGAATAAGTCCTGATTCCGGATCGGCGTATCTAACCCATGCATTGATATATGATATGCAACGGTTGAAGCCTTCATTAACTAAAAATCCGTTATTTTTTGCTTCAATGAATTCGGAGACATCAGATCTGGTACATTGACCTGTTAAAATGATAATTAAGAATACAGATAGAAAAATTAATTTCATATTAAAAACACTTTAACGAACATGATATGCTAAATATAATCAAACTTAAAAATATTTCGGGGAAAATTCTATTTTGAGTTTTTACTTTATCTTTGCCCGGTCAGATTAACAGATGGATTTAATTACTATTATAGCGATAGCACTAGGCTTATCATTCGATACTTTTGCTGCATCTCTTTCATTCGGAATTACCCGCAGCAAAATACTTTTCAGAGAGGCCGTACCCATTGCTCTTATAATGGCTTTTTTTCAGGGAGGGCTCACTGTAACCGGATATTTTCTGGGTGATATTATCAGCGGATTTCTGACAGCATTAGATCACTGGATTGCGCTCGGGCTGCTGACTCTGATAGGCACAAGAATGATTATCAACGGATTCGGGGAAAAAGAATCACATACGGAAAAAGACTATACAAAATTTCCTGAACTGGCAGCTATTGCGCTTGGAACAAGCATTGATGCAGCGGCAGTAGGTATTAGTTTTGCATTTCTCGACATAAAAATCTGGTTATCAGGAGCCGTTATTGCTCTGGTAACCTTTCTGGCTTCGATGACTGCAATCAGATTAGGCAAATCGGCAGGAGGCAGAACAGGCAAAAAAACGGAAATAATCGGCGGACTTATACTGATTGCCATAGGAATAAAGATTTTCCTTGAACACATTCTGGGAAGTTAGAGTATTCATTCTTAATAAGTCATAATATTTTGATTCATTAACCTGACATTATGGATTTATTATCTTTAAAACATAATTTTACCCAAAACATTAAATTGATATGAAAAGATTGTACAATATTTTAGTTTTCCTGCTGCTAACCGGTTTACTGGCGGGTCAGACAGTAAGGCAATCAGAGATTTCAAATAATAATGCCGGACGGAAGAAACCTCCGGTTTATACCCTGTCAGATTTCAGGCATGGAGTAAATTTTTTCCCGATAGTGAGATATTCATGTGTTGAATATGAGGCAGGTGAAACACTCAGTTTTGACAAGTACCATTCCCTGGAAGTTATTTATACCTGGCTCAGGAGATGGGCTGAAAAATATCCGGATATTGTTGAACTTTATGAAGCAGGCCGGAGCTATGAAAACAGGCCTATTTATCAGGTTACAATTTCAGCAAAAAAGGAAGGCAGGGATACTGAAAAACCCGGTGCCTATTTTGAAGGGGGAAGGCATAGTGGAGAAATAACAGCCTCAGAGAGCGCTTTATGGCTCATAAAATATCTGGTTGAAAATTACGGCACCGACCCGGAAATTACACACCTCATTAATACTAAAGCAATATATATCAGACCAGTAAATAATCCTGACGGTCATAATCTTTATTTAAACACTGCCCAGAGCAACAGAAGCACGGTAAGGCCAACAGATAATGATAATGACGGGCTTCTTGACGAAGATCCTCCGGAGGATTTAGATGGAGACGGCTTAATACTTACCATGAGATGGAGAGATGACAAAAAAGGAACTTATGTCCCGGATTCTGCTGACCCTTCGGGGAGGCTGATGAAACTCGTCCCCGCAGGAAAAGGCATTTATTCGACGGCTCAGGAAGGAATTGACAATGACAGTGATGGACAGATAAATGAAGATGGTATAGGCGGACTTGATCTGCACAGAAATTATCCTGAAAACTGGAGGCCCCAGATTGAAAATACCGGGAGAGGCTACACACAGTCGGGTGCAGGAGAGTTCCCTTTAAGTGAGACGGAAACAAGAACTGTTGTTACATTCCTTCTTACCCATCCGAATGTTTATGTTGTAAATTCAATGGATACGAGCGTACCCATGCATCTCAGAGCACCTTCTACCTCGCCATCGGAAGAAAGAATGTATCCGGAAGACCTTAAATGGTATAAATACTTTGATGAGCTTGGTAAAAAAATAACCGGCTATACCAGAGCCGGAGATGTTTTCAACGACTATAACAGGGGAAATCCTCTCTTCGGTCATGGTCCGGATTTCGGTTACTGGTATTACGGAGCAATATGGTATGGTGATGAAATCTGGAATAGTGGAAGAAATAAGGATTATAATGGTGACGGAAATTTTGACCAGATTGAAATTCTCAGATGGGATGATGAGGAAAATGACGGAAATGGTTTTATTGAATGGAAACCCGCAGTTCACCCTGTTTATGGCAAGGTTGAACTGGGAGGTTTCAATCCGAAATTCTTTTCACAGAACCCTCCTTCAAAATACCTTGAAAAGTGGGCATCAAATCAGGCATTGTTCAATCTTGAGATGGTCAAAGCCCTGCCTGAACTGAAATGGGAAAATATTGAGGTAAGGAAGATCAGAAATTACAAAAAAGATTCAGCCGACTATCAGGTCAAAATAAGTTACAGAAACACAGGAAAACTACCCACAGCACTTAGGCAGGCTCATCTGGTAAAGATAGTACGGGACGACAGAGTCGTAATCGAGTTTGATTCAACAGCATTTAAAGATCACAGGCCTCTTTTTAAATTGCTTAATCCTGATGAAAGTCCACGTTCAGAAGAAAGACAAAGACAACAGGGCTTCGGACAATCTTCGCAGCAGCGATTAAGAAATCTCTCTAAAAATACCCCCGACACTCAGGGTGGTGCTGTCACTACCGCACTATTTGAAATCAGAGTGTACACTGATAATGCTTTAACGGGAACAGCCAGTGTCTATTCAACAAGAGGGGGAATTTTAAAAAATAAAAAATTTACCATTCAGCCGTGACATTGATTTAACCAGGGTTACTCAGGAAACTTAGTGACAATCAAACAATGCCTGGTTATTGCCGGTTACAGATGCTCTGTTGTTAATTACCGTGGCATGAGCCCTGTCCTTTATGTGCATGACCATGTCCATGCTGGTTGCAGGTCTCTCCGCTGTCGGTGATTTTTCCTTCTATAAAAAGTTTCACCAATTCGTCAGGATTGCCCGAGCATCCTCTTATAACCCTGATTCCTGCAGAACTAAGTGTATTGATTGCACCGGATCCTATTCCGCCAACCAGCATAACCTCAACACCCTCGGCAGCCAGCATCGTGGCAATACCCGATTTGCATCCGCAACCATTAACAGGAGTAATTTTTTTAATGCATTCAATTTCATCTGCTCCTTTAATTGAATAAATCTTAAATAATTTACAGTGTCCGAAATGACTATCAACCTTATTGTCTGACGTTACCGGAACTGCTATTTTCATGGTCCTGTTTTTTTAATTTACTGTTATAATGAATTGATTAATAAAGTTTTCTGATTAAATTAATTCTAACATATTTTAACCAGTTCGCTTTCTCCGAAAAGCTCGCAGTTTTCGCATTTGAAATGGTTTTCAATGCCCCTGATTAATTTATGGCACTTTCTGCACCTGAACCATTCATCTTCCATATAATAATTTCCTCCTTCTATTATAATGGATCTGCCTTCAACAAACGATTTGGCAATCAGTTTAAGAGCATTGTTGTAAATTCTGGTAAATGTGGGCCGCGAAATGTTCATTTCTATTGCAGCCTCTTCATGTGAAAGACCTGAATAATTAATAAGTTTTATGCTTTCAAACTCTTCAAATGTCAGATTTACTGCCCCATTTTTACAAAAAGGTAAACCAAAGGGTTTAAATCCCTTCATCAGTGGGGGATTATTTAGCTTACGTATTTTCTTTGGCCGTGGCATTTGACTTTAAGTTTCTGTTTTTTCTGATATCCCTGTAAATAAGATATCCGAATAAAACAAAGGATAAAATCAGGATAATCTTCCCCATAACACAGAATGGACCACAGTAAAAGTCATCACCAAAACCAAAAAGGCAGGTTGAACACCCAAGCAATGCCATCAGCAGGTAATCTGCAAAAAGTATTAACGGCAATACAAGGAATACTTTTATCAGGATAGACCTTATCATTTTTTTTACAAAGATAATGAACGTACGTTCAGAATCAAAATTTTTCCAATAAAAAAAACAGGCGGTTATTTGTCATCTGAAGCCCCCTGTTTTTCAAATCAGGTTCAAATAAATATTTTCATTATCACAAGCCCGGGATCTATACTCAATTCAGATTAAGGTTTTTATTACCAATCATTTAACAGATGTTAAAATCCTCCTGCCCGATTCCATATTAACGTTGTAATGGAATGTGACTTGAATTTTTGAGTGGTCATTTTGTTATACCATTGGATTTTGCACTTAATTTCATCCGAGTTATTTATTACATTCAGTACAATAGTACCATCGGTGTTCTGGAAGGCTGCAAAATTCAGGTGGTCAGTACCTCCGGAGCTGTTGATTCTGTAAGCTCCGGGTCTTATAAACTTGCTGAAATGGGCGAGATACCAATATAATCCCGTATATGTTACTTTTCCTGTTTTGCGGTTTATAATCACCACAGGGTGCTGGGGATTGTTATCTGGGTCCCCGTGCTCAGGGGATATAAGCCATGGACCGCCATCCTGATCGAGAATCATGTTCCAGTAAATCCAGCCCGAAACATAGTTTTTCAGGTCATTCATAATCATATTCCCCCAGAATTCCCCATCAGTGAATTCATAAACAGGCACCTTTGCAGGTCCGTTCTCAGGAATACAGCACATGGTAGCATAACATATTTCTGTCATCCAAACCGGGATATCCGGATATTTGTTATGAAATTCCGTCAGCTTCGCAAAATCTTTCCAGTCGTAACCGTGAACAGTGACTGCATGGATATGCTTTCTTATGTCCGGATCGCTCAGAATTGCCGGAAACTTCTCAAGGGCCTCACCCCTAACACACGTTTCGCCAAGTTGAATCATGGTTGATATTCCGTCAGACTTGAAACGCGGGACTACATAGTTCTTTATGAGAAGTCCTATCTCCTGATATGTAACATTTGAATAATGGGGGTGGTCCGGCTCATTGAACAAATTAATGAAGTTTATCGTTATTCCGTTTTCGGCATAAGCCTTAATATATCTTGAATAATATCTGGCAAGGGCATTATAATACTCCGGCTTAATATGTTTTTCTCCATCTTTTAAGCTGAAATACATCCAATCGGGAGCAAAATCCATCGGTGATTCAATCTGAAACTCTCCGTATTTCATTGATTCCTTGATATATGTAACAAGACCACAGGGCCCCAAATCTCTTTCAATGCTGAAGTTGTTCATTGCAGTATCGCCTGGAACCTCATTATATGAGTACCAGGGGCCAGCTGATGCAAAATCACATGCCCCGATAGGAGACTTCATTAAAGAAAATCCTGCACCGGATTCCTTGTCGAAAAGCATTCTTAAAACACTCTCTTTTGATTCATCTGATAGCGAGTTCAAACAGATCATCCCTGCCTCGTTGAACGATGCGCCGAATCCGTCAATCTTCTGAAACCGCACGGCAGTATCCACTGTAATAATTGGCAATGAAAGTTCTCTGTCGGCAATAAACGGATTACCCTCTGTCTTTTTCAGCCTGTCCCCATCAAATGATGAGGAGAATACAATAACACCGGTAGTTGAAACCCGCTTGCATTGAACAATACCTGACAGGACAATAAAACCTGACAGGATAAATCTGATTGCCGTTAATCCATACACTGAAATGAAATATTTTCTCATTTTATCCAGAGTTACTCTTAATGATAAATTTAACAATTCTTTAACTTTAATCCTGTCTGTCTGTTCCTGTACTCACCCCTTTTCATCCCCCTCTCTAAGGCGTATAAAGGGGGCGCCGTAGCAAAGCGGTGGAGGTAAGTAAAGGAAAATGTATTACAAAGATTTATAATTTTTTAATCGGACACTTATGACTAATTTTTCTGTCGGAAAACAATAACGTTTCTCAATTGCAGGTCTGAACTTAAAACTGGCTCGCAGTGATAATAAATAAAACCGGCAAATAATATAAAACCTAGTTTTTTCGTCTTAAGGTAAGCCTAAAGTATCCGCCGTCAAGCGCAGTGTTCTGAAGATCGATCGAATCCTTTGAATAGGTAACAACATTCATAGCTGATGAATGCGGCAACCTGATAAATGAATCACTTCCAAAATCCATTTTTTTCGGAACAAATACTATTGATAACTTATTCACAGTCTGTAATCTTGCCTCTATTCTCCCACTTTCGACAATATTGCCGTTTCTTATAACTTTATATGTACCTTTTTTCAAAATTTGCAGTAAGTCACAAAGCAATTGAGGATATATATCAGAAGACATTCCATAATCGAGATGAACAGGCACCCAATCGCCATAAATATAATTATATTCTTCGTTGAAGGGTTCTTTCTCACAACTAATTACCAGGAAGAAAAATGCAAAGAAGAATAGTAGCTTTTTCATGGGTTCATGTCATTTTTAAGTTGATAGTTTACAATGTGAATGTAATAAACTTTAATATCTTTTCAAAACATTCAAATATAGATTATTCAGTTTGTATTATTGTCTTGTAAGTGCAATGGTAAAAATAATAATCGTCGTGCAATGTTCTGAAATAATTTTTCTAAATAGTATTATCCCGGTAATAACTTTTACAGCTGTCATGTATCAGTGGCTGACATTCACATTATATCTTATGTCCTTAATTTCCAATTTTAACCATGTCCAGTCCTTTTCGTCAAGTTTCCAGGTTGCTGTCATTCTGGACGGAACTTTTATTCCTTCAAAAGTTTTATATTCATCTACCAGCAAAACCCACTCGTGTCTTTTTGCATCAGGATTATTGCCCATATATCGCATAGCTGTAAATTTGATAAAATCTCCATCTGAATTAAAATAGAATGTTCCGCTACCCGATGTCCCTTTAAATGTCATTGTTGCATTTATCGTTGTATCATCTATTTGTTCCCAGGATATATAAGGACTTAACGCTACTGATGGAAACCAGACCATTTCACCCAGATATCTTTGCATAGTTCCTTCGTCCAGTTTTTCCCCTTTTTCATTCACAATATTGATCAACGAATTCAATTTTATCAACATTTCTCCCCTGCCTTCTTCAAATTTATCCCTTCCCTGAAAATTAAGAAAGCTATTCATTTTCACATCTACAGTCCATATAAAAGCCGGATTTTCAACGGTTGTATATTGAATGGCAGTACCATTCATCCATTTTTTCTGTTCGGGTTTCATTTTCAGTTCGGCCTGCTGAATAACTCTTCCTGAATAAATATATGGTTTTCCGACTATTCCTGAATGATATAGCCAGTTCTTTACAGGCACAGGCAGTTTCTGTATATCATTCTCACTGATAATTCTGTTTTCGATTGTTTTGTTCTGGTTCAGTAAGCGGTTGGTCTCTTTCTGAACAAGTATCTGAAAGTTGTAATAACCAAATGACATTACTGATACAAACAATATCAGGATATTCGGTATGGTTCCGAATCTGGCATCTTTCCAGAAAAATATAATGAGAACCTGGGAAATTAATACGGCTAAAGTTCCAACCAGCCAGTCATATCTTGAGTTCACCAGATATAAGATGCCATAGGTAAGAAGAAAAAATGCTGCAGTTAACCAGAGTATTCCTGCAGGTTTAGATATAGGTAGCGTCAGTTCTTTTACCTCCTTAATTCCAAAACCTTTCACAAAGCCGAGCAGATGGATCAACCCGTGAATGAAAATAATTACCGAGAATACGTATTTCATAGAATTAACCTTTATAAAAACATCATAATTATTTCTTCTACAGAAGCAAAAGTCATTTTTACAATTCGTTCATTATTTTCAGGTGTTTCTTTCATACTATTTGTTTTTTAAAATTTACATTTTCTGACCGGAATCTTACAGTGTCTCACCGGTTTAATTTTAATTTTAAAACAAGCGTCTCAGAACGTCTGCATAAATCTCTTAACACAGCCATGAATATAGCGACATTTTTAAATCCCGTCCCATTAACATTTAAGTTCTCCTGTTAAATTTTCACAATTACAAACATTAGCCATATTCCTCGTTACAATTTGCTGTTTCATAAAGCTTAAAGTCTGCACACCCTGTCCTGTTAAGGGACGAAACGGAATCGTCCCGACTGATTCAGAACCCGTATAAGCATCAGCTTCAGGTCTTATTGGAGTTGAGCCAGGCTACCTTTTGTTCCGGTTGATGTTCTTTCCCGATAATGTCCTTATACAGTTCCGGTCGCCGGGCTTTTATATATCGAAATCCGCCTGACTGCTCAAGTTTTTCAGGCGTAATTACAGCTGTCGCAATACTATCTTCAAATGAACGACATTCAGCAATTATGTCCCCAAACGGGTCAATAATCATCGAGCAGCCATTTTTTAACTGATCATCGTCCATTCCGATCGGATTTGAGAAAACCACATAAATTCCATTGTCATAAGCCCTTGCCGGTAACCATTTCATCAGCCAGCCTCTGCCTTTCATTCCGTCAAATTCCAGACGCAATGAGGTTGGATCAGTCTCACGGTTTTGCCAGAGTTTTGGATCAACAAAACCGGCACCTGGTCTGGTAGATGGTGTACACATCGTAACATGGGGCATAAAAATAATGTCCGCACCCAAAAGTCTGGTAGCCCTGACATTCTCAATAATATTATTGTCGTAACATATCAGAATTCCGCATTTCCAGCCATAAATCTCAAAAATACAATAACTGTCCCCGGCTGTCAAATATGGATTTATAAACGGATGCAGCTTCCTGTGTTTTGCAACCAACCCGTTTTTATCCACGCAAACATACGAATTGTACAGATTCTCTTTTTCATCTTTTTCAAATAATCCTGCAAGAACAACAATGTTATTCCTTTTTGCTATCTCTATGAGTTTTAAGACGCTTTCTCCATCAGGTATATATTCCGCCAACTCCAGCATCTGTTTTTTAGAAAGTTTTCTTGCGAATGTGTAGCCTGTGACAGAACATTCATGGAAAGCAACAACATTTGAGCCTTCCTTTGATGCCTTTTCTGCAAGGCTTTGAATAACTGAAAGATTATAACTTTTATCTCCGCTTCTGTTCTCGAATTGTGCTGTTGATATTTTAATTCTGTCCATAAAAAAATTGTTTAAAATTTTTACCAGAAGTTATGTAATTGTTCAGTTTGAGGTACCTCAGAGTGCCCGGACCCGTCCATATTATTTATCTCTTTCTTTCAATCTTCTCCGGATTGTATCGCTGGTTAATTCCCTGATTGCATCCTGAGCAATCCATTTAGCAGTTTTTGACTCTATCTTCTGTATCTCCTTTGCAGTTTCAATTGCTTTCGTATTCAAACCTGTATTTCTTTTTCCAATCTGTCTCAATGCCTAGTTAACTGCTTTTTTCACAAAATTTCTATTGTCAGTGGCTTCTCTTTTTATGAGCGGGAGGAATTTCTCAAATTGCTCATCCTTTGCTTTCTTATCTTTAAAAGCTAACCATGCCATTAAGGCAAATCCGGCTCTTTTTACAAATTCTTCGTCTCTTCCACACCACTCCATTGCTTTCTGGTATGCATATTCTGTATTAATAAAGAGATTCTGACACACCTGGTCACAGACTTCCCAGTTATCGAACTCTTTTACCCATTTTTCCATCTGTTGTTCGGTCACTAAATCCGGATTATCAATCATACCAGCAAGTATTCGGGTTTCCCTGATATTCAAATTCCAGAGCTGTTGGGCAAGTTCATGGTCTTTACCTGTTTCCCTGGAAATCTTTCTTAAATCAGGAATTGACACACCGTAAGCATTTTTAAAGGTAATCGCATATCTGGTCATCCCTTCGATAGACTCAGGTTTGGAAAGGGATTTGAGTCGTTTTAAAATATCATCACATTGCATCTTTCCTGTTTCCTTAATTTGACAGCTGTCTTTATATCATCTTCATGCCTTCAGAAGCAATCTTTTGTAGATCTGCAAGGTAAATTTTATTACAGATTCCATTTCCGACAGCTTTTTCTGTTCCGTAAGTTAACTCTTTCTTTCTAATGTTTCCGGCACTGAAATTATCACCACACTCACCCTTAACTTCGATAATCAATGTAAGTATTCGGGGGTGGTATTCCTGGCACCCTGGACCAGAAGCCCTGAGGGGAACAAAGTGCCATGGTGCCGTAATATTTGGTCAGATATATATGCGCACTTACTGAGCTTCATATTATTACTGTAACATTCGATCTACAAACAGATCGCCTTTAACGGGAACGAATTGCTGGCAAATTGGGTGTCCGGATATAGCTGCATTGCTGCGACCTATATTAAAAACAGGTCACCACTACGGGGCTAAATATTATTATTTCGGTATTCTTTCTACAAATTGCTCGCTCCTACGGATCTTAATTTTTGTACGGTAATTTACTGGTTTATAATTACCGTTATAATCAAAACCCATATCTGAAGTTTATAATCGCCTGTGAAGTCACCACAAATTTATCCATACAGGGTAGAAACAACAAACATCACATATGACAGTATTATTTTCTCAGCTGTGTGAATATTTAACCTGAGATGCAACCAACATCAGATAGTATTCAACATCCTTTTTGTCACACAGAACCGTTTTCTCTTCATAATATGAATGCCAGAAAAGTGCAAACTGTTCCCCCATCTGGTGAAAAAATAAATACTGAAGATAACCTTCCCGGGAATCATCAGGGATTATATTGTTGCACAGCCTGTTCCGCGGATCTCTTGCGTAAATTATCAGGGCATAAGTTGGAGTAAGACTTCTTTTAACGTTTTCATATATCCTGATCATTCTATTAATCTCTTCTTCAGAAAGGTTGTCTCTTTTATACTCCAGAATTTTTTGTGAAATAATTGAGTCAATTCTTTTTTCTTCTTTTGATATTATTTCAGAAACATATTGTCCTCATTAAAGTTTTTATCCCTTGCGTATAATAATGGCCCGCCAGACCGCCTGTCATAACAACCAATAACACAACATACTTTTCCCGAATCTACTTTTAACCTGTTGAACAGACTCATATAAATATTGATGTTAAAACTCCCTGTATCTATCTCCGGAACTTTACTTTCATCGTACATATGTATTAGTTTAACGGAGTTCTGATAATTCCGGATTTTTTTAAATCATCGCAAAAATTTTGAGCCCATATATTGACTCCGGAATTGAAAATCATGTAAATAACAAAAAAGTTTAAGATTTTCATCTGGAATATGTTGAGCAATGTTATGCTATAAATTTACATATAAACCATGTGATTTTAAAGTAAATGCTCAGGGATCAGTTTTATTTTACCCTCCAATTAATCTGCCTGATCCACGGAATAGTTTCTTTTTTCAAAGCCTCGTTCATTTTAAGTCGCTTGTATATTTCTTAATCTTAAAATGTTGGTTTCTTCTCAAAGACTTTTACATAATATTCCGTATCAATTATAATAATTGTATATCTTTCTTTTCCGGGAAGTTATATTATGTCTTTCAATGCCACTGCAAAAAACTTGAAACTGACATTTCAACGGCAATTAATTATTGCGCATGTTATATGCCTTTATCTATTTCATCTTTAAATTTCTGAGATTTATCCCGAATTATATTTATCTCTTTAATTAGCAACTGTATTAAATCTGATTTTTCCATTTCGTAAATCTCGTTTGGTAAAGATTTACTCACTGATATATAAGCTTTGCTACGAGGCTTATTAAAACTTTTATATTCATTCTGATTAAGGAAACATTTTTTAAAAGCATTAATTAATTTTTCACTCATTTGCTCAGGCTTTGAATCAGCATAATTTTTATGTACCAGATTTATTTTCAAAGTCTTTCCCTGAAATTGTAAGCCCAGACGAAATGTTTCTCCCGAGTCATTTATTTCGTTGAAATAAATTTGAATAAGCGCAGTTCCCCTTGTTTCACCTATTTCATCGTAACTGATTCCAGCTTCTTTAGCGATAATTTTAAGAAATGCCTTCTGGAAAATTGTTTCCAATTGATTTTTTCTAATGTAATCCTTGTAATCATCAGAATAAGGCTGTTTCTCATATTTCTTTTTATGACCATCAGTAAATACATTCTCGAAATTCTGATGATTGTTAACAAACTCATTAAAAACTCCCACCAGATTTTCAAGCGTTTGAATATATTCCTGAATAAATATTGTTTCCCTCTTATCTTCAGGCCATTGCACAGATTTCAGTGAATTTTTCAACTTTTCAAATGAAATTGGTTTCCAATCATGATTTTGAGGTTCATCATTTATTAATGTAAGAAATCCAAAATATTTTGTTTTCCTGGTATCCTTCAAACTCTCAGGTATAGAATCAATATATCTTTTCGTCTGGTTGCTGTGCTCTGATGATTTTAGCTTGTTTTCAATTATAAATTGTTTGTCAGCTGTCTGAATAAACAAGTCTATGTGATTCAATTCTGTCTCCACATATAAATCATCAGAAACAGATTCATCCTGATTCAAATCAAACAATTTTTTGATAAATTCAGATTTGCCGGGGAAATGGTCATTATCCAATGAAAGAATCCATGCGATTGTCTGCGTATGTATTCTTTCAGAATCTGAAATCAGTAATGAATCAAATATCGTTTTCCTTATTTTCATTGGATGTCTATAGTTTTTATAATATAGAGTACAATGACCAGTCGGTAGGATAAGTAAACGGTATTCAACGAAGCATCCGGAAATTTCGACAGCTATCAGGAGAAAAAACCGTTACGATATGTTCCGATTTATCGTTAAACAACTTAGCCATATTGTTCGTGCTATGGGGCGTTGTTTTTAAATTTCGTTAAAGAAATCTATCATAAGTTTACAATAATCAACGAATTCTGTCAAAGGTAAAGTTTCGTATTTGTCAAATATATCATGATAGGCTTGTATGCCTCCCAAAGTGTAGATATAGAAGCATGGAACTCCTTTTTGATAAAAGATCTGGTAGGCCAGGCACCCTGGACCAGAGGCCCTGAAAAGTTGAATTATTTAATATATTGTGTTCCGCCAAAATTCCTTTGGTGATCAGGTATCATATTCATTTAAAGATCAATATAAGTCAGGTTTGGGCTTTAGCATTCACTGCAAAGGTTCCTTTATTGGTTTTAACATTATTTCTTTCAAATGTAACTTCAAACTCAAATTTTGGCCCATCTGATTTCTTAACCTTTACTACCACTGAATTATTTTCAACAGGATATTTATTCGGGCCTTTCGGCTTTATCGTAAATTTCAGATAAAATTCTTCCGGAAGTTTCTTAAACTGCTCTTCCGGTACAATTAATTGAACTTCTCCCTTATCGTTGGAAGAAGTTATTTTTTTTCCTTTTTGAGGTTTTTCCTGAGCCGTGTCAGGTATATAAATACCATTACTTTTTGCCGATGGGCTTGCTTCAATGAATTCCACGATAATTTCTGCTCCGGGAACCGGTTCACTACTGACCGTGGATTTTGTAGTGGCTGTAATAAAAGCATCCAGAGCTTTTTTACCATTACTCCTGGGTTCTTTTGATAAGACTGAATTTTTTCGAAACAAATTAACGGAGATGCCGAAGCCCAGAGTCATATATCCGGGAATTGCAATTGTTTTTTCTGTAACCAGTGGTGATTTTAGCAAAGCGTCAATAATAATTTTTCCATCGCGGACCACACCTGTTAAGTCGCGCGAGATAAAATTGTATTCATTGGCACCTGTCGGAATGCTGTAGGCCACTTCAAAATAAAATCGCAACAGATTTTCGGGTTTGCCAAACATAGCCCTGATGTTTGGTTCTAACATTATCAGGTTTCGTGTAGCATCTTCTTCAGGTAATTTCAGAACCTGAAAAGGAGGCTCTTTTTCATACACAGCCGAAACAGAGGCTCCATTCTGAATCAAATACCTGATTCCCAAACCTGTCTGGATAGTAAAAGTTTTTATTATTCCAAAATTCAGGTATGGCGAAATTCCCAGCAGTAGATTAGAGTTATTTTCCCTTTGAACAGAAACAGACAAAACCGATCTTACTGGTTCTAAATAGCGGTTAAAATCAAATTCAGGCGAAGAGTTAAAGGCTTGTCCATCAATACTAATACCGAAAAATCCGAACGTAGCACCAAGTCCAATTTTTGGAATTAGCACTGGTTTTGGGAAATCCGAAGAAAAAACTCCCGCACCGGCAAGATTAACGTAAATTCTTCTTTCAATTTTTTCGGACGCCAATTCAACTTTTTCGGGAGCAGAAGCAGATTTAATAATTACAGGTGTACCTTGTTCTACAGTGATCTCTGCACCCGGTACAGGTTCAGATGCTCCTTTGGATTTTGTTGAATCAGTAATAAAAACATCAAGCGGTTTTCCTGCTTCAACCGGTTTTTTTTCTGACTTCGGCATTTGCTCCTGCGAAAATGATACATTGCCTGATATTAGGATGAATGCGATCAATACTCTAATGAAGAATCTTTTTCTTAGCATAGAAACCTCCTTTAAAATTCGGCCAAAAAGGTATTAAAAACGTTATTAATAATCAATCATGGATGGCTCTTCATAAAAATGCTTCTTTTTTAAAGTGGTTTCAGGGTTCTACTTTATATAAATCTTATCAATATCAATATCTTGTCGATATATGTCAAAATCTGGTGGTTTATTTTGTATGTTTTATTCTGACTGTTAACTACTTAAATTTGCACATAATAGTCCTGGAATAACAGGGAGGTTGTGTTATCTGGCGCAGCCATCCCCGGGCATCCACTGGTCCTTCTCAGAATGTTTTTTTTCACTTAAGTACCAATTGACCATTCATTAAGGTTTACCTATCAGAAAAGAGGCTGTGTCTGGTCAGGAAAAAGTTCCTCACCTTGCCCCGGAACGGTGGCTCAGTTTAGAGTGAAATAATCAGAATCAGAGCGTTGAGTGACCTGCAGTGTATACAAAGAAAGAAATCAGTATGAACCCGGAATATAAATCTGATCTTATTGTTTTTAATATTTCATCAACTATTCCAGGTGATACTGTCAGCAGATGAGCTTCTTAACTTTATTTGCATCCTGATGGGAAAAGCAATGAAGTGACGAGTGGGTCACCCTATCAAAATATTCTGGCCTTAGCACGGGAGGGAAACTCAAATGGAGGCATAAGTTTCCGGTTTTAATATTCAATTGCGCCTATCGATCTTATATTCCGGAATGGCTTGCCGTTAAAATCCTTCTCAGGACCATTTACTTTCATGCCCATGCCAGCTGCAGGAGAATTATTTCCTATACTATAATTGCTGTCGGTAAAAAGGGGATTGGCGTTACCAATCTGGTTCCTTTCGGGAAGCTGTGTCTGGATAGCTTTCCGGGAGGTATCACGGGGATTAAACCACAGATTGTTCGACAGGATAAAACTTTCCGGTATTGTTTCAGGACCTATGTTTATCGCCGGCCTGTTTAAGGCATCAAAAATCACTATATTGTTTATAAATCTGTTTCCGCTGCATTTCTTCATTCCTGGTTGCCTGTTCTCCTGAAGAATCATGAAAACATACATACGGGAACCGGTAATTGTATTGTTAATTACTTCACAGTCAGCCGATCCCACAAAAGCCACCGATGCACCGTTTCCCTCAAAGATATTTGACCATACCTGTATTCTTTCAGCTTCATAGCTGTTCCCTTTCGGTCTGAAGTATTCCATACCCGTTGAGCCACCTATGTTGACTGCCCTTTCTCCGGCTTCAACAAACCTGCACCGTTCTATTGTAATATCGGAGGACCCTCCTTTGACCTGGACTGAATTAGATCCGCCGTTGGCAAAGTAACACCCGGTAACTCTTCCACGGTGGCATCCTACCATGTCAATCAGCGAACCCCCTTTTGCTCCATTTGTAAAACGGCAGTTCTCAATTTTAAAATCGTCTACGCCCGACATTTTAAGCATGTCGTTGTTACCGGTTGCTGATATATCACGCCAGTAGCATTCTTTGATTTCTATATGATGCGACGGTGTATCGTAGCTGCCCCCGTCATCAATGTTAACACCATTCTCTGTCTGGGAAGTAAAAGTAAATCCTGTCAGCCTGACAAAGGATGCATCGGTAAAATGAAATGCTGTACTTCCGCCATGGATAATAACACGTTCCTGATGTTCGGCCATAATAGTTATCCATCCATCCTCATTTCCTCTGAGGTTTTCAATTCTCTCGCCTCCATTGTATATGCCTGATAAATAAATTATTGTATCTCCAGGTTTAATGAGAAGCCTGACTGATCGCAGCGAGTTGTACTGTGTTCCGGTTCCTATCCTGATTACCCTGCCGGATACATGGCTTATGGTTGTAACCAATAAAAGAAAGCAAAATGTGGCTTTAGCTATCATATCCTGAGAATGACAACAAATCTGGCCGGTTCTGGCAGATACACCAGCTAAAGATAATGGAAAATAAATTGAAAGAAGTTTTTTCAGGCATATTTTAGTTTTATTGCTTTACCTGTCTTAACCCCTTATATGTTGGACAGATTTAATCACAATGAGAATTTTATTTCTGCCGGCTGGAATTTTTGCTTCATAAACTCTTTACACCCTTGTCTATATGGTTATAATAAAGATTTTGATAAATATTACATTTTTTCAGAACCGCAGGATTGAACACCATTGCGCCGGACCAGGAGATTTTGGGAATCAATAATCTACCGTTCCGGCGCCGGTGTGATGCGAAAATTCTGCAACGCTACAAACTTTATAATGTGGATAAAGAGTTGATTTTTTGCTTTAATGGCACCAAATCCTGATTGGAAATTTGGGAATTGATTCAGAAAATGACAGCGCAGCGTTAAGACAGCCTGAAGGGCGTTAAGACAGCGAAGCGTCAAGACTGCGAAGTATAATGACAACCCGAAGGTTGTTAAGACCAGCCTCCAGATAGTTCATGACTTACCGATTACCGATTACCTTCTCCCTTTCCACCCTTTTGTCGCGTCATTCCGAATGAGTCCCGCTCCAGGCAGGACGAATGAGGAATCTCATTATTCGGGTAATTCAGTATAATGGTGTATTAATTTTTATGTTCCTTGTCTCAGTGAAAGGGCCTTGAAGGCGGGCAGGCAGGCGTGACAGCCTGCCCCGCTCTGCGGGAAGCTTATGAATTATACCGTCCGTGATGGCAATAGAGATTTTCTTAATTTTTCTTCTTGAATTCTCTTAAACCAATCATCCGAATCATGTATGGCCATATCTCGGTTCCTGTAGCGCCGGGATATATACCAATATTTGAAGTGGGCTCAAATTCTCCATCTTCTTTCTTTTGAATGTCTGACAGATACGTTAGTGCAAATTTTGAATAGTTCTTAAATAGTAGCAAAATTTTCATGTTTTCTTTTCTTTCTTTTTCAGAATCCCCATGTGTTCCTATGCAAAAATAGAAAGTGATTGTACTATCCTGGCCTTGGGCAGCAAAAAGATTATCATGATTCCATGAATCCACTATTTCAAGATATGGTTCAAAAGCAATCACTGAATAATTGAAGCTCATAGTGTCAACAGGATATAACTTAATTGTGAACTTGCTTCCAAGTGGGAATGCAAATCCATTAGCGGGAGGTGTAGGAAGTTCCTGAGATTGAATCAGGGTGCTAAATAAAAAGCTTGAAATGGCGGCAATTAATTTTTTCATTGGTTATATATCCGGGTGTATTCTCTTTATTACTAACGGCACGCGGTTCAGCCGCCACGAGCGCAACGAAGCGGTCGGCTGCAACCGCTGATTAGCCTGCTGCGTTCTCCTGAAGGGGCTTGTTCTTCTTCAACCATAACAATCCGATGATCATCCCAATTAACACAACCGTTCTCACCAGGCTGGCTTCCATCCCAAATTCTCCCCCGCTTAACCAGGGAGAACCAAGCGAACGCGACACAAAAAGGGTGGTGCCTTCCAATCCCATGTTGCTAACAGAAATCCCAGAGTTCGGCAAGCCGGCAATGAAAAACTGTGCAAAGTTCCAACCAGCATGCCAACCAATGGGTAACCAAAGCGAGCGTGACCACAACAGGCTCAATGCATAGGTGGTAGCCGAGAGCATAATGTTAATCGCTCCCAATGGCTCAGCATTTGGGTTGAGCAGATGAACTCCACCGAACAGAAGCGAAGTGACAACGATTGCAGGCACTACACCCCAGCCACGTTTGACATTTTGAAACCAGTAGCCGCGATTCAGGGCTTCTTCAACAACAGGTCCCAGAATGGATGAGGCAAACAACCATCCCAGGGCCATCAGAACTGTTCCGGCAGACACACTTGCCAGACCCCAGGCAGGCTTTACTACGCCAATGATAACCATGCCGCCAAAGACCAGCAGAACTTCCACCATGCCGGCGGCAAGCCCACCGGCCAGGTATTTCCATTGCTTCCGGGAGAACACCCACCACATATCCTTTAGCCGTTTGCGTTCAAGCCAGCGCCACGCTAACAATACCAGTAAGAGATTTACGCCGAACAAGATGATAATGCCGATGATTTTGCCATCAGGGCTAATGGTGTTTAACGTTTTCCCGTGGAAGTCAATGTCCAGCCAATGCAGGTTATCTACCAGAAACGCAAGGACAAGCCAGCCGATGATATTACTCACAATGCCCATCATCAGAATGACTTGCAGGATCGAAACTCGCACAATTGGCAATATTCGGTCAGACAGAAATGATTTTTGTGATGCCATCTTGTTCACTTCTCAAACGAAATGCGCTCTTTTAGAGACATTGAAGACGTCAGAGCAGACTAACGGAAAAGCTTAGCCACCGCCGTCCCTGGCATGCCGACACCCCGGATGGCCCCAGAGCCTTCCCGTGCACGAGCCTTTGTTGCGCCGCTGAGGCGGCGGTCGTCTTTGCTTTTCCTTATTTACATTTTATTTTTGGCTCTAAATAAATCTTGTGATAAGCAAACAATGCTCTATCTATTTGGCGAAGAGACCATTTTGGATAATCCTTAGCGATTTTTAGAATGGTGGATTGAAAAGGGATATAACGCTCCCGGTCTCTCGCTATTGATTTGATATAACCAGCATAGTGCAAGGTTTCAACTGTTCTGATATCCATAATTGGAAAAGATTGTGGATACATAAAATGGAGTATCGTCGATGCCACTGGTACACCAATGCCGTATAACTCGTCCAGGATCGCAATTTTCTCATCATTTGGGGCTTTGAAGCATTTGCGAAAAGCCTTTTCATAAGTGTCAAACTCGTTTAGCCTCACAATGCCCTTTACGCGGGCCGCTTTCCAATCTAAGATGTCGATAAACGTGTCTTTTGATACAGTACCTTTCTGAGAGAGTTCGTTTGAAACCTTAGCGATGATTGTCTTATAGTCTTCTTCGTCACCCTCGAGTTTGTCGTATTTGGGATGCCATTTTTCTATGAAAGCATCATCAATTTTAATTACAAGTTTTTTTCTTTCCATGATTCTCACTATATATCTGAGCGTATTTCGTATAACGTTTGCCGCATATGGCTTTGTGGCGGGTTTTAAAAACGATTCTTTCGAAATTAAGCACTAAGTTGGTTAAAAGATTTAAGTTTCAAAAAACTCTGAAAGTCCCGCCATAAGCTATATGCGCTGTTATGCCCGGGGCTTTTAGATTCAATCATATTTGACTTATAAATCTTTCTCCACCGGACCTTCTTCCAGATCCAAAACCATTGAGGATATCTCAACATCAAACCACTCAGTGAATAATTTGTAGGTTCTTTTTTGTGGCCATCTACTTTCATCTGTGCACCAGTCATTCAATTCGTTTTGGAAGATCTGATCAAAATTCCTTTTAATCCATTTTGCAACTTCCTCGTTACTATCCATCTCACGAATCAAATAGATATTATTTTCCTCTCTCGAGAAATCAGTCGGTTTGTCGTCAAAAACTGCATTTGCCCAATCAATATATGGCTTCTTTGGCTTTACAACAAATGCATTTCTATTTATACTTTCAAAGAAGTAAGGGATCGGAATCATAGACTATTTTGCTTTTTAAGATAAATTCAATTTACCTTGGGCACAATGTCCCGGTGGAATGGGGAGGTTTCCGACATTATCGGTACAAGTTGTGTTACCCGACGCAAGCACCTGGCAGAGTCCTAATAACCCGCCCCGAGTACTCGGTAGGGCCAGAATCCCGATAGCTACCTGGGGCAAAAACCCTGCCTGCATGTCCGATTGAGATCGGCCAGGCGGGCAGGCAGGTATGGCAGCCAGTTCCGCTATGCGGGAAGCTTATTAATTATACAGTCCGTGTTGGGTGGTCGTAGATAATTTAAAAAATAAATCTTTATATAGTAATAATTTCAAAATGGATCAATCTCGAATGTAAGTGCACCAAAAAGTATAATAAATCCTATGACGCTACCAACATAAACAAGAACAGCTTTGCCTGTAGAAGTCTTTATAGTTTCAACCTTAGATATGTCATCAAGTTTAATGCTAAGAGTTTTGTCTGAATAAAGATTTATTAATGAATCAGAAGTGACATATATTTTTACTTTTTTATATCCTAAATGCCCGGATTCTTCAGTGATTTTACCTGAGAATATCCTGTCATCTATTGATACCTGTTCAATTAAGTATTTAGCATTTTGTCCTTTAACGATATAATAATATTTGCCTGACAGAGGTATTTCAGAGCTTGAAACGACAGTTTTTGAGCTAATACAACCAATAAATTCTAAAGCTATGCAGAAGATCACAAACAGCTGAATCTTATAATGCAAACATTTTTTCATTTTCATAACCGTTCAAAGTTGAAAATATTAACAAATTTCAATGTTTTTAATACTCCCCGTTTTTCAACCAAGGGTTATGTAAATATAAGTTTTCTTATGATGATGTAATCCTGTGTTAATAAACGGAAATAACTCGAAATGTATACATAGTCATATTTTACGGAACGCCAGAACCTTTCGATGAAGATGTTATCAATAGCCCTGCCCTTGCCATCCATGCTGATCTTGATTTCTTCTTTTTCAAGAAATTCAATCCATCCGATAGTCATCGGATCATGACAGGTAAACTGACTGCCATGGTCCGAGTTGTCAAAAAGCTCCGGAGCCCTTTACAAAAACTCCTTCTTCCACCGTGATATCATGTTGGGATGGATACCATACTTCCTGGAAAGCTCACTTATGGATTCCCTCTCCTGCAATGCTTCAATTGCTACTTTTGCCTTGAAGGCGCTTGAATGTTTTTGTCTTTGTGATTTCATAATACACTGGTTTAAAATTAGCAAATTTAAACTTAACCAGTGGTCTTAATTCAGGGGAGTATTATATACAAAGGTTCTCGAGACCTTTCAACTTTCATTTTAGTTGGTGTAAATGCATAGTCAGAAGTATCGCTAAAGGATACCTTCACATTTTCTTGTTTGCTATATAAATTTACTTCTGTATAATTGGTATTAATCAATGTAGCACAAGTAGTCAAAGTCAGAATTATTATCAAAGTTATCAAAATTTTCATTCTGTAAGTTTTTTTTAAATTGTTGCCAACGTTTTGCAGCTATGCCCAGTAGCCGTTTTGCGGGCTTCGTTACTTTCACCCGCCACAAAGTTTCTGCAGGGCACAAGGTTTCAAGCTGCTCTTTCATAGGCTAGTGGGCAAAGGTGCTGTTATAAGTAGGCCTTTTTATTTTTCAAGGTCTTTTGATTTTATGTGTTACTGATCCCGCAATCACAAAGTCTTCTCCATCCTTTCGATAAATTGGCAATAAACCAAAACCCGTTAAATATTGATACCCTGGATACTTTATATTACTGTCTGTATTGGAACTGATCTCTATGGCTTTTAAGAAGCAATATTTATCTGTCTGTATTATCTCAAATTGATATTTTCTATCATTTATTTTAGTGTATTTCGGGAATCCACATCTTCCATCATAACATTGAAATAGCAAAATACAAATCCTATCGCTTGTTGTGAATTTCAATGACGGTATAGTGTCAAAAGCGTAGGCAGTAAATATTGAATCCTTTGTTATTTTAAGAACTTTTTGATGATTGAACAACTTGCCATTAATTTCAAAGTCGTAAACTCCATTTGTTACTACATAAAAGCCTTGCAGATATAATTTTGGCTGAATCAATAGGGTATCACCTAAGTATTTTCTATTTGCAACTCTTAAAGCATAACAGGAAGAATCGTTATTTTGTCCATATATTGACAAAGTCAGAATAATACATGCAATAATTAAGGCAATTTTTTTCATCTTATTCTTTTTAGGCTTACTTATAACGTTTCGTGGCTATGCGCCGTTTTAATGGCGTATAGCCGCTGTTAGGCGAAATATCTATTGTTTGCTTCAAATCTTTTTTCCTATATAAAATACATAGCCATAATAGTCTTTATATTTATAATATAATTGAGCTTCAAGACGTTCATGTGCAATAAATTCTTCCACAGTCTTATTGCCCTGGTATTTTTGCAAAAACGCTTCTTGTCTGGCAACCTGTGGAACATAGAAATTATCTATCCAGCAATTTTCCGGCAGAATAAATGCAGCAACAGGAATATATCCTGCCTTTTGCATCTGGCTTACCTTATTGGATATTGTATCTATTTCGGAATAAGCAGCTGTCCAAAATTTCTCAATTTCTGCAGGACGTTTCTCTGTAAACCATGATGCTTCAGTAATGGCAATATATCCACCTTTTTTAAGAAATCTTCGCCATTCATTTATTCCTCTTTCAAACCCAATATTATATATTGCACCCTCTGACCAGATGAGATCCAATTCATCGTCTTGAAAAGGAAGATTTCCCATATCACATACAAGACCTTTCACTCTATCCTGTAGTTTAAATTTGGTTGCCTTTATATTTAACTGTTCAATAAAAGCAGGGAATATATCTATTGCCGTAATGTTTCCAAGAGTATTTTGTGCTATCACCAACGTTTGTCTACCTGTACCGCAACCTATATCAGTTATGGTTGATTCTTTTGAAAGGTTTTCTATGAAACTTAATGCTTTAATAGTAATCTCAGGACTGCCAGGACCCTGTCGTTCTAATCCAATAAAAAACTCACAGATTAAATTTACATCAAATTCGTGTATTGATTTGTTTTCTTTTCCCATTTTTTATTATCCCATATTGTTAATGTTTCGCCTAACGGCCCGGCAATATAGGAAGGTTTCCGACATTATCGGTACAAGTTGTGTTACCCGACGGCAGCATCGGGAATAAAAAGTGTGACAACCTGTTCCGATTTATCGGAAAAAACTTACCCATATTGTCCGTGTTAGCTGTTGCAATTTTTTATCACGATAATTATATTATTTTCGTTTCAGGTCTACAACTAGTTTTTATTATTATGTGATGGACTATCCTTTAAAATGGATCCAATTATCTCTTTTATAGAATCGTTTTGAAATACAATACTATATTTTTTTGTGGTCAATCCAGTTGATTTCTGAAAATAAGTTTTCTTAGCTATTATTAAATCAACCGAATCTGATGAAATAGGAATTATCCTTATATATTCATAACTTTCTTGGCACTTTTGACTCTGCAAGTTTCTCATTAATAAAATATTATTTTGATCAGGTATTTTCAAACTATCCTTACGGAATATGGCAATTTTTTCAATTAACTGAATTTCGCAAGTATCAGGGACAATAGCCTTGAAAAAAGTTTCAACCCCTCTGTCTATCGGTTTAGATAGAATTCCACATCCAGAAAAGGTTAATAGAGATACGGTCATTAGAATAAGTCTATTTTTCATGTAGGAAGTTTTTTGTGACAGCTAACGTTCCGCGGGTATGGTTCGTTGCCTGGTTCAGGGCACTCACTTGTCCGGATGCACTGATGAATAATAGATAAGTTGACTTTCGAAAGAGCACTTTGCCGGCAATGAACTATACCCGGTGTTAGCGACAGGTTGATTAATTTTTAGAGAAATTTAAAATTTTATTTTTTTTATCAAGCAATGAAAATGTTCCTTGCTTTAGAATAGATCTTTTCAATCCTGGTATCACCGGCCAAATGGATAGTACGCCTTTGGGTTTGAGAACTCTGTTTATTTCAGTTAATATTTGATCTAAAGGGACCATCGGAGCTGGTACTACGCCAAATAATATAACAATGTCAAATGTTTCTGAATTAAAGTCTGTTTTTATTGCACTCCTCTTGAAAACATTTACATTAGTAATTTTGTTAGCTTCAAGTTTATTTGATACAAAATCGACAGATTCTTGTAAAATGTCTATCGAAGTGAGAGATCCGTTATCACCGACAAGTTTTGCTATTGGAATTGTAAAGAAGCCTGTTCCACAACCGATCTCTAATACAGTTTGTCCTTGTAGATTTGGCGTCCCATTAAGGATTTTGTCTGGAGGGTAGAATCTGTACCTGAACCTGCTTTCCATAGCTTTAGCAAGTAATTTGATAAATAGCTTACCAACTCTGGTTTTAGAAAGTGTTTCTATATCCATTTTGAATTATATTTGAAATTTTGAATCTGATGATCTTACATAATTGGCTGACAACTTGTTGCTAACGGCCCGGCGGTAGCATTAGTAAATGGCGGTGAGCCGACCGAAGGCCGTGTGCAGGAATATGGTGAGGATCAGTCATTTCTAAGGCCGAATGGGAGCGAACCGTGGCACGTGTTTTTGCCGTCATGGTACAAATTTTATTGCGTTCTGGTACGATCGCGGTACAAATTTGATTGGAGCCGTGTATTTATCCCGGGTTACAAATTTGGTGGGAGCACTGGCCCCGAGTACTCGGGGCGGTACAAACTGTCTCGGAGCCAGATAACTGTCACGGTGAAGGATTTAAATTGCGAGCAGATGAGCGTGTCCGGGTACATGAACCATTACAAATTTGTCTTGGGAGCAGGGGCTAACAAAAACCGTGACAAGCTTATTGACCCTACCGTCCGTGTTATGCGGAGTGATTTATTTGTCTAGGTGTGTACTGTCATCTATTTCAGGTAGAGAATCCTTTTTTGTTACTGAAATCTGTGGTGGTTTTTGAGATTGTAACTCAATTTTGGTTTCGGTCATTCCTAATGTCTGTTCACTAGTTTTCTCAGTTTTTGGCCCTAGTAATTGATTTAGAACTATCAATAGGTACCTATCATAGCCCAAAATCCACTTGGTTCTTTTGGAATAACAAGTTTGAGGACACTTCTTATAACTGGAGGCAGAGCATCTACCTCTTTATGAAAGGCTTCCGGTGTTATCTTCCTATTTTGGACATCTTCTACAATTGATTTAATCCGATTAAGAATGTCAATAGTAAATTGTGGTGCTGACAAAACGGAAATGATTCCATTTGAGTCAAAATTAAAAGTCCCATCCAAATATTTTGCCCTTGATCCACATTTAGGGCAGGTAGTGGAATTATTGGAAAGAGTCACATTTGTTGAATCTTGAATGACAATGCCTCTGTCTTCAAAGATTAATTTGCAACTTAAACATACAGCGATCATTTTGTTTAAGTTTAAAGGTTATACTAGGCTTATTATCAACGACATTCATTACGCATAACGGTTTCGCATATGGCCAGTGGTGGTTTTCGCAGCGCCTACTTGTCTAGATACACTGAGTTGCCATTGAAAAACTGAGAATGGCACTCTGAAAAGCCCGCCATTGGCTATATGCGGTGTTATGCTTTGTAATCTTATTATTTATTTATGGCTAATATAAATTTTTGGTTGATTGTTTCTACTTTGAAGCTTCTAATAAATAGTTTGCCCCATTTCTTTCACATTCTACAATGTTTTCTAAAATTTTTATAAACTCATATAAAGCTTGATTGCATTTATCTGGTTCATAATTATTATTAAACCAGTTTATCAGATTATAACCTTGTTGGAAATAATTTGCTGATTTTAAAAACTCTATTGAAGCAAAGCGCAAATTTCCATCATTTAGATTTGATGCTTGTCCAGATAGGAAAGCAGCTGCATCTCTTCGAAATCCTATTCCAAGTTTAAAACATAGTTCAAAATTTTTAACAATACCAACATTTTTGGATATGTCTTGATTTATATTAATCTTAAGGTCTTTAATTATTTCATTTATTCCATTAATTCCATAATACCCCGGAAATTGATTCTCTATTATTCCTAGTGTTTTTTCAGCATTTCTTTTCCATATTTGTTTCCAATCTACATTAATTCTTTTATCTTTTGGTTCTATTATTACCATTTGATATTGTCTGAATCCCCATAAATAAGGCATTTTTTCCCAATCAGAAATAGGCATTGATACTCTTTCTCCTTTGCCAAATTGAATTCCATTAATATCTTCAATACCCTGAATTATATAATTTCCTGGATCATTATATATAACAATGTTTGCGCTATCTATATAACCATATGCTAAAACTGTATGTGGTACCCATTGGATAATTACGGGTATATCTCTGGAAATATAGTTTAATAATGCCTCTCTTGCTTCTTTGATCGATTTATGAAATAAGACTGTGGTTTTAAATCCAATTTTAGAACAAGCATATACAATTTCCTCCACAGGATCTGTATCAGGATAAGATACTGTATAATAAGGTGTTTTTAAGTACAAAAATCCATAATTCCAGCCAAGATTCAATAGAAATGATTGATCAATGACAAAGTCATAATAGTCTAAATTCATCTGAAGAGCCGTCATTGCGCAATATCCATCAAGCATTGCAAAGTAATTAACGCTATTGATTAAATGATTATCTTTTTTTTGGCAATAAAGATTCATGCTTAATCCAAAAACTAAAATTATCAGGATTACTTTTAATTTATTGTTTTTCATCTTTAACTGATCTTTTTGTTTTTATTCTTATTTCCCATACCAATACTCAAAAATATAAGCCCTGCACATAAAATAATGCTCCAAAAGTTTATGTTTTTAAAAGATAACATATCAAAAATATATCTTAAAGTTGCTGCTAATATCATTGCAAAACCTAAATAATACAAAGTTACACGAAAATTCAGCTTCATATTTTTGAATTTTAAGGTTATAAAGCATAACGGCCCGGCGGTAGCATTAGTAAATGGCGGTGAGCCGACCGAAAGCCGTGTGCAGGAATATGGTGAGGATCAGTCATTTCTAAGGCCGAATGGGAGCGAACCGTGGCACGTGTTTTTGCCGTCATGGTACAATTTTAATTCGGTAGGTCGAGTGTCGCGGTACAAACTTGAGTGCAAGTGCCATTTTAATCTGTCAAGATAAACCTGTTCGAAGACGTTGGTGCAGTATCGCGGTACAAACATGGACGAAGCCAGGAATAACTCCCGGTGCAGGAATTGATGGCCGGCAGATGCGCGTATCCGGGTACCCCGATCAGCAGTAACTTTCTTTGAAGCGGGAAGCCGCAAAAACCGTGACAAATTTATTAATGCTACCGTCCGTGTTAGTGGCTGTATTTTTGGTTAAATTTTTTCAAGCAGGTAGTAACTCACTAATATTTCGTTATTTTTTACTTTGTTGTATCGAATAACTCTTTTTCTCTTTTTCTCATCAAGAAATTTTTCGATCTTAACTTTGGCTTGAATACCTTGCCATTCAACTATTTCTCCTTCTATTTGGGTTCTGCCTCCAGAAATGATACCATCAGAATAATTTACCCATCCACGAATTTTTGTACCAGGTATGAAATCTCTAGTTAAATACTTTAAATGTTCTTTATATATACTGTCATTTTCTCTTTCATACTTTTTAGCATAAGCGGTATCATTTTTCATTTTATATTCATGTTCTTGCACTTTTTTCCAATAATCTTGATAATGTTTTATCTGATAATCAAGATCATAGTCTAGGTTTCGAATGTGTCTATAAAAGCTGGTGAGAATGATTCCTGACATATCATCAGGGTGGTAGATGCCAAGCTCATAAAAGAAATTTGATAATTCTCCTCCTTTCCATAAATCCCAATTATTTCTTATCCACATACCTGTCGACAGATGAGCATTTCCTAGGAATTCTTTTTCTTCCATTTTAGAAATTTTCTGTTTTGTTGAATCTGGAATTAATTTGTCAAGTTGTTGAATTGCTTCGTCTAGGTTTTTTGGCTTGTAGTTCCTGTTTACATCCTGTGCGAAAAGCTGGCTATTAATCAGGAATAAAGCTAAGATTAGATACTGAATTTTCATATGGAGCAGGATTTATATTGCCACTAACGGCGCGCGTGTATGTGCTGTAGCGGATTAGAAGCACTTTACTTTCCGTTTAATACAAAGTTTCCTAGAAACACAGACCTTTTATTTGCCTCTGCACCCGCTATTGACACATACACGCTGTTAGCGGGTCGTTTTTTACTATCTGTCAAAAAGTTATGTTTTGTTCAGAAAGGTCGTTAATGTTTTTTATTACTGTAGTTGATGGCGTGTCAATATACATATCACGATAAATATTTAATCCTTCACCAGGATAAAGTTTGTCGAAAGCATATTGAATAAGTCGGCTTTCAATAATGTTCTTTTGTTGAATTGCGGTGGGTTCTCCAAATACAACATTTAGAATTGCTCCTGTTTCTGTCCCGTTTTTGTCAAACAGTCTTTTGATAAAAACTTTCATTTTGTTTTTATTTTAAGGTTATTAAAATGGCAAATCTTTCCAGTCTGCCTTTTCTGGTTCTATTGTTTTCTTTATACTTTTTTCGATAGTTTCAATGAATTTGATTGTATTTGAAACATTATTAAATATCAAAATACTCTCGTGATAATTCAATACAGGATTATCGTGAGCAAAACTTTTATTGTTTCTGATGTCGTTAAATGCTTCAATAACATTGATTGAATATTTAAGAATTTTCTCTGCCATTGCAGATTCAATATGCTTGTTATCAGTTAAAAATTTGATATACTTTCCGAATACTGCATTTAATGAGTCGGTCTTTTCATAAGAGATTTGGTGTTTATCGCAAAGTTCCCGCAGATACCGAAAAGTAAAAGTATGAAGCCTGTCTAATGCTGCTTCGGGTTCGTTTTTCTCAATGCTTTCTCTTATTGATTTTGCAAGTAATTTAAAGTCTCTGTCGTCAACATTTGGTTGAATTGCGTCAATATGTTCTACAATGCTTTCTTGTTTAAGTCTTTCGGCAATTTTAACGCATTCTTTGTATAGGTTTTCATCGTCTCTTGGGTCAAGCTCTCCTGTATGAACTTTTGAAAGCCAATAGTCACAAAACGCAGAGAGTAACTTTCCAACTGTATAGTTTGATTCAACTTTAATAAACTGTCTTAAGCGGTTAGCTTTTGAGTTTGATGCGTAATGATATTTTTCATCATCAATGTCAAGTCCGACCGCTTCGTAAACAAATTCTTGAAAAGTCCTGTCAGTAAAGTCCATTACATAACCACTTTTCATCCCTAGAAACCTTTCAATGGTTGCTCGTTCTATATAAGTTAAATCTGCCATTTTTTATTTCGTCAATATTGAAAAGTCGTTTTACAATGCCCGCTAACGGCCCGGCGGTAGGGCTTAGTAAGCGTTACCCGACGCAGCATCCGGATTGGATCCTGGTACCCCGCCTCGGCGGGGCCGATATTTTGTCCCGGTGCAAGGAGGGTATGGCACGTGTTTTTGCAATCTGGGTACAGATGTTTGATCGAAGGCTGGCGCGATCGCGGTACAAGTTGGATCGGAACCGCTATACTGTCACCCGACACAAAACTCATAGCGGGCACTGGCGCAGTGTCGCGGGAGAATGTTGATCGAAGCCGATTAATTGTCAAAGTGTATTGTGTTTTAAAAGTGTGCAATTGCGGGAGTCCGGGTACAGCAACTGGCAGGGTCCAGGCATAGGAGCACGGTTTGCAAAAACCGTGACAAGCTTATTAACCCTACCGTCCGTGTTATTGGCTGGTTTTATTTTGTTTTAATAAGATTGTAGTCGTCAAGTACCATTCTAATACTTGAGATTACTAATTCAGGGTCATCTCGGTGTACAAAATGTCCAGCATCTCCACTGTAGAAAAACATTCCCTTATCAACTGACTGTATAACATCAATCCATCTAGTAGATCTATGTTTCATTTTTGCCCTAAAAAGAAGAGAGTCATTATACTCTGTTCTTCTAAGCCTGACTGGTGTATCGTATCGTCCACCAGTTATTATATGAACGGGTATATTTGGTAAGACGTCCTTATTGATCTCTATGAAATCTGATTTTCGAAGATCTTCCAGCACTATTCCCTCATTTTGTATAGATATGGGGGCAGTAGATTTATTCTTGTTTTCAAGACTCTCTTTGTCAAATTTCTTGAATAAAGAGTCAATGGTTAAGTTACTTATCCCTATATCAGTGAAATAGTCCCTTTTATTCATTTGTGTTTCAGTAAAATCAGCTGGATCGATTATTACCAATCCTGCTAATAACTCAGGGTAGTAGTTTGCAAATCCCCTGACATAAACACCTCCTAACGAATGACCGACAAGCACATATGGAGGACTTATATTTAATTGTTGAAGAATTTTGATCAGAAAGTCAGATACATTTTTAATTGTTGGCAAATCCTCATTTGGTTCTGATTCTCCAATTCCAGGTCTGTCATATGTAATTAGGGGTGCTAATTCTGAAACACTTTCCAGTATCGTTTCCCAATTACCCATTGGTGTACCCATACCACTTTGAAATACAATTACAGGTTGATCTTTTTGACGTTTTTCGAGTCCAATTGTGTTTATACAAATCCTGATATTGTCGACAGTGATAAATCTTTTTTGTGAAAAGCAGGTAGATAAAATGAATACTGTTAAAAGTAATGTAAGATTAAGTTTTTTCATGTCTCATTTTTTTAAGAAGCTGGTTAAATCGGGCTGCAACTAGCCAATAACGGTTTGCGTGTATGAGAAGTAGCGGACTAAAAAGCACTTCACTTTCAGTATGGCGCTGACTTTTATTAAAAACACTGACCTTTGATTTACCACTAAACCCGCTATTTCTTATACACGCTGTTATGGGTAGTGGTTCTTTCATCCTGCATTGTCATAAGCCGTCCTAATCCACTCAATTACTTCTTTGTCAATATCTTTTAAGTCTGCAAGATTTATTTTATGCGAACACATTGCGTTTGGCTTTTCAGCTTCTAATTTTCCTTTCGGTTCTTGTCCTTTTAGGTTAATTCCGACTTCAAAACGTGTTTTTGTCGCAGGGTTTAATGTTACGAATTGCTTTTTTCGTCTTAAACTCACGTAGGCATTCTTTGGTGCAATTTCAATGTCGTTTCCGAAAGTTTGGATTTCAGAGATTAGTTTATCGTAAATAGGCTTGAAATGTTCTTTACCTGTATATTGTTTTGATATCAGGTCGTCCGTGTTTTCTGCTGAACCTGCATCTGTTTCCTTGGTTTTATGAGCAACAAGATTGGCAAAACCGTGTGTAAATTCGTGCTGCTCTTTTAGGAACTTGACGATTTCTCCGTGTTTTGCAAAGTTTTGGTTCTTAACAATGTCAATCCATTGCTCCAAAGTTTTACCTGTATTCTTGTGCAGGTTTTCAATCATAGTTTGTGTCGCTTTGTCCATATTATTTGCTATGTTTTGTTTGTAGAAATTCTATTGTTGATTTTATAAGCTTCACGAGTGTTTCTTTATTAATGTCAGATAATTTTTTAACATAAATACAGGATTTTCCCATTTTAAATTTCCCTAAATCTTTTAATAAATCATCCTGACCCACACAACCCGAATATACATATAATGAAATAGCTGTTTTTCTTGGTGAAAAGCCTACAAGAAACCAATCTCCTTCCTGTCTGCTTCTTTCAGATTTGTAATGATATTGTCCAAATCCGATAATGGAATCTCCCCACATTTTGGGTTCTAAACCTGTGGAATCTTTCATTAGCTTCAGAATTTCAAAACTATCATTTTTCTTCAACTCTGTGTCTGCAAACGTATTGATGAAATCGTGAACGTCTGCATTATTTTGTTTCGTTTTTAGCTCTGCCATACTAGATTTTTAAGGTTTTTTCTTCGCTATTTTTTCTGAAAAAGGTAAATATTCGGGAAGTGCAGCCGAACCATACCAAGTGAAAATTTCATAGTCCAACAATCCGTTTTTTATGGCTGGGTCAGTTTGCAACAATTCTTTTGCTTCTTCGATTGATTTAATATTATCCAAAATGAAAATTCCTCTGTAATTATTTTCATTCTTACCCAAAGGTCCTGCTACGATTAGTTTTCCTTCTTCAACCAAGCGGTTAATGTTATCCATATGTCCTCTGAAACTTTTGGCTATAAGTTCTTTGTCCGTAGTGGTATTTGCACCTGTTTTCAAAATGACGAAAAAGTAACTTTTCATTCCATAGTCATCACCGCCTAATTTTTCGGCTAATGTCTTGTCGTAATTTGGGTTTGAAATCAAAGTATCTTTTTCTGAGTTTGATTGTCCAAATGTCAAGTTGGTGATAACCAAAAGTGTTACTGTTAAAATATATTTCACTTTCATTGTCTCTCTACGTTTGTTGTTGTGTCGTTTTACCATTACCCATAACGGTTGGCGGTATGGTTAGTTGCCGATTTCGAAGCTCTTTCCTATCAAGTTACAACTACTTTTGATACGAGTGTGCCGCTCGAATACCCACTGAACCGGCAATTAACTATACCGCATGTTAGGTTTAGTGTTTTTTGTGTTTGTCCTCCCAGCACCAGTAGTCATATACAATAGGTGGAATATTTGCTTTTAAACAAAGATCATAAACTGCATCCATAATTATTCGGTAAATCTGTTGGGTATTTATAAATCCCATTGTTGCATTGTTCGGAATTGAAATTTTAAATTCTAGTCCAGTTAGTTCATTTATTATTGATCTTAAAGGAATTAAGGAAAATGAATCAAAGGGGACTTGTTGATATTCTGTTTTTTCATCCTTACGAAAATCAAATGATTGCTGTGTTGTCTTTATTAAGAGATTAATCATTTTCAAAGCAGGTCCGTACATCAGATAGTTATCTGGCTTTAAAGTCTTTAATGCCCATCTTTTAATAAGTGATTCAGCATATTTGAATGCAAACAAATAATAATCTTCTTTGGAATTAACATTTCCAAAGTCGAAAAGTATGGAGTCAAAATTTTCGGAAGCCCAGTCTCGATATATTTGTGATGGGCTATTATTCAAATTGGGAAACGCTCTGAAAATATTTGATCCCACAGATTCATAAATAATCTCTTTTATCGAATATTTTTTGTGCAGTATTTTAAAATTTGATGCAAATGTTCTTAGAGTGTTAACTGCATCTTCGATTGTGTTAAAAATTATGATTCTCTGAGGCATAATGCTAGATATTTGTAGGCTGCATTACATTAAACCTAACTTGTTTTTAGCGATATTAAAATTACATAATTTTTTCAAATTAGAGTGGATAGCGTTATGTTTTTACCCTTTTACCTTTCACCCCCAACACTACCGGTCGTGGGTCTTAACTATCGCTCCGACTTTCTCCTTTTGCCTTTTGCCTTTTTACTTCAAATCCAGATCCTCTATCGGACTACGTACCTGCATCAGATTGCGACGACTTACATGTGTGTATATCTCCGTGGTACGGGTACTCTTATGACCCAACAGCTCCTGTATGTACCTTATATCCAGTCCGCTCTCGTGAAGATGTGTGGCATAACTGTGCCGCAGGGAATGAACCCCTACATCTTTCTTTATCCCAGCACGCTCCATTGCATCCCTGAATACCCTGTATACACTCTCAGCCGAATACCGGCCTCCCGTCTGACCTTCAAACAAAAAATTCCGCGGATTGTAACTCCTGATATACTCATCGGTCTTCTCCCATACCTTCTGCGAAACCGGAACTATCCTGTCAACACCTCCCTTACCCTGCCTTATCAGAATAATATTCCTCTCCCTGTCAAGATCATTCAACCTTAAATTGATCACCTCCGACCGCCTTAACCCGCAGGAATATATAAGCCATAGTATCAGCTTGTGCTTTATGTTCCGCCCCGAATTAAGTATCAGGCTCACCTCTTCCTTAGACAACACTTTCGGTAATGCTCTCCTCCTCCTCGGCCTCTCCAGATATTCCGGCCTTACCTTACCCCTGCCTGTTATTGAATAAAATATCTTTATGGCCGATACCATCTGGTTCTGATAGGCCGGTGAGTAGCCAAGCTTTATGATATAGTCAGAAATGAACCTCGATATCTCATCTTCAGTGATCTCCAGGGGATCCCGGTCGCTGAAGTACCTGAAAAAGAACTCGAGCATCGCCAGGTACGTCTCCTTTGTCTTGCCGCTGTAACGGTTCTCATTAAGATACCTCGCCAAGGCTTCAAGCCCCTCCCGCGCTGAACTCCCAATACCCCGCCCCCTGATTTCATCACCGATGGTCTTCCTTTCAGCTGCCAGCACCGGGTCAACAACCTGCCTTGTTACATTTACCCTAACGTTCCTGTCAGCAAAATAGTCGGCAAGGGAATCAACAGTTATCTTCGCCCAGGGCAGCAGCCATTCCTTCCGCTGCTTGTCATAAGTCAGTCTGCCGTAAGTCTTCATCTCATTTATCCAGGCCGGGTCATACCTCCCTGTAAACTTTATCACCAGCAGATTCTCACGTTCGCTTATCCTGAACTCTACCGGGCTGTAAATTACCGGCCGGTCCGGTGTCTTCACTGAAACGACCTGCCGGCTTTTAACTGCATTAAATTCATCAGACTCAGCCCCGGGAACACTCCCGGAAACAGCCCAGACATCCCTCTTATACTGTGCCTCATCTCTGAAATTGCCCGGAGGTGCAGCAGATAACTTTTTCTGGTTCCTGTTTTCCGACTGCTCCACAGACTGCGGCCGGAATGCCGGCATTTCATCCTTCACAAGAAGGGGAGAAATATCAACCTCGGCAATATCTTTCAATGCCTTCAGTATGAGCTTCAGATTTTCCTCCGTATCATCAGAGTAAAAACACCTGTTGGTGCCGCTGTACGCAACACCAGGTATGGTCTTTACAATAGCTTTCAGATTTTCATCAAAGCTGAAAACAATGGCTATCCTCCACCTGTCACGGTGAAACAGCCTGCGAAGTTGGACTTTCTTTTTCATATGCAGCGAGATAAAAGGCAAAAGTGAAAAGTCAAAAGGCAGAAGTAGTTTTATCTTGTTTTTTAAGATTTATCTTTTTATTTATGAACCCAAGTATTCTTTTCAATTCATCACTTTCATTCTTAAGCTTCTCAATTTCAGGATATTTTGGGAATAATTCCTTTAAAATCCTTAGCCAGTAATTGGATTCTCTCATTTCTTTCAGGGAAATAGCAATTTTATTACTGAAATCTGCTCTGGACACCGCGGCCTGAGATTCATCATAATTTGCACCCGATGATGTAGCTGACTTTCCTAACTGGTAACTTATTATATTAATCTCAGACCCTCCCCTGAGAGTTTTAAGCATCTTTAAAACATCCACCGCAAACCTGAATAACCTTTCCGAAAGATCATTCTTATCCATTAACCCTTTCACTTTATACTTTTGCCTTTATACTTTTGCCTTTATACTTTTGCCTTTATACTTGCTTCCCCCCAGGCAAGCTTCCGCCCCGTCAGTCACATACAGTATGTCCCTTCCAACAGAAAGCAACATCTGTCCCTAAGACTAACTCTCCGGTTTAAAATATTTTACAAGTTAATTTAAATCTGATAAATAAGGATTCAATTCCCCTGCTTTTTTTTAAACAATCTTCAGACAAAACCTGATTCTCCTTAAAAACGGAAATCCTGAAAGCCGTCCTTATGAAACCCAGGGTAATATTTAAATCGAATAAATTTTAATTTTGTTATAACACTGAGACCGGAAAATCATTGATAGTCCCCGGCGAACCTTTGGAACAAATGAAAAAAATAAAAATCAAAACATAATTTATGAAACATCAAATTGTTCATTTCTTAATTCTGACTTTCGCTGCGCTAATAAATATAACCGCCAAAGGTCAGACCGAAGCCGGAAGTTTTATTATTTCAGGCAGTACAGGTTTTATATTTACCTCACCCAGTTTTCCCTCCGCTAACCAGTTTGAGGACGATTACAAAGTAAAAAATACGGATTTCAGTCCGCAGGTAGGAATTTTTTTCATTAGAAATTGTCTGGCGGGATTTGTATTAAAATATACCTCGACAAGTATTGAGAAAAGTACTCAGGATTATCATTCTTCTTCAGTTTATGCCGCACCGGTAATTCAGATTTTCTTCGGTAAAGAACAGATAAAACCCTTCATATATACCGGAATAGGCATCGGTAAAACAAAAGAAAACAATTATTCATCCAGTGTTGAACTAAAAAATAAAATTTTTGAAGCAGGACTGGGTTTTGCCGCCTTTCTGAGAAATAATATCAGTCTTGACGTGGGTGCGGCTTATTCTTTAATATATTCAAATTACGATGAAGTGACTTTATCAACAAATGGTTTCGGTTTTCAGATCGGATTTGCAATATATTTTGAAAAGCCCAAAAACCCTGTTCCCCTAAATACACCCTTGGAAAAAAATATTTACTTCCGGTAAAAAATATGGCCCCGGAATCCGGGCTGCCTGAATCCTCTCATCAACGTAAATAGTGAATTGTCTGCGGCGATTCCCATAAGGGAGTACTCCACAACGAAAAGCCCGGCAACGCTTAGCGTTGCCCTTTACGTCCCCGGGAATTGCCTGCGGCGATTCCCATAAGGGAGTACTCCACAACGAAAAGCCCGGCAACGCTTAGCGTTGCCCTCTTTATCCCCCAGGGAATTGCCTCCGGCGATTCCCAAAAGGGAGTACTCCACAACGAAAAGCCCGGCAACGCTTAGCGTTGCCCTTTACGTCCCTGGGAATTGCCTCCGGCGATTCCCGGAAGGGAATACTCCACAACGAAAAGCCCGGCAACGCTTAGCGTTGCTCAGGTCTTTTTTATTTCCCTCTGTCGCCCGGAAACAAGTTTCCGGCTCCATCAGGAAACAAAAAAGCCCCGGCACTTCGTGCCCGGGCTTTTCGTTGTAGCGAGAGAGGGAATTGAACCCTCGACCTCATGATTATGAATCATGCGCTCTGACCATCTGAGCTATCTCGCCGTATGTAAACTCCCGCAATATGACCTGCCTGTTGCCATCCTTAACTCCAGCCACTTTCAGAAACTGAGGCCGTTTAAAACGGGTGCAAATATAACTCTTTTGTCACATTAAATCAATAAAATTTTTTGTTTTGATTATTTTTTCTATATTGCAATTCGATGCGCAAATACCGAAAAATGTCATGAGAGTTAAATTCGAGCTGGAATATATGCTTAATACCTCACCAAAGTTTCTTTTCCCGAGGCTAAGCACGCCCGAAGGACTCTCAGAATGGTTTGCAGACGAAGTATCAGTGGAAGGCGATATTTTTACTTTCAGATGGCATAAGTCTGAAGCCAGAGCACGCCTTGCAGCATTAAAGGAAAATAAACTCGTAAGATTCGAATGGATCGAACCCGAAGGAGAAGAAATGAACTATTTCGAATTCAGAATCAACATTCAGGAACTCACAAATGAACTCGCACTTATTATTACCGACTTCGCCGAACCCGAAGAGAAAGAAGACGCAATTTACCTGTGGGATACACAAATTACTGAACTGAAAAGAGTTCTCGGACTCTGATTATTCAATCAAATATCACGACGGGTCGGAAAATCAATTAAATTTGCACAATATTCCTGAAGGCAATGAAAAAACTCGATCTTTTTGTTTTCAGATCTTTTATAGGACCGCTGGTCTTTACTTTTTTCATTGTCCTTATTGTGCTTATTCTCCAGTTCCTTTTCATGTATATAGATGAGCTTATAGGCAAGGGACTGGAATTCAAAGTGATGGCTGAGCTACTCTATCATTTTTCCCTCACATTCGTTCCGATGGCTCTCCCTCTTTCAATTCTTCTTGCCTCACTCATGACCTTCGGTAACATGGGTGAATTCAATGAGCTTACGGCCCTGAAGTCGTCAGGTATACCACTTAGAAGAATAATGCAGCCGGTAATAATTATCGTAGCCGTACTTTCAATAATTTCATTTTTCTTTTCAAACAACGTTCAGCCGTACTCCTACGGAAAAGCAAGAACGCTTCTGTACGACATTCGCCGGAAAAGACCTGAACTTAACATTCAGGAAGGAACCTTCAATAACGATGTTGACGGATTCAGCATTAAGGTGACAAAAAAAGATCCGGAAACAAACAAGCTGGAAAAAATACTTATCTACGACCACAGGGACCGACGCGGCAATGTTTCAGTTACTTATGCCGATTCAGGTTATATGAAAATAACACCCGATGAATCGGGAATGATTTTAACCCTTTATAACGGCTATTCCTATTATGATATAGAAGAAAAAGATGTTTCCCCTTCCGAGCAGAAATATCCCTTCCGCAGAGACCGTTTCAAAGAACAGACTATTGTCATCTCACTCAGCGGCTTCGACTTCGAAAGAAGTAAAGAAGACCTTCTGAAATTCAGCTCAGCCACGAAGAACATCAAACAATTGCAATATTATATCGACTCACTTTCAAAACTGAACATTGCAAGAAAAATAAGCTATTTCACCGAGTTTAATTCAGCATTTATTTATCAGAAAAGGAACTTTTTTGTGCCGGGTGTTACTGTAACCGACTCAGCCGGCATTAAAAATGCACCTGTTTTTGAGCCATGGACTCTGCTCGATACTATGAACCTTGATGCAAAAAAATATGCTCTCGACAGGGCCCTTGAATATGCACGCTACAGCGCCAACTATATATCAGAGAAAAGGGAACAGATTCAAAATGACACAAAAACATTGCGTAATTACCAGATTGACTTCCATAAGAAATTCACACTTTCCCTTGCCTGTATAGCTTTTCTTTTGATAGGTGCTCCCCTTGGTTCAATAATCAGAAAAGGAGGACTGGGTACACCTGCCGTTATCTCGGTTTTCTTCTTCGTTATTTATTATATAATCTCCGTTTCGACCGAGAAACTTGCCCGGGAAAGCCATATAAACATTTTTATAGGTATGTGGGCTGCATTTATCATACTCCTCCCGATAGGTATATTTCTTACTTACAAAGCCACTACCGATTCCTCAATCTTCAATATTGAAACTTATACCCTGTTCTTCAAAAAAATAAAAGACAAACTTTACCGGATTATCTTTAACATCAAATATGAAGATACTTACAACGAAAATATCTGACATTCTGTCTGAAGCATTTTTCTCCAGATTTCCGGAGAAAACCAGCAGGACTGACGGATAAATATTTTGCACACCCGAAGTTAATTTCCTAATTTTGCGTGGAAAATAAAATGGTAAACAGAGGTTTATTTTTGTTTAGCCGGTTATGGCAGGATTTTTGAATATTACAGAATCCATGGTTCGGGTTAAAACAGACGGGTTTTATGGAAAAATTTCAGTTGAATACTATTGAGGAAGCCATTGAAGATATAAAGCAGGGGAAGCTTCTGATAGTCGTAGATGATGAAGACAGGGAGAATGAAGGGGATTTCATTTGTGCAGCAGAACTTATCACTCCTGAGATTGTAAATTTCATGACAAAATATGGTCGCGGGCTTCTCTGCTGTGCTCTTCCCGAAGAGCGTTGCGAAGAGCTTGACCTCGACCTTATGGTGGGCATAAACACTTCCATTCATGAAACCCAGTTTACGGTTTCGGTTGATCTTCTTAGCGAAGAAACCACAACCGGTGTATCGGCAAAAGACAGGGCTCTTACCATCAAGGCCCTTGTAGATCCGAAAACCAGGCCCTCTGACCTTGCCCGTCCGGGGCATATTTTCCCGCTGAAAGCAAGATCAAAGGGAGTTCTTCGCAGGGCCGGCCATACCGAGGCAGTGGTAGACCTCACACGTCTGGCAGGCCTGCGTCCGGGCGGCGCACTGGTGGAAATAATGAACGACGACGGCTCCATGGCACGCCTCCCCGAACTGATGGAAATGAGTAAGAAATTCGGAATAAAAATCATCGCTATCAGAGACCTTATTGCATACCGCCTCGAAAGGGAATCAATGATCGAAAGGGGAATTAAGGTTAAGCTGCCAACAACACTGGGTGAATTTGAGTTTATTCCCTTCCGCCAGGTAAGTAACGGACTCGAACATGCTGCTCTGATCAAGGGAACATGGACCAAAGACGAACCGGTGCTTGTGAGAGTCCATTCATCATGCTTTACGGGTGATGTTTTTCATTCTCTGAGATGCGACTGCGGCCAGCAGCTCGATAAGGCAATGGAAATGATTGAAAAAGAAGGAAAGGGAGTTATTATTTACCTGAACCAGGAAGGAAGAGGGATAGGACTTTTCAACAAAATCAAAGCATATAAACTTCAGGAGACCGGTTTTGATACCGTTCAGGCAAACCTTAAACTCGGATTCGGAGAAGATGAAAGGGACTACGGCGTAGGTGCAAGTATAATGAGAGAACTCGGGCTGGGAAAAATAAGGCTGATATCAAATAACCCTGTCAAACGTGCAGGTCTCGAGGGTTACGGAATCACAATAGTAGAAACAATCCCGCTGGTTATACCTCCAAATCCGTACAACGAGTTTTACCTGATGACAAAAGCGAATAAAATGGGCCATAATATCACCTGCTATAAACACGGATTTAAAGACGACACTTTAAAATGAAAAATCTGAGAATAGTATTTATGGGCACCCCGGAATTTGCTGTTGCCACCCTGGGGTCTCTTCTCATGAACGGTTTCAATGTTGTTGGTGTCGTCACAACACCCGATAAACCGGCAGGCAGGGGAAGAAAAATAAAAAAATCGCCGGTAAAGGAATTTGCCGAGTTCAGTTACCTCCCCATACTGCAGCCTGCCGACCTTGAAGATCCAGCTTTCATTGAAGAACTCCGGAAATTAAACCCGGATGTTATTATTGTTGTTGCATTCAGGAAATTACCCGAAACTGTATGGAAAATCCCTCCAATGGGCACCATCAATCTACATGCCTCCCTCCTGCCCCATTACAGAGGAGCCGCACCAATCAACCATGCCATAATTAACGGTGAAACCCGTACAGGTCTGACAACATTCCTTATCAACGACCGTATTGATACAGGCGAAATTCTTCTCAGGGAAGAAGTTCAGATATATCCCCATGAAAATGCAGGTGATCTGAAAGCCAGAATGATGAAACTCGGTGCCAGGCTCGTAATTAAAACTCTTGAAGGTCTTGTTAACAAGACCATCACTCCTGTTCCTCAGTCTCAGTTCCTTCAGCCGGGCGAAAAACCAAAACCTGCCCCGAAAATTACTCCGGCCGATTGTATAATCGACTGGAAAAAAGATTCTGTATCTATTTACAACCTTGTGCGGGGACTGGCTCCCGACCCTTGCGCAAGGTCATTTTTCAAAGGTAAAGAGGGGTTGCTTCTGTTTAAAATTTATGAAAGCAAACCGGAACAGGAAAATCATTCGTATACCCCCGGCGAAATATTATCCGACGGAAAAGATTATCTGAAGATAGCATGCGGGAAAGGCATCCTCCGGATATGTACCATACAGCTCGAAGGCAAGAAAAAAATGAGTATTGCCGATTTTCTGAGAGGATTCAAAATAAAGGATTACACAATATCATCTAATCCACCGGCATAAGCTTCCTGAGCCATAATTTCCTGCCAGGCTCAGGCTCACTGCCTGCTTCCATCCTGTTATAATAATAAAGATACTTCAGCTTAATGCCATATTTCTGCGAAATAGCGTACATCGTTTCCCCCTCTTCAACAACATGTATATCTTTTCCGAATTCAGCCTTTTTCCTCTTCGGCTGAATGTACAGAATCTGACCCGGCACCAGGGTAAAATCTTCCGGAAGCTCATTGTACCTGCTCAGTTCCCACCTCAGGAGTTTCAGTTCTTTTTCAAGACTTTCACGTGTATCTCCTTCTTTTACAACAATATACTTAATCCTGTTGTTCTCCATTATACGCCCTCCGGTTGAACCTTCCGGTGATAATAGCCGGGAATCAGTCTGGTTATTGCTTATACTTTCAATATTTGCATCTCTCAGGTTATTTTCCGGTTTTTTCCCATTTAATATTCTGCCAGTCGTACTGCCCGATGAGCCAGCAAATGCAATTCTGTCATATTCGTAAAGCCTGAACTCCTCTATCTTTCTGATTAACATATTATCATAATCCGGGTTTGTGGCGTATCCCGCTTTTTTAAGTCCCCTTGCCCATGCTTGGTAATCAAACGGATCAAGGTCAAAAAGAAAGCTGTAACGTGGCGTTGTCCTCAGGAAATCGGAATGGTCGCGGAAAGATTCCTCCGCATTTCTGTACTTTCTGAAACATTCATTCCTTCTGTCATCGTGATGCCTTATCACAGGCCCGGTCCAGCCGCTATGGCACTTTATTCCGAAATGGTTATTCCCTTCAACAGCCAGTCTGCTGCGCCCGTAACCCGACTCAATCATCCCTTGGGCAAGCGTTATACTCGCCGGAACACCCGTTCTTCTCATTTCGCTGATGGCTACATCCTTCCACCTTTCAATATATTCGTATGCCGATGACGGTATTCCTTCCGTCGAAATATAAACCCTCGAAGCCCTGCAGGAATAAAGAATAACAGCCACAAAAACTACATTGAATAAAAAAATACCTTTCCTCATTCCTCGAGTTTTTCGCAAAAATACCTAAACATTATTACAGAAAAAGAAAGTAAAATCCACAAAGGCTGAATAGTTATTAACTGTTCAGACATGGGTTATTTAACAAACTAAATTAATAAAAATGAGATGGCTGACTGTCAGAATTATTTTTATGCCTTGAAAATCAGCCCTGTGATTGATTTTCCTTTATTATCAGCTGGAAGCCTGCTCCGTGGATATTTTTTATTACCAGATCGGGATCGGCCGAAAGATATTTTCTGAGTTTTGTAATATATACATCCATACTACGGGCAGTAAAGTAATCGTCGGAGCCCCATATTTTTTTCAGAGCCATCTCTCTGGGTATAAGCGAATTAGGATTATTTGCAAGAAGTTCAAGCAGTTGTGCTTCCTTGGGTGAGAGCTTCATTTCCTGATTTTCAATCTTCAGGATTCTCAGTTTTGAATTGAAAGTAAATTTCCCTATCTCATAGATATCCCTGCTTCTGTCACCTGAATCACGGCGTGCAATTATAGCTTTAATCTTTGCCAGAAGTATATCTGTATCGAAAGGCTTGGTTATATAATCATCGCCGCCCACGCCGTAACCTTTAAGTACATCCTCCTTAAGTTTTTTGGCCGTAAGGAAGACTATGGGAATTGTTGCATTTATTTTTCTTATTTCGCCTGCAATTGTAAAACCGTCAACATTGGGAAGCATGATATCAAGAATACACAGATCGAATGTTCCCCTGCGAAAAGCATCCATGGCATATTTGCCGTCGTCAACCCATTCAACCACATAATCATTCAGCTCAAGATACGATTTGAGCACCGACCCGAAGCTGAGGTCGTCTTCAACAAGAAATATTCTGGCAGGTTTGACGGCCATTGTTCTCAGTTTTCAAATTTATAAGGCAAAAATACATAAAAACAGCTTCCCTTCCCCGGCTCACTTTCCACTTTTATGCTACCTCTGTGAGCATCAACAATTGCCTTTACATAATTTAGTCCCAGCCCAAAGCCTTTTACATTATGAACATCTCCGGTACTTTGCCGGTAAAACCTTTCAAATATTTTTGACTGAACGCTTTTTGACATCCCGATACCCCTGTCGGCAACGGAAATTTCAATACCTCCGTCCACATTTTTTGTAACTACCGTTATTTCGGGCTTTTCGGGCGAATATTTCACCGCATTGTCGAGAAGGTTATGAACCAGGTTGGTAAGATGTTCTTCATCGCCATATATCACATCGTTTGAAGCTGCCAGACATGTATTGATTTTTCCGTGTTTCTGCTGAACGAAAAGTTCAATGGTATCAATAGCCCTCTGAATAATGCGATGAACGGAAACATTGTCGAATCTGAATTCAATTTCCTTTTTATCGAGCGAGGCAATCTGCAATATTGTCTCGACCTGTTTGTTCATCCTTTCATTCTCTTTCTTTATCATCGAGGCAAAATGCCTTATGCTGTTTTCATCCTTAATAACCCTCGGATTGGTTATTGCGTCGGCAGCAAGTGAAATTGTGGCAATGGGAGTTTTGAACTCATGCGTCATGTTGTTTATGAAGTCTGACTTTATTTCTGAAATCTTTTTCTGACGCAGGATGAAGTATATGCTGAAAGCAAAAGTTGCAAGGATAAAAAATGAGAAGAGAAGTGAGCCTATCAGCATCCATGAAATTGTTCCGAGAACATAATTTGTTCTGCCCGGAAATACAACTGACAGAATCATTGACGGCCGAAGTATGTTGTCTTCAAAAATCCTGACTTTGTAAATGCTTTTCAGAAATTCGTTTTTGCTTACTTTCTTTGATGAAGCGATTAAAGGTTCACCATTCTCTATTACCGAAAACTCGTAAGGAATATTGATTCCGTAGTACGGAAAGACCTGGTTCAGAACTTTTCGTATGAGTTCGGGATCGGGTCGAAAACCTGTCTCCGATTCGAAAATTTCCCTGATCATTCTGTCGCTCATCTGCTGAAACTCACTTGTTCTTTTTCTGAGCCACTGAAGAAAATCAGACTGTGTCATTATGACTGATGAGCCGGGAGTGCCGGCAAAATCTTTTTTCCTGGTAATTTTAACATTTCCGGGCCTGTCGCCCTGAGTAATAATAAAAACAGAATCCTCGTTCTGGTTAACAGTTATATTATCGTTATTATTAACTCTGTTGCTGCTCTTCGAATTTAAAGTTCCTCCTGACTGGCGGCTGCTGTAATTAATGGTAATACTCCCGTTATTGCCGGACAGAAAACCGTTGAAGCTGAAAAATTCAGATAATCCCGCAATCGTATCCCTGAATGAAAAAGGTTCGCGGAACATATAATTATTGAAAAAATTCATCCTGTGGTACGACTCAATTTCGCCGGCAGCATTATTAAGACTTATAAAAACGGCATTATTGAAATTCTCGTTGCTCGTTCTGATGGCATTTCTCATCCATGTAATCTGCACATAAACTATCATGATGACAGAAAGTGCCATCATAACCACAAGGCTGATGAAAATTTTGTTTTTCATACTGCAAAGTTAGCTCAACAACCTATAGGATGTAAAAACTTTAACTTTTCCTTAACTTCATTTAACCTGATTTTAACTGAATTGTAATAATTGCAGTTTAGATTTGCATTAACCCACTTACAGATTAATTTTTTGGCTTTCATTGACAACCCCTGGATAAGCCGGAATCATTCCAGAAGTTCCGGCTTATTTCTTTAATTCGAAGTTTCTGAATATTTTCCATATTCCGTTTTCGGGCAGAGGTGCAACAATTCTGACTTCCTCATTTGTGACAGGATGCATAAAAGTTATGCTGCGGGCATGAAGGCTGATACTACCGTCTTCATTGGATCTTTTCGCACCGTATTTAAGGTCTCCCTTAACCGGGCATCCTATTGAAGCCAGCTGTGCACGTATTTGATGGTGCCTGCCTGTATGAAGTTGTATTTCCAGTAGATAATATCTCTGTGAACGACCGATCAATTTATATGTAAGTGAAGCTTTTCTTGAGCCTTTTACTTCACGATCGTAAACGTATGATTTGTTTTGTTTTTCGTTCTTTTTAATGTATTGTTCGATTGTTGCCTCATCTTTCGGAGGGCGTTCGCCGGTCACGGCCCAGTAGATCTTCTGAACCTTTCTTTCCTGAAACATCCGGTTTAGACGTTTCAGTGCCCTGGAGGTGCGTGCATAAAGCATTACTCCGCTTACCGGCCTGTCGAGCCTGTGCACAATGCCCAGAAAAACATTGCCCGGTTTATTGTATTTTTTTGCGATGTACCTTTTGACTTTTTCATCAAGGGTTACGTCTCCGGTGCGGTCACCCTGAGATAATTCTGATGCCTCCTTATAAACAGCAATCAGATGATTATCCTCATATAGAATTCTGAGCTTTTCTAATCCCGGTTCTGTCATTTTAAAGGTCAGTACTGCTCTTTTTCATTCGGAAAGCTGAGTGTTTTGACATCATGGATATAATTTTCCACAGCGCTCTTTATTTCATCGTAAAGATTATGATAGCGCCTCAGAAAACGCGGCGAGAATTCCTGTGTTATACCGAGCATGTCGTGCAGCACAAGCACCTGACCATCAGTCTTCGGACCGGCACCTATTCCGATAACGGGTATTTTAAGAGATGAAGTCACCTCTTCTGCCAGTTTTGCCGGTATTTTTTCGAGTACCAGGGAAAATATACCTAGGCTTTGCAGCAATTTTGCATCTTCGAGTAATTTCCGGGCTTCTTCTTCTTCTCTTGCTCTTACAACATAAGTTCCGAACTTATGAATCGACTGAGGCGTCAAACCGAGATGTCCCATCACCGGTATCCCTGCCGAAATTATTCTTTCGACCGATTCCGCCACTTCGGCACCTCCTTCAAGTTTAACGGCATGTGCTCCGGTTTCCTTCATAATCCTTATTGCTGAAGCAAGAGCTTCCCGCGAGTTTCCCTGATAAGTTCCGAACGGCATGTCAACTACAACCAGAGCCCTTTTAACACCTCTCACAACCGACGATGCATGATATATCATATTATCGAGGGTAATCGGCAGTGTGGTTTCATAACCTGCCATTACATTCGAAGCCGAGTCACCCACCAGAATCACATCTATTCCGGCTCCGTCAAGGATCCTGGCAAATGAATAATCATAGGCTGTCAGCATGGCAATCTTTTCGCCCCTGAGCTTCATCTCAAAAAGAACATGGGTAGTAACCCGCTTTATGGCTTTAAATTCTGACATACTTCCGTGAATGGTAAAATTATATGACAAAGCTACAAATTTTTATGCTGCCAGATCGGTTTCCGCATAAAATATTAATGCCATTTTAAGTTTTAATCTGACTTTTTGTCATAAAAATAAGACAGCAGGGCATTGGCATAAACATTGATAAAAAATTAAGAGACAATTAAAAAGTATAACCTTAAAAAAGAAAAATATTATGGGCAAAATAATTGGAATAGATCTCGGCACGACTAACTCCTGTGTTGCTGTTATGGAAGGCAACGAACCGGTTGTTATTCCCAACAGTGAAGGAAAGAGGACGACACCTTCGGTAGTATCTTTTTCTGAGAACGGAGAGAGAAAAGTTGGGGATCCGGCCAAAAGGCAGGCTATTATCAATGCTAAAAGAACCGTATACTCCATAAAGAGATTTATGGGGGAAACATACGATAAGGTACAGAAAGAAATTGAAAGAGTTACCTATCCTGTTGTCAGGGGTGAGAATAATACTCCCCGCGTTAAAATTGATGACAGGCTTTATTCGCCTCAGGAGATTTCGGCCATGATACTTCAGAAGATGAAAAAGACTGCCGAAGATTATCTCGGACATGAGGTAACAGATGCCGTCATCACCGTTCCTGCCTATTTCAGCGACTCGCAGAGGCAGGCTACAAAAGAAGCCGGGGAAATAGCCGGACTTAACGTACGCCGTATCATTAATGAGCCGACGGCTGCATCGCTGGCTTACGGCCTTGATAAAAAGGCTCAGGATATGAAAATTGCCGTCTTCGACCTTGGAGGCGGAACATTTGATATTTCAATCCTGGAACTGGGAGACGGCGTATTTGAGGTTAAAGCAACCAATGGCGATACTCATCTCGGCGGAGACGACTTCGATCATCTTATCATTGACTGGCTTGCCGAGGAATTTCTCAGAGAAAACGGAGTGGATTTGAGAAAGGACCCGATGGCTATGCAGAGGCTGAAAGAAGCTGCAGAGAAAGCCAAAATCGAACTTTCGAGTTCCACTACCACGGAAATTAACCTTCCGTATATTATGCCGGTAAACGGAATTCCGAAGCACCTGGTGAAAACGCTTACCAGAGCTCAGTTCGAGAAAATTTGCGACAAACTGATACAGGCAGTTATTCCGCCATGTGAAAAGGCTCTCGAAGCTGCCGGTTTGAAACCTTCTGACATTGATGAAGTAATCCTTGTCGGAGGTTCCACACGTATACCCGCTATTCAGCAGGTGGTCGAGAAGTTCTTCGGAAGGACACCGTCGAAAGGTGTCAATCCCGACGAAGTTGTCGCAATAGGTGCTGCAATACAGGGTGGGGTACTTGCAGGTGACGTGAAGGATGTTCTCCTTCTCGATGTCACACCTCTGTCGCTTGGCATCGAAACACTTGGCGGCGTAATGACGAAGCTTATTGAAGCCAATACAACAATACCAACCAGAAAGACAGAAGTATTTACCACTGCAGCCGACAACCAGTCGTCGGTTGAGATTCATGTACTCCAGGGTGAACGTCCTATGGCCGCAGGCAACAAAACCATCGGTCGTTTTTACCTCGATGGCATCCCACCTGCTCCAAGAGGCGTTCCGCAAATCGAAGTAACATTCGATATTGATGCCAACGGTATCCTTCATGTATCGGCAAAAGACAGAGGAACAGGAAAAGAACAGAAAATAAGGATTGAGGCTTCATCGGGGCTTACTGAAGAAGAAATCAGAAGGATGAAGGAAGAAGCCAAAGCCAACGAAGAAGCCGACAGGAGAGCCCGTGAAAGAGCCGATAAACTTAATGCCGCCGACAGCATGATTTTCCAGACGGAAAAACAGCTGCGTGAATTCGGCGACAAACTTAGTCCGGATAAACGGCGCGAGATTGAACAGGCTCTTTCAAAACTCAAAGATGCTCACAAATCGCAGGATATACCGGGCATTGACAGAGCCCTTGCCGACCTCAACAGTGCATGGCAGAAAGCATCTGAAGAGATGTACAGGGCTGCCCAGGCTTCAGGTGCCGGTGCCGCCGGCCCTGGTCCCGGTTCTTCAACCGGCAAAAGCGGTAAATCAGGAAACGAGGAAGTTACTGACGTCGACTTTGAGGAAGTAAAATAATAAACACCTCAGGCATACGTTATCATCCCGCACAGGTAAGTGCGGGATTTTTTTTATCTTTAAGGCTCCGATGAAAACTAATATGAGAATTTTGCCTTTAATTGCTTTTCTCCTTCTTGGCTGCTCAACTGTTGCCCTGCCCCAGTCAAATGATACGATTAACCGTACTGACAAATTAGGGAAAAAACAGGGTTACTGGATAAAAAGATATCCTGACGGCCATATTCAGTATGAAGGCTATTTCAAAGACGACCGTCCTGTAAAAATTTTTAAAAGATATTACCAGAATGACACCCTGCAGGCAATACTCTTTTATAGCGACGACAGCCGAGAAGCAGAAGCTATTTTCTTTCATCCGAACGGTTTTATAGCAGCCTCGGGTAAATATATAAACCAGAAGAAAGAAGGAAAATGGGCATTCTTTTCATCAGTTGTCAAAGGCTATATGATCTCAGAAGAAGAATACCGCAACAACATGAAAAACGGCCTCTCTGTAAAATATTATCCCGATAAAACAATAGCAGAAAGAGTCTGGTACAGGGATAATGTGAAGGACGGCGAATGGATTCAATATCATACCAACGGAAAAATATTTCTCAAATCGCAATATGTAAACGGTGTTCTCGAGGGTCCCTTTGAAGTATATGACGCCGGCGGAAACATAAAGTATAAAGGACAGTATAAAAATGACAGACGCGAAGGAAAATGGTATGTATTTAATCCTGACGGAACGGTCAAAAACGAAATTAATTACATAAATGGGATGGCAACCAACCCGGAAATCTATATCAGGGAAAATGCCATTCTCGATTCTCTGGAAATTCTGGGAAAAAGCCTTTCCGACCCTGAAAAAACCGGAACTATATGGTAAAAATGACAGGAAAAAAGATTGCATATTTTCTGAAACTTTCAATCTTGATCTTTTACCTGGTATCAGAATCCGGTGCCATCTCTCAGGAACCTGATTACAGATACTACTACAGAGTATATTTCACTGATAAAGGCAGTTACAGGCCGGAAAATTTTTCCGCATCGAAGTTGTTGAGTCCCAAAGCTATTGCACGCCGTATCAAATACGACATTAAATATCCGGATTATACCGACCTGCCTGTTTATCCCCAGTATATAAATCAGATAAAATCTCTGGGACTTGTACTTCACTGCACATCAAAATGGATGAATACAGCTCTTTTTAAATCGTATAATCCGGTATCCGTAGCCTCCATTGAAACCATGCCTTTTGTTGAAGGAGTCAAGATTGTTAAAGTACCTGTTTCAAAAAGTATTAAACCGGATAAGCTGGAACTGGTTTTTGAAGAGGATTACACACCTGATTATCTTCAACAGATTTCAATGCTTAACGGAGATTTTCTTCATAATTCCGGGTTTAACGGAAGCGGCGTGGTGATTGCCGTTCTCGACGGCGGCTTTTCAAGCGCAGATAAAATCTATTCGCTCGACAAGCTGCGGGCACGTTCAGGCATAAGAGGAACTTACGATTTTGTGATGAAATCAAACAATGTTTACGGCTATCATTATCACGGTACTGCAGTATTATCAGTGCTGGCGGGTGATGTACCCGGAAAAATAACAGGTTCAGCACCCGGTGCAAATTACTGGCTATTCAGAACGGAAGACGATAACTCGGAATTCCCGGTGGAAGAAGATTACTGGGCAGCAGCTGCAGAATATGCCGACAGCGTCGGAGCAGACATTATATCCACCTCTCTGGGATACAATATATTCCAGGATCCTTCAATGAGTTACAAATTTGAAGATCTTAACGGTATGAATGCTTTCATTACCCGTGTTGCTGATATTGCTGTGTCGAAAGGGATTATTGTTGTTTCAAGTGCAGGTAACGAAAGGGACGATGAATGGCTCAGGATAGTGGCTCCGTCTGACGGATTTAAAGTTATATGCGCCGGAGCAGTCGATTTCAGTGGTTTGATTTCATCTTTTTCGTCTGCCGGACCCAGTGCCGACAGAAGAGTTAAGCCAGACAACGTAGCAATGGGAGTTAAAGTAACCGCCCAGATAAACAACACAGGATTCGTAAAGGTCAGCGGTACATCCTTTTCATGTCCTATTATCAGCGGCATGTGCGCATGTCTTCTTCAGGCAATACCGGAAGCAACGCCATCAGATATCATAGACGTGCTGCACCGCTGCAGTGACAGGGCAAATAATCCCGATTCCCTGTACGGTTATGGCCTTCCCAATATTTCAATGGCTCTCAGTATGCTTCAGGAAAAAATTATTTTGAAACCAGGTATAGAAATAACGGCCGGACCTAATCCGTTCACCAGCTTTATTGACATCTACTTCAGGGAACCACCTTATTCTCCTCTCAGATTAGAAATATACTCAGGCACCGGCCATCTTGTGTGTAAAAAAACAATAACCAATGCCAGCTACGTAAGCAAAACACTCCGCCTGAATGAAGATTTATTCAAAAGCCAGGGAATATATTTTATAAAAATCATAACGGAAAAAATGACATCTGTTATGAAGGTTGTCAAAATAAAAGACTGAGAATGAATGAAAAATTATCACTGACCGAACTCCAGCTTATTATCAGAGACTCCCTGTACACTGCTTTACCGGGTTTTTACTGGGTATTTGCTGAGATTTCCGAAGCTAAAGAAAATTATGCAGGACATTGCTATCTCGAACTAATCGAAAAACACCCCGATGAAATCAACATAAGGGCAAGGGTACGTGCAGTTATATGGAACACAAGGTACAGATTTCTGAAATCATTTTTTGAAAGTACTACAGGAGAGACTCTACGACCCGGCATAAAGATCCTGATAAGAGTCAAAATTGAATATCATGAAATTTACGGTCTGAGCCTTGTAATAAATGATATTGACCCGGCTTTCACACTCGGCGATATGGCGATAAAACGCCAGCAGATCCTCAAAAGACTTGAAGAGGAAGGGGTTATATCAATGAATAAGGAACTTGAATTGCCGGTTGCTCCCCAGCGCATCGCAGTGATTTCATCAAGAACTGCTGCAGGTTATCAGGATTTTGTGAAACATCTGAAAGAAAATATTTACGGATACGGCTTCAGTATTACACTGTTTGAGGCGGTTATGCAGGGCACCGAGACAGAACAAAGCGTGATTTCGGCTCTGAACAGTATTTCGGAACAGTATGAAAGATTTGATGTAGCCGTGATACTCAGGGGCGGTGGCGCACAATCGGACCTTAGCTGGTTCGACAACTACAATATTGCTTACCATATTACACAGTTTCCGCTGCCTGTCATTACCGGTATAGGCCACGAAAAAGATATATCAGTCACCGATATAGTCGCATACCATGCATTGAAAACCCCGACGGCTGTAGCTGATTACCTCATCGAAAAAATGGTTTCGGCAGAAAATATGCTCCTGCAGCTGGCTGACGAAATGTCTGAAATTGTAAAAGAAATTATTGAGAAAAAGAAAGAACGATTGACTTCCTTTATGACGAGAATAATACCTGTTTCAAACAGGCTGATTTCATCTGAAAAATCGGAATTATCCGTAAAACTTATTGACCTTTCAAATAAAGTCCGTAACCGGCTAAGCAGGGAAGAAATAAATCTGGCAGGTATGAAGAAAAAAATTGAATCAGCATCGCTGAATTTTACGGGCAGTAAAGAGAATGAGCTGAAAATTTCAGATAAACTGATAAGAATAAATACATACAACCTGTTAAGAAACCTTGAAGCAAAAATAAAATCAATGTCAGAATCGCTCAATATGCTCAGTCCGGTTAATGTTCTTAAGCGAGGTTATACCATCACCGTAGTTAACGGACAGATTATAAAGAGCACGGAATACTTAAATCGCGGGGATGAAATTGATACATTCTTCCACGACGGAAAAATAAAAAGCAGTGTAACGGAAAAATCAAAAGAAAAATTTATAGATTTGTAATTAATTAAAATTCAAGGAAATGGCTAAAAAAGAATTAACTTTTAATGAAGCAATGAAGGAAATAGAGGCCATTCTTCACAATATTGAGAGCGGTAATCTTGATATTGACCGGTTATCAAAGGAAGTAAGGCGGGCTTCGGAACTCATAAGGTTATGTCAGAAAAAGTTAAGGGCAACCGAAGAAGAGATTAACGGTATTTTCAAGGAGCTATCATAAAAAAGAGAACCCGCAGAACTTTTGTTTCTGCGGGTAACCCTTAGATACCCTAACCTAAACCCTATGAAAAAAACTTAACCCTTGAGAGGTGTTGTTTCATTCAATATAACGTTAAACGAACAAAAAAGTTTCAATTTTTTGTTGTTTTTTCATCTTTTTCTTTTTCTACGCCAAAAACCTCTCTGAATGCCATTTCGAAATCTTCTTTCCGGAGAGCACCGAGTGCCATCTGTGGTTGTCCTTCCCTGGGTACAAAAAGCAAGCTGGGTATGCTTCTTATTCCAAAAACAGCTGCCAGTTCACTCTCTTTGTCGGTGTCAACCTTATAGAAATCTATTTTTCCGGCATACTCTTCGGAAAGTTTCTCAATAACCGGAGCAACCATTTTACAAGGTCCGCACCAGTCGGCATAAAAATCAACCAGACAGGGTTTATCACCTTCAAATTTCCATTCTTTGTTTACTTCGTAATTAAAGACTTTTTTAAGAAAAGTTTCTTTTGTTAAATGTTCGACCATACTAAAAATTTTTATTTAATAACAATAAAATTTATTAATTGTTCAATTATTGTGTCAATAATCATGCCATGTTTTTAATGAAAAGTTATTCTGCCGGAATTTACAGGAGAAATTGGTAATTTTGCTGCGCAGTGATTACACTACAAGAAAATGATGAAAATCTGTCTGGAAGATAAAATATTCAATATTATTTCAGAGGTTATTGAATCTGAAAATGCAGAAGGCTATGTCGTTGGAGGCTACGTAAGGGATTTTCTTCTCGGCCGCAAAAATAAAGAACAGGATATTGACATTGTTGTAACCGGTGACGGGATTGAAATAGCAAGGAAGACTGCCAGAAAGCTGGGAAAAGGCATAAAGGTTGCCGTTTACAGGAATTTCGGAACGGCTATGTTCCGGTACGGGGATTACAATGTTGAATTTGTAGGGGCACGTAAAGAATCGTACAGAAATGATTCACGCAAACCTTCAGTTGAAGCCGGAACCATTGAAGACGATCAGAAGCGAAGGGACTTCACCATAAATGCCCTGGCCATAGGATTAAACAAATCGTCATGGGGTGTGCTTGTTGATCCGTTTGAAGGACTAAAAGATCTGAAGAACAGAATTATAAGAACACCACTCGATCCTGACAGGACATTTGATGATGATCCTTTGAGAATGATGAGGGCAATAAGGTTTGCGACCCAGCTCGATTTCAGGATTGAAGAGAAAACTTTTGAATCTATCAGGAAGAACAGGGAACGTATAAAGATAGTTTCTACTGAAAGAATTACAACAGAGTTAAACAAAATAATATCAGCACCAAGGCCTTCAAAAGGCTTTATGTTACTCGACAGTTCCGGGCTTCTGGAGATTATTTTCCCCGAACTTGCAAATCTGAAGGGTGTTGAAAAGAAAAACGGAAAAGCACATAAAGATAATTTCCTGCATTCATTAAAAGTCCTGGATAATGTCAGCAAAAAATCAGATAACCTGTGGCTCAGATGGGCTGCTCTCCTTCACGACATTGCCAAGCCAGTCACCAAGAAATATTCAGAAAAAACGGGATGGTCATTCCATAACCATGAATTCATAGGAGCAAAAATGGTGCCTGTTATCTTCAGAAGGTTGAAGCTTCCGCTGAACGAAAACATGAAATATGTCAGAAAACTTGTTGACCTTCATCTGCGCCCCATAGTGCTGTCTCAGGACATTGTCACTGATTCTGCTGTGAGGAGGCTGCTTTATGAAGCAGGCGATGATATAGATGACCTGATGCTTTTATGCGAAGCTGACATTACTTCTAAAAACGAGGAAAAGAAATCAAAGCATCTTGCAAACTTCCAGCTGGTAAGAAAGAAACTTGTTGAAATAGAAGAAAAAGATGCTATCAGAAATTTTCAGCCTCCTGTTTCAGGAGATGAAATAATTAAAACCTTCGGGATAAAGCCGGGTAAAGAGGTTGGAATAATTAAAAACTACATCAAAGAGGCAATACTTGATGGTATTATCCCTAATGAATATAATGCGGCAAGAGAACTGATGATAAAAAAAGGCCTGGAATTAGGACTAAAGCCTGTGGTCAGCGGTTCACAGGCACAACCAGATCAAGAATTACAGGAAGATGGTCGCTGAATCCCCCCTGGTACCTGTATCCGCTGTATGTGGAAAATGGCTTTTGCCCGGAAAAATTTCTATCCCTTAGCAGAAGAAAATCAGGAGAGAAAATTTCAAAGAATTTTTCAGAGGTGTATATTCCCCCGCAATCCTTAAATTCAGGAAGCAGAGACTCTGAGCTTATTATCTGGTCAGGCATTTCCCACAACCCTCCGTATTTGTAAGTTCCGGAACCCTTTTCAAAAGCTTTCATACTCAAATTTATAAAAGAAACTCCTCCTTCGTTGCCCATTAGAATTTCAATTTCCCGCGAAACAGGGAGGCAATTAAAATCACCTGCAAAAATTATTTTTGCACACTTTCCCGCTGCGGATTTTATAGAATCTGCCTGCTGAATCAGTAATTGTGCCAGAAATTTTCTGGTGTCTTCTCCGGCAAGAACCCCTCCCCTTCGCGATGGCCAGTGATTCAGAAAAATATGAAGTGTGTCATTTTCAACTAAAAATTTAGAATACAACACTTTTCTGGTTCTGATATTTTGAGTATAAAAGGAAGATGGGTATAAATATTTATAAAACAATAATTTAACTAAATCGCTCCTGTAAATAAGGCACACATCTATTCCCCTCGGATCATTTGAATCTTCATGAACAATTTCATAACCGCCGTTGACATTAAGAGGTGTTAACAAAAGCAGGTCATCTATAACTTTCCTGTTCTCCGCCTCGCAGATTCCTACTATTGCCGGCAATTCCCATTCTCCGGCAGCAGTTATAACTTTATAAATTGACTGCAGTTTAAATTTATATCTGACTGCGTTCCATCGCCGTTCTCCTGAGGGCAAAAATTCCTCATCGTTAATATCAGGGTCGTCTTCTGTATCAAAAAGATTTTCAACGTTATAAAACATAAAGCGTAACTTTCTTTCAGAATTTACCTGAGGACTGGCCGCCTGTAAGCTGAACATAATACAGACTAACACCGTAAGAGTTTCAGGAATAATCTTGCGGAGCATAAATCTGCCTATTATCAGTTAAGTTTCTTTTCGCCGGGAATGCGCTCAAAAGCTCCGATATCCGGCAATCTGTCTTTCAGTCTCGTGGCACCCCTGTAATCATCAGAATATATATCCACAACCTGTTTGTTTCCGGCATTGATAAGGGGAGAAAGTGTATCGGGTCTGAAATCATACCGGGCTTCTTCAATAAAACGGGGGTTTTTGTTTAAGATATTATCAATAAACCTGTCGCGTTTCCAGAACGAAGAAGAGATTGTATCTAATTTTATCAGGCAATGGTCGAAAAAATAATTTACCATTTGAGCTGAATAATCAGTAACAATCTGAATTTCAGAAGAAAGATCTCCATAAATAACACTGTTCAGACAGTAAAGTCTTGTTTCACCTGCACCTTTCCCGGAATCAGAACCTTGCAACGACACATAGAAAAGAGGCGTTAACCTTATTCCGTATTCCCATCGGTTATTAAAAGTGCAATGAATAAAGCTGTAATTTCCGCCTGAAATTAAATACGCGCAGTATTTGCCGGCATGTGAAAAAATACTATTCAAGGCTTCCAGATTTCCGGAATAGACTGCCAGATTGGTAATTGTCGAATGTGAAATGTTTACACAATTAAGCTTTAAATCAGGAAGTTCTGAAATCGTCAGCATGTCCGGTTCACCAAGTCTTATTCCGAAAGTTGAGTTACGTATTATTGCATGATTTAATACATTACCCCTGCTCAGATGAGAAAAAAATATGCCATCCCATTGACCCGGAACATCCTCGTAATTTTTTTCAAGGCGGTCGGAGGCGAACAAAACAGGTCGTTTTGCAGTTCCGTTAACAACAATGTTTCCGGCAACTGTCAAGGAACTGTTTTTATGAAACAATATTCTTACTCCTTCTTCTATTACCAGGGTATTCAATGTATCAACCAGGATATCTCCATAAACAAGGTAGGGTCTGATACTATTCCATGTTTCGTTTCCTATAACATAATTATTTTTAAGTAATGTTACATCCTGCCCGACGGCATGGAGTATTACTCTGAAAGTTTTTTCTGTCTCAAACATTATTGAATCAGTAATCAATACAGGCAGGTCAGAATTCAGCGGGTCAATTATTACATCAATAAAAATGAATATGCTGTCTCCAGGATATATCTCAACATTATTACACGACAGAACAGGTTCGCCGTCAATATTGATTCTGAAAGGTGAATAACTTCCGCCTGCGAGATAAATTCTGTCAATAACCAGTCTGTCTTTCCCGGTATTAATTACTCTCAGTTCTTTTGTTGCAGAGCCTACGGTCGTAAATACAGTATCAAAGAATACAGTATCGCTTGAAAAAGACAGTTCTTCGTACCCGTATAATTGTGTCTTTTTGCACGAGGAAAATATTATGACGAGAATTACCGGTATGACTACCAACTTTGACATCATTCAAATTTAAAAAAACGGCTTCAAATTCAGGCATTTTATTTAAAAAAGGCTGTTAAGGGGTTAACAGCCTTTTTATTTTTTTCAGAGATAAGTAATACAGATTTCAGTATGCTACTATCCAGCGGTATCTTCTTGCACTTTCGCCGAATTTGACTGCCAGTGTCAGCTCATGCGAGCCAAAAGTATACTTCCTTAATTCGGTAAGGGCATAGTCGAAAGCGTAAGCAAAATAAAACCTGTCGTACTTCACTCCCAGTAAAATTATTAATGCGTCACCGGTTCGGTATGACAGCCCTGCCCAGTAATCATTTCTGTAAAAAACTCTTGCAGTTATATCAGCCTGAAGCGATTTAAAGAATAAATCTGACGATTTCAGCAATACCGACGGTTGAATTTCCCATTCGGAGTTACCCGCAAAGCGTATTTTAGCACCTCCTGTGAGGAAGTAGTGTCCCAGTTCGGAGCGCTCATTATCTCCTCTGTTACCAAACAGAATAGCTCCTCTTGAAAGTGAACTCATGGCAAATCCGACATAATAAAGTTCACTTGTATAGGTAGCCCCGAAATTAAAGTCCGGAATGTACACTACCCTGTCGTAATTATTCAGAAATTCATCATCTATGTCTCTCAGAAGAAGATTTCCATTGAGGTCTACTGCATACTGATATAATGTTGCCGCGAGTCCGAGTGAGAGATATGTTGGCAACCCGCCTCTTGATTGTCCGAGCTGTAGGTGATAGGCATAGGCCCCAAGTATACCTGTACGGCTCATAATTCCATTCCGGTCGTTAAAAATATATCCCCCAAGCCCTACATTTCCGCCTTTTGTAGGTCGCATCATCTTTCTTCTTACCGATGTGGCACGTGAAATATAGCTGTTTTTCAATATCCTGGTCTGAAAACTGGCCGCATAAGTCCCGGGCGAATTTCCAAGACCTACCCACTGCTCCCTTACGGTAACATTGATGGTTGTATAGCCATCTCTTCCTGCAATTGAAGGATTAATGAGAAATCCGTTCATAACATACTGACTGTACATAGGCACCTGTTGTGCCCTTGACAACCCTGATAACAGTAAGGTTATTGCAGTGAACAAAAGAAATCTCCTCAATTTCATGATATTTTTATCTGTGTTATCTTATAACTGTTATAATTCCCTTTCTTGGTTTAGATCCGTCGTTGAGGTATAATATGTAATGGTACGAATCGGTCGGAACCAACATGCCCTTGTATCTGCCGTCCCATGGATTTGCGGCAGGATTCTTTGAATGATAGATCAGCCGACCCCATCTGTTATAGACAAACAGTTCAGCATTGGGATACATCTCAATGAATCTGATTATCCATGTATCATTCTTGCCATCTCCGTTGGGTGTAATTACTTCAGGTACTTCAAGGCAATTTGTTCCTATAAATGTTACTTCTACATCGAGTGCTGCTGTACAGCCATTGTTATCAACTACCACAACACTGTAGGTGCTATCGCGGGCAGTTCTGGTTGTCCCTGTAACGCCGTCCGACCATATTGCATTATATGGTGGAGTACCACCGGTTATTGTAATTGTTATTGAACCGTCCCGCACTCCAGGGCAGGAGGCATTTTCAACTGTTGCTTCGATGGCGAGTGCCTGTGGTTCTGTCACAATAGTGTCCTTAACAAGAGTACAGCCATCTGCATCAGTTATTGTTACTGAATATGTGCCGGCTCTCAGATCAGTGATGTCCTCTGTTACTGCTCCGTTGTTCCACAGATAGGCATACGGAGCTGATCCTCCGGTTACGGTAAGATCAATAGCTCCCGTAGAACCTCCATTGCAGAGAACATCAGTTACTGAAACTGTAGCTGACATACCTGATGCCGGTTGATTTACTGTTCCTCCCATAACGGTTGTACAACCGTGAGCATCAGTGATGGTTACAGTATAGGTTCCTGCAGGTATATTGTTCAAATCTTCTATTGTTGAACCGTTACTCCAGATGAAAGTATATGGGGCTGTACCTCCGCTTACGGTTATATCTATAGCCCCTGTACTTTCTCCATAGCACTTCACATCAGTTATTGATGCAGTTGCTGCAAGAGGTTCTGTCGGTTCGTTGACTGTGCCATCGGCAATTTCAATGCACCCGTTGGCATCTGTTACAGTAACGGTGTAAGTTCCTCCGGTAAGATCTGTAAGGTCTTCAGTTACTTCACCGTTACTCCACAGGTAATTATAAGGTGCTGTGCCACCGGTCACAGTTATGTCAACAGCACCATTGGCATCTCCAAAGCATCTCACATCAGTAACTGTCACTGAAATGGTTATTCCGGAAGCAGGTTCAGATACCGTTCCTCCACCAGCAGCCATACAGCCTGATGCGTCAGTTACCGTTACGGTATATGTACCGGCAGTTATTCCGGAAAGGTCTTCAGTTGTTGCTCCATTACTCCACAGGAAGGTATATGGAGCAGTACCGCCGGTTACTGTTATGTCTATTGCGCCTGTAGCATCACCATGGCATAATACATCGGTGACTACAGAAGTTACATTTATTGGTGTTCCCGAACCATCATTAACTGTTGCAGATACTACTGCCGTACAGCCGCTGGCATCAGTGATCGTTACAGAGTAGTTTCCTGCGACAAGGCCTGAAATGTCCTCGGTGGTCGCTCCGTTGCTCCAGAGGAATGCATACGGGGTTGTACCTCCTGAAACTGTCAGGTCTATTGCTCCGTCATTACCACCTGCGCATGTAACATGGGTCACATTTGCGATACCGTTTGGTGATTCATTTACAATTACGTTAACCGGCAATATTACATAGCATCCTGCAGCATTTGTGCCCTTAATATAGTAAGTACCATTAACGGCTTTTGTCGGATCGGGATGCGGCACAGTAGCAGCTGCATCCATCCAGTAGGTAATTGTTAATCCAGGTTCTGAACCTGCCGTAACTGAGGGATCTGTAATATCTACAGTGGCTGGCGAGCATACCGGCACAGGATCATTGACAACCAGTACCGGTGATGGGCTTACAGTAATTATACCGGTTGCTGTTACAGGACCTCCGCAACCACCTGTAAGGGTCACAGTGTAATTAAACGTACCACTTTCAGTTGGCGTACCACTGATAGTAACTACTCCAGCCGCCCAGTTACCCGTCACCCCTGCAGGCAAACCACTGAACGTCGCGCCTGTCGCACCAGTAGTAGTATAAGTTATGTCGTTTATTGCAGTGTTGATACATACCGTCTGATTATCAGTTCCAACAGGTGAAGTAAGTGTGATAGTATTGTCCGGCGTTACAGTAATAGTGCCTGTGGCTGTCACTGTGCCGCAACCTCCCGTCAGAGTTACTGTATAATTAAATGTACCTGCTGCTGTAGGCGTGCCACTGATAGTCACTACTCCAGCTGCCCAGCTACCAGTCACCCCTGCAGGAAGATCACTTACCGTCGCACCTGTAGCTCCGGTAGTACTATAGGTAATGTCAGTTATTGCAGTGTTCACACATACCGTCTGTGCATCTGTCCCGGCTGCCGATGTAAGTGTTATCGTATTATCCGGTGTTACTGTAATTGTTCCGGTGGCCGTTACTGCTCCACACCCACCAGTAAGGGTTACAGTGTAATTAAACGTACCATCGGCAGTAGGTGTTCCACTTATTGTCACTACATCCGATGCCCATACGCCCGTTACTCCAGCAGGCAGTCCACTGAACGTAGCGCCGGTAGCCCCTGTGGTACTGTAGGTAATATTGGTGATTGCAGTGTTGACACATACCGTCTGATTATCCGTACCTGCAGGCGAAGTAAGCGTTATCGTGTTATTAGGCGTTACCGTAATAGTACCATTGGCCGTTACCACTCCACATCCACCTGTTAATGTCACTGTATAAGGGAATACTCCTGCCTCTGTCGGCGTACCACTTATCGTAACTACTCCTGCTGCCCATACACCCGTCACCCCTGCTGGCAGTCCAACAAACGTCGCTCCCGTAGCTCCCGTGGTACTATACGTAATATCAGTTATTGCAGTGTTAATGCACACCGTCTGATTATCAGTTCCAACAGGTGAAGTAAGTGTGATAGTATTGTCCGGTGTTACCATAATAGTGCCTGTGGCTGTCACTGTGCCGCAACCTCCCGTAAGAGTTACTGTATAATTAAATGTACCTGCTGCCGTAGGCGTGCCACTGATGGTCACTACTCCAGCTGCCCAACTACCAG
>Ga0067045_1002562_pt1 | contig 76141 bp, 71 predicted proteins | sample TerdegcTABiofilm_FD_59184 | JGI IMG/M metagenome (GOLD analysis project Ga0067045, IMG submission 59184) | Combined Assembly of (Gp0054472, Gp0054536) Wastewater bioreactor microbial communities from Singapore -Terephthalate degrading... | reverse complement strand
TTGGGCATGCAGGCCACGGAAGTAAATCCGCCCCGGGCAGCAGCGCGGGTACCGGTGAGAATAGTCTCCTTAGCCTCAAATCCAGGGTCGCGCAGATGCACGTGCATATCAATTAAACCCGGGGTAACAAATTTATCATGAGCATCCAGCACTTCAACACCGCTTGCACTTGTGCTCAAATTTGTTCCTATTTTGACGATTCTGCCGTTGGCAATGAGAATGTCCTTTTCTGTTACTTTAGCAGTGCCAGGTTCTATTACTGTACCGTTTTTAATGAGCAATTTCATGCTGGCAACCCCCTCCGGTCAGCAGATAAAGCAGTGCCATGCGTATTGCCAACCCGTTAGTTACTTGTTCGTTAATTACCGATTGAACACCATCCGCCACCTCCGGGGCGATTTCTACACCCCGGTTTATCGGTCCCGGGTGCATTACCAGTGCATCCGGCGCGGCTAGTTTAAGTCTTTCTTCATTGAGCCCGAACAACCGGCTGTATTCCCGCAGTCCGGGAAACAGTCCCTGTTGCTGTCTTTCCAGCTGGATCCGGAGAACATTAACCACATCGGCGCCTTCCAGAGCCTCCTCGATGTTAGTGTAAGCCCTGACGCCCATTTTTTCCACTTCAGGGGGGAGCAGAGTGGCCGGTCCGGCTACTCTAATTTCGGCGCCCATTTTAGTGAAACCCCAGATATCCGAGCGGGCAACCCGGCTGTGCAAAATGTCCCCGATAATTGCTACTTTCAGGCCTTCCAGCCTGCCTTTTTTTTCTTTTACAGTAAACAAGTCCAGCAAGGCTTGGGATGGGTGCTCGTGAGTACCGTCTCCTGCATTGATCACTGATGCTTTGACGGTCTGTGCCAGTAGCTCAGCAGCACCGGCCATAGGGTGGCGCAACACCACCACATCCGCCCCCATGGCGGCGATGGTACGGGCAGTATCCTTCAAACTTTCTCCTTTGCTGACGCTGCTTGTGGTTGCAGCAATGGCGACTGTATTGGCACTCAAGTACTTGGCAGCCAGTTCAAAGGAAACCCTGGTGCGGGTGCTGGCTTCATAAAAGACAGTTACCACTGTACGCCCGCGCAAGGTAGGGACTTTCTTGATCTGCCTCTTGATAATTTCTTTCATCGGTATGGCGGTATCCAAAATTAGTTTTATTTCTTCGGCCGGGATATGCTGTAACCCGACCAGGTCTTTTCCTCTGAGGCCCATTTGTTTTCCCCCTACTCAAAAATAAGACCCCGCCGGGCTTTTTACCGGGCTGAGGCCTGAAAGGGTGATTGCCGGGGTCCTTCCCTTTCCGGTCTCACAGGACCGCACTTGAAATTTTAGGATGGAACCGGATTAAGCTGTCAGTCGCAGGCGCCGGTTGGCACCGTAAACCTGACAAGCTTTGCTATTCAGTTGGGATGTTCGAGTATTACTACTTTATCTTCCCCGTCAATTTCCTGTAGCCGGACTAATACCAATTCTTTATGGGAAGTCGGTACGTTCTTGCCGATGTAATCCGCCCTAATAGGAAGCTCCCGGTGCCCTCTGTCAATAAGGACGGCCAACTGGATAACTCTGGGACGGCCCAGATCCATCACCGCGTCCAGGGCGGCCCTGATAGTGCGTCCGGTATAGATTACGTCATCCACCAGCACTATTTTTTTGCCGGAAACGGGAAAGGGTATCTCTGTAGACCGTACCAGAGGTTGATGAGACAGGGTGGTCAGATCATCCCGGTAAAGAGTGATATCCAGGATTCCCACCGGGACTGATTTCCCCTCAATCTCCTTGATCCTTGCAGCGAGGCGTTCGCTGAGCGGTACACCCCTGCGACGGATACCGATCAAGGCCAGGTTATCAGTACCTTTGTTGCGCTCAATTATTTCATGGGCAATCCGTACCAATGAGCGGCGGATTCCTTCTTTATCCAGGATCCGCGCTTTTTCTCTGAACATAAATACCCTCCATGCTTGCTAATAAAAAACCTGCTCACCACCGGTAAGCAGGCATAGTTGGCCTCGGTAAACCATTTCTATGAATCCTTACCGGCCTCACGGGACCGATTTCAAGGTTGCTTTATCCTCATACAGTTTAAAGTAAAAAAAAAGCGGTGTCAATACATCCTTTATTTAACTGGTTAAGTTTTTAAACCTGCATGAATTACCAGAATGTCATTGTTATCTAATTCTGCTATAATATTGTTTTGCGTTGAAGTAATGTTGACCTGACGATCTCCTATCTGGATACGAACACCTTCGTAAGCATTTTTGATTAAGATTTTTTTTCCTTCGCCCGTTTTGATAAGTGTTTTAGCACCCAGTTCAGAGCCGGCTTCATTGAGAGTGATATCACCGCAAGCAATTATTTCTCCACCACGGAATACTCCTGATATATTTACGTTACCTCCGGCACGGATAATAGTGTTTAAACAACCACGCCCTTTGACCCTAACATTCCCGGTGGCCTCAATCTGGCTATTGACTGCGTATCCAAAGGAAATGTCAGCCTTATCTCTAACCATATATTCTATTACTTTCTGCGCTTCTTTTATTTCTGAAAGAATGTTGAGCAGATTGTCAAGAGATTTTAGCTTTAACAGGTTTAAACCTCTCAGGTTTTTCTCGATGCTTTCCAGGAGTTGCTTTGTTTCCCTGGGAAGAATAAAGGAATGCTCTTCTGCATGTTTAAAAAGTTCATTAAGCAAGCCAGGTATGCGTATATATTTTTTATCAATTAAAACCTGAATCAGTTGCCCTGTATTCACACCTTGCAGCTTTGGGTGCTGGGCGAGATCTGGAACCATTTTGGCTATTTCAGCAAAGCAGGCATGAATGGTTTCTAAAGTTTTGGAAAAATTTTTAAGTAATAAGTTATTTCCTCCAGCTATCAGATTGCTGCTGGTGATATTTCTCCTGGCGTCAATACCACCTTGAGCAATAATATTTGCCCCAAAAACCATGCCAAGAATAGTGATGGTACCTGCCGCCTGTACCGACATGCCTTCACAGACATCGCCATGTATTACAACATCCCCTTTGAAACGGATATTGCCGGATGAAATGTCCACATTTCCTTTTTTATGTAGCACTGGATTGATATCGAAAAAGTAGCGGTTGCCTTGTTTCTTGACAAGAGGACTGCCGCCGATCTTGGCTAAAACTTTGCAACCATCGGGAGATATTTCCACTCCTTTACCGGCAACCAGCTCACAGGCCTTGGGTTTGGCCGGAGGTATCAAATCTCCCGTAACCTTTTTCCCCATATTGCCCTCGATTCCCGGGTGTTTTACTGCCAGCAGTGCACCTGGCTCAACTGAAATTATTTCAACCATATCGCGAAAATTAATCTTCTTGTCATCACTTACTTTTTGTCCCTCCGGCTTGTTTTGAAAAGTTAACTCCACCCATTCGTCAGTTGTGTTGCCGGGAGGGTCTCCTGCAGCTATAACGTATAGACCGTCTTCTGGTTTTGCCAGTATATCCTGGATAACATCTTGTTTAATGCCGTAACTGATATTTTTTTTGGCTATTTCCTGCATTATTTCTGTCAAGTTGAAAGGACAAAACTTTTGCATCCGGGTAACAGACTTTAGCAACAAGTTATTTTCCGGCTCACTGTCCTGTATATCTTGCTCAAAGGTGGTACCTGCTTTTAATTCCAGCACGGCCGATAACCCGCCGGTGACGACCCTTACTTGATAATTTCCCGGATCTTGGTGGGTTACGGTTTTTATCTCAATTATGTCTTTTTCACTGACAATGGTTTTTTCTTCTATTTTATTTCCGTTAATGTAGAGCTCTAACCCATCGCAAGGAGTAACTGTGGCGGGGCTCCCGCCTTCGGCGGGATCTTTTACAAATATCTTGCCTCCCTTGACCCATGCTTTTCCGGAGCTGTTTTGGAAGCTACTTTTGTCTTGTTCTGTACCCGGTTTCATTGGCAGTCCTCCTTCGGCATTATTGTAACACTAAGTGTTTAATATCGAAGGTTAGCAGGAAAAGTAATTAAAAATTAGAATAATATCAATTATACCATGTTATATAATACTTATCGGTATATAACCCCGGCAACTGAACTGTATTCCGTTTATTTTCAAAAGAATTACCGGTATTGGGGAGGTTCTTAATGTCCTTGATTAAAAATCCGCTGATCATTGCCCTGGACGTAGATACCATAGAGGAGGCAACGGCCCTGGTTGATAGGCTGGCACCTTACGCCGGGGCGTTTAAGGTGGGTATGCAGCTTTATAATAGCGCTGGTCCGGAGGCTGTCCGCAGGCTCAGGGAGAGGGATACACCTGTATTTGTTGACTTAAAACTGCACGATATCCCCAACACCGTAGCCGGGGCTGTCCGGGCACTTACCAGGCATGGGGCTTCAATTTTAAATGTGCATGCTGCCGGGGGCAGGATTATGATGCAGGAGGCCGTAAAGGCTGCACGGGATGAAGCCTGCAAGATAGGGGTAAGCCGCCCTCTGGTGGTGGCTGTAACTGTTCTTACCAGCATTGATCAGGAGATATTTAACTGCGAGATGGGTATTCCCGGTTCAATCCAGGAGCGGGTTGTTTTTTGGGCTGAGATGGCCAAAGAGGCCGGGCTGGATGGGGTGGTAGCTTCACCCCGGGAAATAAAGGCCATCAAAGAAGTATGTGGAAATGACTTTGTAATTATTACTCCCGGCGTACGCCCGGCGGGGGCAGCTGTGAATGACCAGAAACGGACAATGACTCCAGCCGAAGCGATAAGAATGGGAGCTACCTATCTTGTGGTGGGTAGACCGATTACTGCTTCTCCCGATCCGGCAAAGACTGCCGGCGCTATTCTGGAAGAAATAGAAATATATAGAAAATAAATGTAAAGAGGTGTATTAATGCTTACAAGAGATGAAATATTAATGATATTCCAAAATACCGGGGCGATGCTGTCAGGTCATTTTTTGCTGACTTCGGGCCGTCATAGTGACCGGTACTTTCAGTGTGCCATGGTTCTGCAACACCCTGAACATACGGAAATTCTCTGCCGGGAGCTGGCCGCGCGCTTTGCAGGCGAAAGGATTTCCGCAGTAGTCGGCCCGGCTATGGGTGGTATTATTGTATCTTACGAGGTGGCACGGGCATTAGGAGTGCGTGGTATGTTTACCGAGCGGGAGGGTGGCGTTATGAGATTGAGAAGGGGTTTTTATATTGAGCCGGGAGAAAGGGTGCTGGTGGTGGAGGATGTGATCACTACCGGCGGGTCGGTGCGTGAGGTGATAGAAGTTGTTAGAGGATTCGGCGGTGAAGTAGCGGGAGTTGGAGTGCTCGTGGACAGGAGCAACGGTAAGGTGGACCTGGGGGTACATACTGAAGCGCTCCTGACTACTGAAGTATTATCTTACGCTCCGGAAGAATGTCCCTTGTGTAAAAAGGGGGTGCCAGCGGTGAAGCCGGGCAGCAGGAACATCTGATTAGATATCCATGCCGCCTGGCGGCACTAGCAGAAGAACGCAAGTATTAGTAGTTTACAGAAGAGCGTTGCGGATTTTTTTTGCAACTACTCAAGGGCCGGGCATCAGAATAAGAGAACCGGGGAAAATGGCAGTTCAGATTTTATAAGCTGAAGATCGGAGGACCGGGCTCAGTTACTTTGAGTCATTTTGGCCTTCGGGAATAACTTTGAGTCTTTCTACAAGGTCTTCATCGGGATTAACGGTGATCGTTTTTTGTTGTTCATAAATTACCATTCCAGGCCGTGCGCCACTAGGTTTACTGACGTGCTTTTTTGGGGTATAGTCAACAGGAACATTTGTAGAGTTCCGTGCTTTACTGAAGAACGCTGCCAGAACGGCCGCCTCTACCAGGGTGGTGGGAGGGATTTCTTTTCCTTCTGTCCTGATGATTACATGCGCGCCTGGTATATCCTTGGTATGCAGCCAAAGATCATTTTCCTTGGCAACCTTTAAGGTCAGATAATCGTTCTGCTTGTTATTTTTACCGACAAGTAACTGGAAGCCGTCTGAAGAGCGAAAGGAGAAAGGCTTGGGGGTAGTCCTTTCTTTTTTATTTTTCTTGGCTCCCGACGTGAGAAGGGGTTGTCTTAAATATCCCTGTTCGATCAGCTCCTGGGTTATTTCTGCTAGTTCGGGCAATTCGCCGGCCTGGTCCAGAGCTGTTTTGACACCTTCCAGATAACCGATCTCGTCCCGGACCTGGGAGATCCGCTGCTCCAGTGCTGAGCGTGTGTTCTTTGCCTTTAAATATTTCTTAAAGTAGTCCTGAGAATTTTCTGCCGGGGAACGGTACGGGTCGAGAGGTATAGTAATAATCTGTCTATCATCGTAAAAGTTTTCCAGGTGTGCTTCCTGGATTCCTTTCTTCAACCGGTAAAGGTTGGCAGTGAGTAATTCCCCGTAGAGTCTTAGCTTTTCTGCTTCAGCGGTTTCGTCCCAGCTTTTTATATATATAGCAAGTTTCTTTTCCAGCCTGGCAATTTCTTTTTTGACTATGTTTGAAACAAGGTTTTTTTCTTTGTTAACTTTTTCAGATTTCTCGCGTTCTGAAAAGAATATGTCCAGCAGAAAGTTCATTTCTCCGTGCTTACTTGTAAGCCCGGTGTGCTTTAGATCAATAGCGGCAAAATCCAGTGGTTTCCCTTTGGCGCTGGTGACCAGACAATGTTCAAAATTGCTCTCAACTCCTGAAATGGTGAGTCTATGAAGTGTTTCCCACAATACCCTGAGTTCGTAATCGCCACACTGATCCAGAAGAAAGTCTGGTGACAGGTTGGCCCGGTAAACAATCTCCCGGCAGGTAATGGTGCTCAACCCTTCAAAACATTTTTGCAGCAGATCTGAAAGGGCGGTTTCCAGCGGTGAGCTGAGGCAAACATGGCGGAACTGCTCTTCATCTACTAAAAGAGGGTTCAGCTTTTTTTGAGGCGGTGGTGGAAGGTACGGCCGTCCCGGCAATACTTCTCTGTATCTGCTGACGGTGTGGGAATAACGTTTAATACCATCAATGATAACATTTGAAGAAGGTTCTATTAGGATAATGTTACTGTGTTTGCCCATAATCTCGCAGATCAAGTGCTTAGGGGCCGGGTAGCCCAGCTCATCTTTCGTATCTATTTTTATTATCAGCACCCTTTCAAGCCCTGGTTGTTCGAAGCCTGTAACCCTGCCGCCTTCCAGATGTTTGCGCAAAGCCATACAAAAGGCGGGGGGAGTGGCAGGGTTTTCTTTAGTTGCAGTGGTAACGTGGACCCTGGCATTTTGGGCGTCGGCCGACAGGAGTAAACGACCCCGGAAACCTGACCGGTGAATAGTAAGGATAATTTCGTTTTTATCAGGCTGATGAATTCTTTCAATTCGTCCACCAGTCAGCTTATCTTCAAGCTCTTTTCTTGTTGCTGCCAGTACGAGGCCGTCAAAAGGCATTTTATTATTCCTCCGTGCTCTAAATGGGTTCAGAATTTATCATGTTTTATTTTATAATAAAACTGTAAAAGAAAAAATAATTCGCTTAATTGAAATGGGTATATACCAGTTTATTGTCACTTATTAACGGATTGGAAGACGGTATTTTTTTTGCCGGTTATGAATATGGTTAGAAATAATAAGTGGACAAGGAGTGACTGGTTATGCCCGGGTATTGGCATGCCTTAACACAACAAGAAATTGTAGAATATTTTAAAACTGACATCAATAAGGGATTATCCAATGAGGAGGTCAGGAAAAGGGCATCCATATTTGGCCCTAACGAATTAGCTGGGATACCCAGAGTTTTACCATGGCAACTCTTTATGAACCAGTTCAAGAATTTCATGGTTTTGGTTTTATTGGCTGCCAATGTCGTTTCGGTCTTTGAGGGTGAATATACTGAAGCTGTCACCATCATGGTTATTATTTTGGTTAACGCAGTTCTCGGTTTCATCCAGGAATACCGGGCTGAGTGTTCCATGGGAGCTTTAAAACAACTGGCGGTACCTGAAGCAATAGTGATCCGTGATGGTCAGGAACGCAAGATATCAGCGGTGGAGCTGGTTCCGGGGGATATTGTACTCCTGGAGGAAGGGAAAAGAGTTCCAGCAGATCTGCGTCTGCTGCAGGCTGTTGATCTAGAAATTGAGGAATCGGTGCTTACTGGAAAATCGATACCGGTAAGCAAGCTGGCGGAAGCTCTTCCTGGTAAAGATTTGCCTCCTGGTAATTTGCTTAACATGGCCTTTATGAGCACAATGGTCACCAGAGGGCGTGGGCGCGGCCTTGTGGTCCATACTGGTATGGCAACAGAGCTGGGTTTTATTACCGGAATGCGCCAGAAGGCCGGACAAGAAGAAATGCTGCTCCAGCGCCGGTTGGTACAATTAAGGAAGGTCCTGGTAGCTTTTTGCCTTTTTATTTGTGCTGTAATAGTGGCAGCCGGGATCATCAGGGGAGAGGAAGCATACCAGATGTTCCTGGTTGGGGTCAGTCTGGCGGTGGCCGCCATTCCCGAAAGGCTGCCTGCTTTTATCACAGCGGCACTGGCTATAGGGGCGCAACAAATGCTCCGGCGCAATGTTATTATACGCAGGTTTCCGGCGGTTGAAACCCTCGGTTGTACCACGGTAATTTGTTCTGATAAGACCGGGATCCTTACCAGGAATGAGATGACAGTGCGAAAGGTGTTTGTGGGGGGGAATACTTATGATGTAGCAGGGGAGGGTTATGATCCTAAGGGAGAATTTACCGGTATGGAAGACAAGCAGGATCGTTCGTTCAAACTTATGATGAAAGCAGCGGCTTTATGTAATAACGCGGTTCTGAAACGCGGTGTTATCAGCGTTGCCGGGCTTTTCAGAGGTCTGGCGTGGGGACGTCCGGTCCAGGAATGGTCAATTCTGGGAGATCCTACTGAGGGTGCACTGCTGGTAATGGCCGCCAAAGCAGGCTTCTGGCGGGAAAGGTTGGAAGCGAAAGAGTCGCGGGTAGCAGAACTACCTTTTGATCCCGAGCGCAAGCGAATGACTGTGGTATACCGGCAGCCTGCCGGAAACATGAAAGCCTACGTAAAAGGTGCTCCGGATAAAATATTAAATTTATGCACTTATTATTATAAAAATGGTGTGATATCTCCTCTGACGGAACAGAGTAGGAAAGAGATTTTGGCTCAAAACGCTTTTATGGCCAGGAAAGCACTTCGGGTGCTGGCCTTTGCTTACCGGGAACTTCCCGCCAGCACCAAGGATTTTTCAGAGGAATTTTTAGAACAGCAGCTAATCTTCCTGGGCTTGGCCGGCATGATCGATCCGCCCAAACCAGCCGCTATTGAGGCAGTACAGGTCTGCCGCAGAGCCGGTATTAAGGTAATAATAATTACCGGTGACCAGCGGTTCACAGCGCTTGCAGTGGCTGGTGAATTGGGAATCAATACAAAAGAGGATAAAGTCCTCACCGGTAGCGATCTGGATAGAATGTCTGATGAGCAGTTGCAGGAATATGCGGATCAGGTTTCGGTATATGCCAGTGTTTCGCCAAAACACAAGCTGCAAATAGTGCGGGCTTTGAAAAACTTAGGGCATGTGGTTGCCGTGACCGGTGATGAGGTGAACGACGCACCGGCCGTCAAAGAGGCAGATATAGGGGTTGCCATGGGTATTACCGCCACTGATGTGACCAAGGAGGCTGCGGCGTTGGTTCTGACCGATGACAGCTTCAGCAGTATTGTGGCAGCGGTGGAAGAAGGGAGGAGTATTTATAATAATACCCGTAAGTTTGTTCGGTATCTTCTTTCTTGCAACGCTGGAGAAGTGCTGGTCGTGCTTTTTGCGGTATTGGCAGGGTTGCCCCTACCTCTGATGCCGGTCCAAATCCTTTGGGTGGGTCTGGTTGCCTGTGGCTTTCCTGCTATGGCATTAGGCGTGGACCCTTATGAGCGTGATATTATGATAAGACCTCCCCGCCAACTGCGAGAAAGCATTTTTTCTCATGGCCTGACCTGGCGAATCATATCCGGCGGTGCGGTTATCGGCCTCAGTAACCTGTTAGCCTTCTGGCTTGGTTTTTCCTTGGGGGATGTGGCGCTGGCCCGTACCATGGCTTTTAACACACTTATCTTTTCTCAGTTATCCTACGTCTTCACCTGTAGATCGGAGTATCGTACCATTCTGGATGTAGGTGTTTTTACTAATCCTTACCTGATTGGAGCTGTGTTTATTGCAGTTGCCTTGCAGCTAGTGTTAAATGTTATTCCATTCCTGCAATCGGTTTTCCACATTGTTCATTTAAACGCTCTGCACTGGATCTGTATCATGGCTATATCCGCAGGCCCCACTGTCCTTGGTGCTCTGTCCAGCCGCTATACTGGCAAAGGCGATGAAAGATTTATTTATTCGAGAGTATGATTGGCCTAAAATATATGTATGTTTTGAGGAGGAGATTTTAAATTGCGTTTTACCAAAGTACATGGTCTGGGCAACGATTTTATTCTGGTAAATTGTTTTGAAGAGAAGTTGGTACCGGAAAATTTTTCTAGATTGGCTAAAGTAACATGTGACCGTCACTTCGGAATTGGTGCAGACGGCCTAGTGCTGCTACTTCCCTCGAATGTTGCTGACGTTAACATGCGCATATTCAACCCGGATGGTAGTGAGGCTGAAATGTGTGGGAATGCAATCCGCTGTGTGGCAAAGTATCTTTACGAGCACAATGTGGTCAAAAAGGAACGGATCCGGGTGGAGACCCTGGCCGGAATCATGGTTCCCGAATTGATTATAGAAGATGGCCGGGCTAAACTGGTACGGGTTGATATGGGGGAACCACGCCTGGAGCGTTCAGAAATACCAATGGAAGGGCCACCAGGGCGTGTAATCAACGAACCGCTGGAAGCCGGTGATGTTATCTATCACGTAACCGCGGTTTCTATGGGCAATCCTCACTGTATCGTCTTTGTTCCGAATGTTGAGATGGTTCCCCTGTATGTGGCCGGTCCTTGTCTTGAAAATCACCATGTATTTCCACACAAGACTAATGTGGAGTTTATTCAGGTTTTAAACCAGGATGAAGTAATAATGAAGGTCTGGGAGAGAGGGGCCGGGGAGACTATGGCGTGTGGTACGGGAGCCTGTGCCTCAGCAGTTGCTTGTGTGTTAAACGGCCATACCGGGCGGCGGGTAACAGTGCACTTGAAGGCTGGAGACCTTCTGATAGAATGGGCGGAGGACAATCATATCTACATGACCGGCCCTGCAGAGGAGGTTTTTACAGGAGTATATCCACATTAAGGAATTAAAGAAAGTATATATATTTAGGGCATATGTCAATGCTATATTTTTATCTTCAAAACAGGTTCATCTTTAATGTAAAGGCATACCCTTACATTCATTAAAGATAACCTGTTTTTTTATGTTACTTTATTTTAGCTGATGAAAAAGGACGAGAGATAATCACTTGCTTTAAGAAAACAACTATATCTCCATTTAATGGTAAGTTATATCACTGGTATGGAAGTATTGGTTGGGTTGTTTATAATAATGTATACATATTAGGATAATGTTGCAACTTTAATGCGGGATGATAAAATGTATTAGGTAGAGATTAGATGTATTAAAGTTATGTGCATAGATCAAGGAGGAGTATTAATTATGAGATTAGCTGACAGGGCACTTATGATCAGCCCGTCGCCGACCATGGCAATAGATGCCAGGGCTAAGGAAATGAAAGCACGCGGTATTAATGTGGTAGGTTTTGGGGCGGGAGAACCGGATTATGATACCCCTGACCATATTAAAGAAGCTGCTGTTACTGCTATTTGGAACGGCATGACTAAATACACACCTGTTGCTGGTATAGTAGAGTTGAAAGAGGCAATATGCAAAAAGTTTAAGGTTGACCAGGGTCTTGATTATAAACCATCCCAAATTGTTATATCTGCCGGCGCAAAACATTCTCTTTATAACGCTTTCCAGGTTCTTGTTCAACCGGGAGATGAAGTGATTTTGCCGTCTCCTTATTGGGTAAGTTATCTGGAGCAAATCAAGCTGGCTGGAGCTGAGGCAAGGATAGTTAAGACGCGGGAGGAGAACGGGTTTAAGTTAACGCCTGCCGAACTGGAATCAGCAATTAACTTGCGTACCAGATTATTAATTTTAAATAGCCCGAGTAATCCAACCGGTGCAGTGTATTCCGAAGCAGAGCTGAAAGCCCTGGGAGATATTATTGTTAAGCACGATATTATGGTTATATCCGATGAAATATATGAAAAATTGACTTACGACGGCTTCCGGCATGTCAGTATAGCATCTCTTTCGCCGGAGCTGAAAGAGCGCACAGTAGTTATTAATGGTGTATCAAAAGCTTATGCCATGACGGGGTGGCGAATCGGTTATGCCGCGGCAGCGGAGCCAATTGCCAAGGCAATGGCAGGTTTGCAAAGTCACTCTACTTCAAATCCCACATCCGTGGCCCAGGCGGCCAGCGTGGCGGCACTAAACGGAGACCAGACGCCGGTTACACGAATGGTTGCGGAATATGCCCGGCGCAGGGATTATATGTTGGAACGGCTGCGAGCCATTCCTTATGTTTCCTGTACCCGCCCCGGTGGGGCCTTCTACCTGTTTCCTAATGTTAGTGCATATTTCGGTAAATCATTTAACGGGAAAATAATTAATAACGCAACTGACCTGGCAGCTATCCTTTTAGAAGAAAGACAGGTAGCTGTGGTGCCGGGGGTGGCATTCGGAAATGATGATTACTTCCGGCTGTCTTATGCTGTTTCTATGGATAGTATAAAAGAAGGTTTGGACAGGATAACCGCGTTAATGGAGAAATTACAATAATTAATTTTTAAAGTGCAGGTGTTATTAAACCATAAACTGCACTTTTTTTATGCCAGCAGGGCATCAGCAAATGATAAAAAATTTTTTCATGACCAACTAACAAATAAATTTCCGGGTTGTTTTTTTAAAATGAAGGATTTTCTTTTGTTGAGAGCGAATAACACCCCGATTTCTTTTTTGAATATGAAGTACCGGGAAAGAAAAAAACCAAATAATTTCATGGTAGAAGATAATACTATATTAAAATGCGAAACCAGAAGAAAACCGGGTGGTAGAAAATTGTTGAGAAGCATGACCGGTTATGGCCGGGGAGAATCCAGCGCGCAGGGAAAAAAGTTTATAGTTGAGCTAAAGGCAGTAAATCATCGTTTTATTGAAGTGGTTTTGCGTTTGCCACGCTCGATTTTACCAATGGAAGATCGGATTAAACGCTTAATTCAGTCCCGGATTACCCGTGGGAGGATAGACGGGTTTTTGGGAGTAGAGGATTGTGGTGAAAAAACTGCAGCCGTAAAAGTTGACAAAGCCCTGGCAGCGGCGTATTATAAGGCAATGAAAGAGTTGCAGGAAGACCTTGGTGTTGAAGGTAAGATCAAGCTAAAACACCTCATTGCCCTGCCGGGTATACTGGTTTTGGAGGAAACCGCTGAGGATATTGAGGAATGGTGGCCTGCCGTTCAGGAAGCTGTGGAGGCTGCTGTGGATAATTTGGTACAAATGAGGGTCATTGAGGGAGAGCAGCTAGCCAAAGATATTTGGAAAAGAGTAGGGTACATAGCTCAGCTTAGTGCAAAAATCAGAGAAAGATCGCCTGTTGTTGTTGAAGAGTATAGAAAAAGGCTGGAAACACGTTTAAACGATTTTATCAAAGACGGTAGTTTGGATGCAGTTCGTCTTGCAGCGGAAGCAGTGCTTTTTGCCGAACGGTCCAATATTACTGAGGAGACTGTAAGGCTTGACAGTCATTTAAGTCAGGTTTACGCATGTTTCGGATCGAATGAAGCTGTTGGCCGCAAGATTGACTTTTTGATCCAGGAAATGAACAGGGAAGTAAATACAATTGCTTCCAAAGCAAATGATTTGGAAATCGGCCGTCTGGTTGTAGAAATAAAAAGCGAATTAGAGAAAATTAGAGAACAGGTTCAGAATATAGAATAGCTGGAAAAGAAGAGTCTGGGTAAGATAATATAAGGGGGAAGCGAAATGGAGATCAAGTTAATCAATATCGGCTTCGGTAACATTGTATCGGCAAATCGCATTGTTGCCATTGTCAGTCCGGAGTCTGCACCTATAAAAAGGATTATTACTGAAGCCAGGGACAGGGGAATGTTGATAGATGCCACTTACGGACGCCGTACCAGGGCGGTAATCATTGCTGATAGTGATCATGTTATCCTTTCTGCCGTACAGCCGGAAACTGTAGCTCACCGGCTTGTTTCTAAAGAAACGCCGTCACAAAATGAGGATTCATCTGACTAATCGAGGTAACCAACTATGGTAAAGAAAGGGGTATTGTTAGTTTTTTCCGGTCCATCCGGGGCAGGGAAAGGAACAATCTGCAAAGCTCTCCAACAAGACAATCCTTCTTTACGCTTATCTGTTTCCGCAACTACCAGACCCCCCAGGATTGGTGAGGTGGACGGAGTACATTATTATTTTTTAAAAAGAGAAGCTTTCAAGAAAATGATTCAAAATGAAGAGCTTCTTGAGTGGGCCGAGGTTTACGGTAATTTTTACGGGACACCACGGCGGTTTGTCAAGGAGGCGCTTGATCAGGGATACGATGTTATTCTCGAAATTGACATTCAAGGTGCCCTTCAGGTAAAAGAAAAAATTCCTGAGGCGGTGCTGATTTTTATTGCTCCTCCATCCAAGTCTGAGCTGGAAGCACGCTTGACTTCCCGGGGTACTGATTCGCCAGAAGAAATTCAAAAGCGTTTGAGCTGCACAATTAGTGAGATGGAACTTGCCCGCCGTTATGACTATATTGTGATAAATGATAATATCAGGCAGGCGCTGGAAAAAATACGGGCAGTTATTACTGCTGAGAAATTACGCCCGCGGTACCATGAGCCGTTTTTTGCACAGTTTAAAATGCAGAATAGCAACTAAGTGGAGGGTAGCTATGAACCAACCGACTCTCGATGAGCTTATGGAAAAGGTGGACAGCCGGTATACTCTGGTTGTGATGGCTGCAAAGCGAGCCAGGGTACTCACCGAGAGGGGAAGCAGTAAACCCGACGGGGCTTGCAACAAGCCGGTAACCACTGCTTTAAAAGAAATCGCCATGAACAAGATCAGTTATAAAAACACCAGGAGCGGGATCAAATAATTCGGGAGGAAGAGTATGCTGGCTGGGAAAAATATAACAATAGGGGTATCTGGCGGGATTGCCGTCTTTAAGGTTGCCCAACTGGTAAGCAATCTGGCTGCCGGCGGGGCAGAGGTGCGGGTAATGATGACCCGCTCAGCCCAAGAATTTGTGAAACCCCTCACCTTTCAAACCCTCTCCGGGCACCATGTATATACCGATTTGTTTGAACGGTCGGCTGTCGGTTTAGTCCAGCACATAGAACTGGCAACTTGTTCTGACCTGATAGTTCTCGTACCGGCTACTGCAAATATAATTGGGAAAGTAGCTAACGGTATTGCTGACGATTTGATTTCGACTGTAGTGATGGCTGCAACATGCCCGGTGCTCATCTGCCCGGCAATGAATGTGAACATGTATAATAACCCGGTGGTTCAGCGTAACCTGGCGAGCTTGCGTGAGCTAGGTTATCATTTCGTCGAACCCGGCATGGGGCGGCTGGCCTGTGGTACCGAAGGCCGCGGCAGGTTGGCTGATTTGGATGTGATTATGGATAAAATTAATTGTATTCTGGCTTATAAAGGGGATCTGCAGGGAATGTCCGTGATGGTAACTGCAGGTCCCACTGTAGAACCCATTGATCCGGTACGCTATTTAACTAATAGAAGTTCCGGCAAAATGGGTTATGCTCTGGCAAATGCTGCAGCCGGGCGGGGGGCCCGAGTAATTTTGATCAGCGGGCCTGTGGAGTTGAAACCTCCATCCGGGGCAGAAGTTATACAGGTACAAACAGCAGCCGAGATGTACTCTGCAGTGATGGAACGTTATCCGTCAGTGGATGTAGTGGTGATGTCTGCCGCAGTGGCTGATTACCGGCCAAAAATAGTGGCAAAGCAGAAGATAAAGAAACAGACGGAAACTCTGACGATAGAACTGGAAAAAAACCCTGATATTCTGGCGGAATTAGGTAGAGCGAAGAAACACCAGCTGCTGGTGGGTTTTGCTGCCGAAACTGAAAATTTAGAGAAGAATGCCAGGCAGAAGGTGGAGGGCAAAAACCTGGATCTTCTTGTAGCCAATGATGTTACCCTGCCGGGTGCTGGGTTCGGCACGGATACTAATATCGTTAAGCTGGTTTTCCCAGATGGCAGGATTATTTCCCTGCCCCGAATGGATAAATTAGATTTGGCACATCGTATTTTAGATGAGATAATGATTTTGCAAAAGCTGAAACAATAAATTTTAGTACTCAGAAATCCCGCGTTGCGGGGTTTTTAATATTTTCAAAAAGGAATCTATTGTGCAATGTAGAATACTTATATTATTCATACGTAAATCTGTTTTAACAGTTGAGTATGAGGTTAGGGGTAGGGGGCATGAAGAGGAATACTATTTTCGGTATGTTTTTGCTCTGGGGGATCGTTCAAATACCTGCTGCCATGTTAGTTTGTTTTATCTGCCACAGTTCCTGGATGGTAGCAGGGGGGATGGTTTTTGCCAATTTTTTAGCTACTTTCCTTGTTCTTTACAGCGAGCGGAAGTACCAAAACGATAAAATAAAAAAAGCAGAACTTAATGTTCTTCGGGCCCAGATTAATCCCCACTTCTTGTTTAACACATTAAATACTATAATTACTTACAGCCGGACTAATCCCGAAACAGCCCGCCGCCTTTTGATACGCTTGGCTTCATTTTTCCGCCATGCCTTGAAAAGACGCGGGCATTTTAACAGCCTGAGGGAAGAAGTAGAATATGTAAATAATTATCTGGTTCTTGAGAAGGCTCGTTTTGGTGAAAAACTTAGAATACAAAGGAATATTGACCCCGGCTTGCTTGACTGCCAGGTGCCTGCCCTAACGCTGCAGCCTCTTGTTGAGAATGCCGTTAAACACGGCATTCAGCCGAAAACCGGGGCAGGGACAGTGAGCATTACGGTAGAGCTGAAGAAAGGGGAAATTCTTTTTACAATCAAGGATGACGGTGTTGGCATAAGCAAAGACAAAATACAAGAAATTCTCCTTCCTGGTTCCGGCTCTGGTAATGGAATCGGCCTGAGCAATGTGCATGAACGTTTGAAAAGCCTGTTCGGTAAAAACTACGGGCTGCGAGTAGTAAGTGACGAAAATAAGGGTACGTGTATTTGTTTCAAGATTCCCTTTTTAATTAGCAGTATGGGCGAAAAGGGAGGTCCCACCGGTGAAGCTCAAAGCGTTGATTGTCGATGATGAGTATCCTGCCAGGCAGGAACTGAGGTTAGCCCTGAGCAATTTTAACAATGTGGAAATCATCGGTGAGGCAACTAATGCAAATGAGGCTCTGGCATTAATAAAAGCGCTTGACTATCATGTCCTTTTTCTTGATATTTCCATGCCTGGAATGAGTGGACTGGAACTAGGAAAAGTAATCCAGGAAATGCAAAAACAGCCTTGTATTATATTTGTCACCGCTTATGATGAATACGCGGTTTCTGCTTTTGAGGTGAACGCTGTAGATTATCTTTTGAAACCGGTAGATCCCGTGCGCTTAAAAAAGGCTGTTGATAAAGTGAGTAAAATTGTACATGATGCCGCAATATTGGCTGAAGTAGCGGCTACCGCGGAACATCATGGAAGCAAGACTCATGAAAAACAGCGAAGGGCGCAAGAAGATATTAAAATAGACCGTATTCCAGCCGGAAAACAGGGAAAAACTATATTGGTAACAGAATCTGACATATATTACGCTTTCACTGAGCATGATTATGTTTATTTAAAAACCAACAATGATAAACTTTTTACCCGTTTTACCTTAAAAGAACTGGAAGCGCGGCTCAACCATCAGATTTTTTTCCGGACGCATCGATGTTATCTGGTTAATTTGCATAAAGTTAAAGAGATAGTGCCTTTCTTTAATGGGACTTACAATCTGATTGTTGAAGATAAGGAAGGAAGCGAGGTGCCGGTGAGCCGGGCCCAGGCGAAAAAACTAAGAAAAATCTTGGGATTTTAAAATAAGATACTTACGGCGTTTAGGCTGCGGGAAACAGGAGGCAAATGTGCTGCCAAGGTTTACTAATTGGCAGGTTTTTTCTTTTTGTTTGCGAAATGATGTAATTGTTTGAGACATTAAATTAGGAGTGGTTAGATTGCTGGAATATAATGGTATATTGGGGTCGGTAGCCGGCATAGCCGGCATTGGTACTGATATAGTAGAGATTGAGCGGGTAAAACAAGCAGCAGAACGCAATGGTGACCGTTTTTTAAACAGGGTTTTTACCCCCTCCGAGCGTAGTTTTTGCGATTCCAGGCGAGATCGCTTTGCCTGCTATGCAGTGCGATTTGCTGCTAAGGAAGCGGTGCTTAAGGCTATGGGTACAGGCCTTGCAGGCTCTCGCTGGACCGATGTGGAGATCGCCCGGAAAACTGGAGGCTTCCCGACGGTTTTGCTGCATGGGGCTACTGCTGCCTTGGCTGCAAAAAAAGGAATTGGAAGAATGCTGCTTAGTTTATCCCATGACCGTGAGAAAGCATTGGCATTTGCTGTGGCTGTAAGAGAGGAGGCGTAAGGTTTATGCGGGTCGTAACTGCTGAGGAAATGAAAAGGCTGGATCGGGCGGCAATAGAGGAGTATGGGATTCCAGGTCTTGTTTTAATGGAAAACGCTGGCCGCCAGGTAGTGGAAGTGATTAAGCAAGTTCTTGGGAATGTGCGGGGAAAAGTGGTGACTGTATTTGTGGGTAAGGGAAACAATGGGGGAGATGGATTTGTTACGGCACGTCACCTGCTTAATATGGGAGTGGAAGTCAAGGTGCTGGCGCTGGCTGATTTAGAAGAAATCACCGGTGATGCTGCAGTCAACCTTGAAATCTGGCGGAAAATGGGGCAGAAGATTTACTCGCTTCACCATGGGGATGGAATTAATATTGTCCGCCTGATTTTAATGAACACAGACTTAATTGTCGATGCTATTTACGGAACTGGTTTCCGCGGGAAGATGGCTGAAAAGGTGGGGCGGGTAGTTGAGGTGCTGAATGGAAGCGGTAAACCGATAGTTGCCGTAGATATTCCTTCAGGGTTAGAAGCCGATACCGGGCGGGTAAACGGGCCGTGTATCCGGGCGACTAACACAGTTACCTTTGCCTTGCCAAAATTAGGATTGATATTAGAGCCTGGCGCAGATTACGCGGGTGAGCTTCATGTTGCCGATATCTCGATACCATCTGTCCTTATAGAAAATAAAGCACCGCAAAGGTACTTGATTACGGCGGAACTGGTTAAAGAATGGCTGCCTCCCCGCCCGTCCGCTGCTCATAAAGGAAACTTCGGCCGGGTGGTAGTGGTGGCTGGATCCCGCGGTATGACCGGTGCAGCTTATCTGGTAGGAGAAGCTGCCCTTCGGGCCGGAGCCGGGCTGATAACGGTAGCGGTGCCAGAATCACTTCATGATATAATGGAATCCAAACTAACTGAGGTAATGACTGTTCCACTGCCTGATACCGGGAAAGGCAGCTTGAGCCGTGGTGCACGTCAACGCATTCTGGATTTGCTGGAAGGTGCCGATGTATTGGCTCTCGGCCCGGGGCTATCCACTATGCCTGAGGTGGTGACCATGGTGCGGGAGCTGATGCCGTTGGTGCGGATCCCTTGTGTTCTGGATGCCGACGGATTAAATGCACTGGCTGGTGAGGCTGATATTTTAAGGAAGATACAGGCACCAGTAGTTATAACACCACACCCGGGCGAGATGGCCAGGTTAATGGGTGTTTCTACACGTGAAATTCAAGAAGACCGGCTTTCGGTTGCTGGAAAAGCGGCAACAACCTGGAATGTGGTTGCGCTACTAAAGGGCGCCCGTACGGTGGTGGCTGCTCCAAACGGAGCAATTTACATCAACCCCACCGGCAATCCTGGTATGGCCACTGGTGGTAGCGGTGATGTGCTGACAGGGGTAGTGGCAGCGCTTATTGCTCAGGGCATGGAGCCGGTTCATGCGGCATCGGCGGGAGCATACATTCATGGCATGGCTGGAGACCTGGGTGCCAGGGAAAAAGGGATGATCGGCTTAACCGCTGGAGATATTATATCCAAACTTCCAGCAGCAACACGGGAAATAATTGAAAGTAATTATTAAATGATGATTTTTATGAGCAGGCGGTTTATTGAGTTAAATGTAATGTGGTGATTTTGAAGTGGTGTCAGGAGTGGTACTGATATTATGACTGTTTTTCCGGCTTGGGCTGAGATAGATTTAGGTGCAATTGCCCATAATGTACGGGAAATTCGCAGGGTGACCAGCCCTTCAGCGAAAGTTCTGGCAGTGGTTAAAGCCAACGGCTATGGGCACGGTGCAGTTGATGTGAGCCGGGTTGCCCTGGCGAACGGAACTGAATGGCTGGGAGTGGCAAGAGTATCGGAAGGTGCGGCGCTGCGCGAGGCGGGAATAGATGCGCCGGTGCTGGTTTTGGGTTATTTCCCTCCGGAACAGTCTGGTGAGGTAGTGCGTAACCGGTTTTCTCAGGCTGTTTATACCCGCGGCATGGCCCTGGCGCTGGCGGAAGCCGCTGCACGGGAGGGTACCAGGGCAAAGGTGCATGTCAAAATCGATACCGGTATGGGACGAATCGGCTGGGTGGCAGGCCCTGGTGCTGTCCGGGAAATACTAGAGATTGCTCAAATACCTAACCTGGAGATAGAAGGTATTTTTACCCACTTTGCAGCTGCCGATGCTGGCGATAAAGGATATACCAGAATGCAGTTTGAACGTTTCCTTGAAATAAGTGAGTCATTGCGTAAAAACGGTCTGGAAATCCAGTTAAAACATGTAGCCAACAGTCCGGCCTTGCTGGAAATGCCGGAAACCCACCTGGATATGGTACGGGCGGGAATTACAATCTACGGACTTTACCCTTCTGCTAACGTTGATCATAGCAGGGTCAAACTCCGTCCGGCCATGAGCTTGAAAGCAAGAGTTGCTTATGTTAAAGAAGTACCAGCAGGTTTCAAAGTAAGTTACGGCTGTACTTATATAACGGAGAAGCCTACCGTTATTGCTACTTTACCTATTGGCTATGCGGATGGCTATTCCAGGTTGCTTTCATCGAAAGGAGAGGTGCTGCTTCACGGCTGTCGGGCACCGGTGATAGGCAGGGTATGTATGGACCAAATTATGGTGGATGTGGGGCATATCCCCGGAGTCAAGATCGGTGACGAGGCTGTTCTCATCGGGCAACAGGGTGACGAGAAAATCACCGCTGATGAGATAGCTGAAACACTCGGCACCATTAATTATGAAGTAGTTTGCATGGTCAGCAGCCGTATCCCAAGGGTTTATGTCCATTAAATTAGGATTTGTTAAAACAAAGAGCCCTGCTTTAAGGCGGAGCTTACCCTGCATTAATTAAAGCAAAAACCATTAGGCATATTAGGCTGTTATCAAAGGCCTTTAGTGAGTGCATATTTTAACCTGTCCCGGCATACTTTCTTAAATAAAGAAAAGACGGGAGCGAATTTTGTATGTGTTTATGTGGAACTTGATAATAAAGAGGTATATTTTGATTTTATTGTTAATAACCACATTGTTTGCTTTAGGTTTTCATATTACGGCTTCCCGTTTTGAAGAATATCATATTGGTGCTTTATCCTGGGCAGTGGCCAACAAGCTGGTTGTTATCGATCCCGGTCACGGAGGGGAAGACCCGGGGGCTTTGGGCACAACAGGTATCCATGAGAAAGATATTGTCCTTGCTGTTGCAAAAAAACTGGCTTTAATTCTGCGTGAGGCCGGCACTGAAGCAGTGCTGACCAGAGAAAGCGACCATGATCTCAGCGACCCGGATGTAAGTGACCCCTATATTGCTAAAATACAGGATTTGAGCCGTCGAGTGGAACTGGCAAACAGCCGGAAAGCCGATATTTTTATCAGTATCCATGTGAATAGCTTTCCTAACCCGCGGGAAGACGGAGCTCAAACTTTTTTTCAGCCGGGTTCAGAAGAGAGTAAGAAACTTGGTTTGGCTATACAGCATGAGTTGAACAGGTTCCTGGCCAATCCAGGCCGGGAGGCCAAACCGGTTGATTATTTTACATGCAGAATGGCTGAAATGCCTGCCGCAATTGTTGAAATCGGTTTTATTACAAATCCCAGAGAAGAAAAGTTGATGCTTGACCAGCATTATCAGAGCAAGATTGCATGGGCCATTTACGCTGGAATAGTCCGTTATTTTGCCCAGCCCAGACCTGCCTTTGCACTCCCTTCGAAAATATTTGGCTCATCATCACTGGTTACCGGCACCACTGAATAAAGTTCAGGTAGCCACAAAGTTTGTTGCTCATCCCTTAAAACCTGATTAATTTGGAGCTTTTGCAGGATTTTTTGTTGAAAACAGCGAAGTAACTGTACAGTGAATTTAATTATTGGTTTTACTAATACTGTTGTCAGGGGGAGGGGTTTTATGTTTCCAAACCTGAGTATGCCTGAGTTAATATTAATCTTAGTGATTGCTCTGGTTATTTTTGGCCCGCGCAAGTTACCTGAAGTGGGCAGATCATTGGGGAAAACTTTGAGCGAATTCCGCAGAGCTTCACTATCAAGTCTCAGTGAGGTGAGTAATGCCACAGAAGAAGTAAAGGAAGAAATCGAGCAAGTTGCTAAAATTGCGCAAGGGAAACCTTAAAAATTAAAAGATTCAGGGGGGATGTAGAGTCCCCCCTGATTTTCGTATCTTCACGTTGCTGAATGTTGTGTTATTGCATAAATGAGCTGTTAACGGCAATCCTATTGCTTATGCCTGGATGCTTGTTCCGGAGGCAACTCCGGTACCAGTTGATACTGTCTCTCCTTCTCCGTGTTCTTTAGGCAGGATGGGGAAGTTTTCTACAACAAATAAGTAAGCTAATATTAAAATGCTCCACATGCCAATGGTAATCAGCCACTCCCAGATGCTGGGGAAGTAACTGCTGCTCACGCTCTTGGCCATTCCTGTAAATACCACGTTCATGCGGTTGAAGATAACACCAATCACAACTAGCGCTGAGGCGGTGACAACACCCCACAGCTGGGTACGGATGGCGGGGATGGCGTACATAATAATGGGTATTACAACAAAGCCAATCATCTCAATAAGAAACATATTGCTTTCAAAAGAACCGTTGAAAGCCATGTCAAAAACGCCACGGTACTTTAAGTCAATTATTTTTACAATCAGGTAAACAATTAACATCCACATGGTAACTTTAGTGAGACTTTGGAAAACGGGCAGTTCAGGCTTCCTGTTGTAGGCCCTGGCTGCCAGCGTTCCTTCTATTGTTACCATGGCTGGGCCTAAGAAGAAGGCAGACCAGACAAAGAAAAACGGAATAATCATGGACCACCATAGTGGATTTAGCCTGTCAACTGTTACTATATAAAGCGAGCCTAGCGATGACTGGTGCAGTGAGGGCAAAACAATTCCCAGGATAAGTAAAGGTGTCATGGCATATCCTAAAATCTTCTTTAAAGGAACAATCTTTACTCTTTCAAGGAAAATATCTCCGAACTCCAGCACTTGAACTGTAGTATAAAGTGAAATACACCAGAATACTTCAAACAATACTGAATGATAGCCCCAATAGAAGAACGGACGCCAGAAGTTTGTCCATCTACCGATATCCAGTAAGAGGCTGACCAGCGCGATGATATAACCAATAAGTGAGGTTAACAGCGCGGCGCGGGCAATCGGCAGGTACTTGTCCTTGTGCAAAACGTGAACAATAAAGGCTGTGCTGAAACCGCCGCCGGCCAGGGCGATGCCGCAGAGCAGGTCGAAACCAATCCATAAGCCCCAGGGCCATTCGTCACTCAGATTAGTTACTGCCCCAAGCCCTAAAATAAAACGCGCCAGAGCTACGATAACCGCGATGCCTGCTAAAGCCAGCAAAACATATCTGAAAGGGGTAAGTTTGAAACTCCAAGACTTTTGCATTATGAATATCACCTCCAGCTAACTGGTTTACTCATCATTATCGTTTTCCATTGTTTTAACGGGCTCGTACATTTCTTCTTCATGGTGCACTTCGGCACGCCTCTTGGTGTAGAAGTGTAAAGCTGTCAGTATGGCACCCCAACCAACAAAGATATAAGGTGTCCATTTGAGCACATCCCAGGTATAAGACGGAATAGACCTAGTGGAGACATTGGTCTTAAAGCCGAGCTGTTCAAAGGGTACATCGGAAATATACAGCCATGATGTTCCGCCGTATTCTTTTTCTCCGTAAACCTGCTTGATATAGTTAGGGTTGCTGTTTATCCTCTTCCATGCTTCAGCCAGAAGCTCTTCTCTTTCGCCATACTTCAAGGTGCCTGTGGGACATGCGGTAACACAGGCGGGCTTTAGGTCTTCTTGCATGCGGTCGTAACAAAACCGGCACTTCTGCACAAAGGGCAGGGACTTATCCCATTGGAAGGACGGCACTCCAAATGGGCAGGCAATCATACAATAACGGCAACCTACGCAGTAGTCCTGCTTTAATTCGGTAGGCTTGTAAATTACTGCACCTTCTTTGGTTTTAACGAACGAATGGGTAAAACAAGCAGATTCGCAAGCAGGCTCATTGCAGTGCATGCATTGTCTTTTTACGAAACGCCACTTTACCTGCTCGCCTTGCTCAACAATGCTAGAGTTGACCACTGTCCAGTTGTAGGCATCTGTTTTTCCTGGGGAGTCCCAGTTGTTTGCGAATTCAGTTTTATTGGCTGGCAGGTCGTTCCAGGTTTTGCAGGCTACCATACAACTCCGGCAGCCGATGCACCTGGTAACGTCAACCAAAACACCCTTTGACATCGTCACACCTCCGATTTCTACGATTTACGCACTAAATATTTAACTATATTAAACCGCTTTTGAAATGTTGCAAAGGAAAGCTTTATATTCCGGTATCATCGTATTGGGATCGCCAACACAGGGTGTCAGGTCGTTCGCTGTGCTGCCGGGAGCCAGTCCCTGGTAACCCCAGTGCCATGGCAGGCCGATTATCTCGATCTCCTGACCGTTAATATTCATTGGCTTTATGATAGGTAAAACGTTAATCTTACATTTAATTTCACCGCGGGCAGATCTAATCGCTACTAAATCGCCGGGTTTAACTCCGATCTTGTTTGCTAGATTTTTCGATATTGTAGCAAACATCTCCGGCATCAGTTCAGCCAGCATGGGGCAGTTCCTGGTTACTGCGCCGCTCTGGTAATGTTCAACCAAGCGGTGGGTGGTGGCTACATAGGGAAACTCCTGACTGGCAGTTTGCGCGATCTTTGCGAAATCGCCTTTATACCTGGCAATAAGCGGGTTGTTCTGCTGGTTGCTCATAATATTTTTGACCGGGCTTTCCAGCGGCTCATAGTGCTCTGGGAGAGGCCCGTCTTTCATGCCGGTAGGGGCAAACAACCTTCCCTGTCCTTCTGTATTCATGATGAAAGAGTTGACGGCTGATTTATCCGGAGGGATAGGTTCTCCCGTGTTGGCATCTTTAAAGCTGAAATCAGGAACGTCATTATTTACCCAGTTTGTCCCGTCCCAAGATACCAGCATTCTTTTCGGGTCCCACGGTCGACCGGACGGGTCTGCCGAGTTGCGGTTATAGACAATACGCCGGTTTGCTGGCCAGGAAAATGCCCACTTGGGGAAGAGACCGAGCCCGCTCTTATCTTCCCGGCTGCGTCTCTGGCATGCCGGCACTTTCAGCACCGGGTCAGGGTACATATAGCCTGCATAAATCCAAACACCGCAAGCTGTGGAACCGTCGTCTTTCAGCTTGGCGAATGAATCCAGCGTGGTACCGTCGGCCACAACATAACCGTTCATCTCTTTTGCTATTTTCATAATGTCCGGCTCGTCATGACCGGGAATATCGTAATCCCAAACCATATTTATAATAGGGTCGGGAAACTTACCGCCGGCCTGGTATTCTTTATAGATGGCTTTCCTCAGGGCGTTTGCAATCCACAGGTCGCTTTTTGCCTGCCCGGGTGGCTCCACAGCTTTCCAGCGCCACTGGATCCAGCGTGAGCTATTGGCTACCGTCCCTTCTTTTTCATAAGAAAAGGCTGTCGGCAGTAAAAATACTTCTGTGTTGATATCAGCGGGATTTGCGCCGGGACGCTTCCAGAAGGAAGCTGTTTCTGTTTCAAATAAATCGACAGCTACCATCCATTCCAGCTTTTCCATGGCTTTACGCGCTACGGAAGCGAGAGGACCGCCGACTGCCGGGTTTTGTCCCCAGGCGAAGAACCCCTTGATCTTTCCTTCTAACATTGCCTGGAATATAGCCATGTGGGAATGGTCTTTCCCGGTATGCTTGGGCAGGTAGTCATAGCAGAAATCGTTTTCTTTGGTTGCTTTTTCGCCATACCAGGCTTTTAACATGCTGATAAAGAATTTGGGCTTATTGGACCAGTAGCTTGTCTTTGGTGTTTCTTTCTCAAGGTAATCTTTTAAAGTCGGGTGGATTGCTGCGTTTGCTGAATTTAGATAACCAGGATAGTAATTATAGAGCATGCCCTGGTCTGTGGAGCCCTGGACGTTTGACTCACCCCGCTGGGCGTTGACTCCGCCGCCAGCTATGCCGATATTGCCTAGCAACAGTTGCAGCATGGCGGTTGCCCGCACATTTTGGCCGCCGTAGCTGTGCTGGGTGATACCCATGGCGTAAATCAGGTTGCCGGCCTTATCGGGCTTGCCTGTCGAGCAATAAAGCTCGCAAATTTTCCTGTAAGTATCTTCAGGAGTGCCGGTTATGCTGCAAACTGTCTTAATATCGTAGCGAGACACATGTTTTTTCAGGATTTGAAAGACACAGAGGGGATCTTGTAGAGTCGGGTCTTTTCTAACATTATCACCATCTGTTTGATACTGCCAGCTCTTCGTATCGTAACTGAACTTACCATCTTTCTCTGTTAAACCTGAAAAAACACCGTCGGCAAAATTGTACTCGGGATTGACTAAATAAGAAGCGTTGGTATAATTTACCACATAATCGTGGAAATAAAGGTTGTTCTCTATGGCATAGTTCATAATGCCATAAAGAAAAGCAATATCTGTCCCAGGGCGTATGGGAGCATAAATGTCCGCCTTGGTTGCTGTTTTCGTAAATCTTGGATCGACAACAATCACTTTCGCGTTTCTTTGGGCCTTAGCAATTCCAATAAAGCGCATAACCTGTGGGTGGTTTTCAGCAGGATTGGCTCCAATGATTAAAAACACATCAGAGTTCTTATAGTCAGTGAAACTGTTGGTCATAACTCCCCTGCCAAACGATTGGGCCAGACCGGCCACGGTAGAGGAGTGTCAAAGACGGGCATGGTGGTCGAGATTGATGACCCCCAGTGAACGCAGAAGCTTGTGTATAATGTAATTTTCTTCGTTGTCGACGGAAGCACTGCCCAGATGAGCAATTGCCTGAGTGCGGTTTACCGTAACCCCGTTTTCGTCTTTAACTTCAAAGGTTTCATCACGAGTTTTTTTCACTCTCTTTGCTATTTCCGAAAGGGCCCAGTCCCAATCTTTTTTTACCCATTCCTTGCTTCCCGGCGCGCGGTAAAGCACATCCGTTATCCGCTGTTTGTTGAGTACCCGCTGGTGGTTGTTATCCACAATGGTATTGGCATCGCCAAGAGAGATGCCTTTACAGCACATGGAACCTTCGTTATTGGGGTTATCTGGGTCACCTTCAATATTAATAATTCTATCACCCTCGGAGTAGACAATAAGACCGCAGCCGCAACCGCAAAAAGCACAAACAGAAGCAGTTTCTTTAGCTTTTTTTGTTTTTAGCTGACCTAATGAAAAAGTGGGTAATTTGTCTTCCGCCGTACTCGCTAAAGCTGGTGCGGCATCCGCTGCTTCAAACAAGGCTGTTCCTGCAGTACCCAAGCCTAATAGTTTTAAAAAATCGCGACGGCTAAGTTTTTGCATGAGTACGCTTAACCCCCCTTTAACTTATAAAACACTAAAAAACTGAACCTCTCCTCCTAAAGCAAATATCGAAACAATTTCTAAAATACAATGTTGTGTAACTTTCCCACCTCTCTTTCAAGGGGCAAAAATCTGATAAAACTTAATTCTTTCTTGTTTTATGAGTACCCATGGGTACTGTGCTTGAGTTTAAACAATTTCGGCCAGTTGTTGCTGTTGTTTCTTCCGGGCAATTCGCCGCTCAACTATGCGCACAACCAGAGCGCTTATTTCATAAAGCAAATACATGGGACCACTTACAATTAAACAAGTAATTATATCAGGTGTAGGAGTTAAAACAGCCGCCAGCACCACGATAGCCAATATTGCATAACGCCGGTTTTTGGCCAAAAAACTGTAGGTGACGAGTTCCAGTTTGGCTAAGAAAAAACTTATCAAAGGAAACTCAAAGACGATACCAAACGGTAATAGAAAGGCAATGGTAAAAGAAATATACTTATCAATAGTCAGCATAGGCGCTAATTCAGGTCCGGCGAATTGTAATAAAAACGTTATTCCCAGCCGGTATACTCCCAGAAAGCCAAAGGCAACTCCACCGAGAAAACTAATGAAAGAGATCAAAACAAAGAGGGTAAAGTAAACCCTCTCGTTCCTTTTCAAAGCGGGAATAATAAAACCCCATACCTGCCATAAAATGACGGGCAGGGCAGCTAGAAAACCAATAAAAAAAGACAACTTAATTTTTACAAAGATGGCTTCAGTAACTCCGGTAAAAAAAACCTTCTGTCCTAATTTAGTCAACGGCTCCAGCAATATGGCCAAAATCCGGTCACAAAAAAAATAAGCCACTACAGCCAGTATTGTTGTGCTGACAATAGAAACAATTAAAACCCGGCGCAGCTCTTCCAGGTGTTCCATCACAGACATTTCGCCGGTTTTTTTAGCCATTGTTTTACCCCCGCTAAAAATGGTGCTTGCTAACTTTTTACAGCCTTTATTGCTTGTTGTCCTTCTTGTTCCACTCCACCTGTGCTTGCTCCTGCTTCTTCCATAATTTCATTTGATGAACGCCGGAACTCCTTGATGGTTTTACCAACAGCTTTACCCAGTTCCGGCAACTTGCCGGGACCGAAGATAATCAAAGCCAGGGCCAAAACTAGAATCAACTCCGGTGCGCCGATGTGTGGCATCAATCTATACCCCCTTTCCCTTTCTTAGCTTTCTTAATACGACGTGTTCATCCAAAAATCCTGCTGGATAATATTATTTTTCTGAGTCTGTCAAACGTGCTGGTGATTGGTCGGCTTGTTTGTTAAAATAACCTTCACTTATGGCCAGAAGATCCAGGTGTACTGTATTTATGTCCTCCCAAAATAAATCTATTTCTTCTTCGCCTGCTTTTTTCTCATCAAGAGTTTTGATATAACCGCGGCATTCTTCACAAAAATATACCCGGTACTTGTCCATTCCTTCCACAGTGAAAAACTGCGATTCATTGTTAAAACAATATGGGCAGCCAAGGCGCTGGAAGCGCCATTTTACTTCACATAACCCACAAAACAGGTACCTTTTGCCGTTTTCTTTTTCAAGCACCGCAAAACTAGGCCTGCTCCCACAAACAGGGCAATATCCTTTTAGCCATTGCTCGAGTTCGCAAAGAGATATAACTTCCTTTGCATACTGTTTCATAAATAGCTTAACTGTATGATTAAGCAACAGGCCAAAGGTGTCGGGCGGCAGATTTAATTTAAGACTAGTCAACAAATTAGTTCCCGGGATAAATGCCTGTGTTACAAATAATTCTTGTTCTGAAGGTTTGACTGGTAAAGCAGCTTGAATTTGCGCTATCTCAGTTTCTAAACCAGGATGATTTTTTTGAAGTATCCCGGCTACTTGATGTAAAACATGAAAAAAGCTGGTTGTCTTTACCCGGGGTGGACAAATACTGATCAGGGGAATTGCTTTTTCCTGTCCTAAATTTAAAACTTCCGGGGTGGAACGGGTAAAGGTGACAGCATCATCTGGCAGTGAAATTTTAGTTAGTTCGAAGTAGAAGTTTACCATTGTTTGCTGAAAAATAAAATTATTTTCCATACTCGATCTTATTCCCGCTTTCTTTGCTTGTCGAACTCAATTTGTAATAATTCTATTTTTTTTGCTGCCGACTGTCAAGAAAATTCCCTTTCTTGTGTTACCATCCGGTATATTTTATGCCAGCTGGGCAAAGATAAAAATAAACTTATGCTACATGGGGGGAAGTATATGTTTTCATATCGTACAATAGCCGGGATCGGAGCGGCAGCGCTGGCAATCATGGCCCTGTCCAGGGCCGGTAGGCAACTTCGAAAAAGGAACAGCAGAATTATGGAAGGCTACATAAAAAAAACGGCGAGGCGAGTTGAAGGTATTGTGCGCAGGCGTACCGCAAGTGTCCATAATGTAACAAATGATGTTATCTAGCACCATGTATTCATGGTAATAAAACCCTTTGACAAAGAATAAAGTGTATCTGTAACAAAATATGCCACTTATGGTGGCTTATTTTGTTGTATAATATAAAGGCTGGCATTACAGGGGGACATTTGGATTATGTCTGTTATTGGTATGATTATAGCAGTTATTTTGTTTGCTGCCGGAATTGCTGGGACCTTATTGCCGGTATTACCCGGGGCTCCTTTAATATGGCTTGGAATGCTTTTTTACGGCTTTTTCGTCAAGTTTAATAACCTCTCGTGGACATTTTTCGCCTGCCAAGGGCTGGCAGTAGTCCTGGTGTTTTTAATTGATTACCTGGCCGGCATATGGGGAGTGAAACATTACGGAGGCTCCAAGGCGGCAGTCAGAGGGAGCGTTCTGGGTGGATTAATAGGGGTAATTCTGGCAGGGCCGGCCGGGCTTATTTTCGGACCGTTCATCGGTGCGGTAGCAGGGGAGCTTTACCGGAAGAAACCGTTAAATAAGGCTTTTCAGGTGGGTATTGGCACATTGATCGGTTTCCTGGGCGGCACGGTGCTGAAGCTGGCTATTGAGGTGCTGATGATAGTATGGTTTTTTATAGTTGTATTTTAAAATAAACAAACTGGGGGGAATAGTATCAATGAAAACAGATCTGGAATACAACAGCAATGCTGCTGTAAGGATGGAGTTCACCGTCCGCTGGGGTGACTGCGATGCCGCCGGGATAACTTATTATGCTAAGTATTTTGAATGGTTTACAGATGGCCGTATCGCATTTTTGGAAAAAGTTGGATTACCCTACATGGCCACCTTTCATAACCGGGGTGTCGAGTTAGTAGTTATTGATGCCTTCTGCCGTTACAGGTTATCATTGCGGCCTGTGGAAAAAGTTGTTCTGGAAACCAGCGTCACATCGTTGACCCGGACGCGGGTTACTTTTGCCTATCGTGTTTTAAAGGAGGATAACACGGTTGCAGCGGAAGGAAGCACTAACCATGCTTTTGTAGATGAGCGGGGTAAACCATTTAACCTGGCCAAGAGATACCCTGAATTGTGGGATGAAATATTCCGCGTTCTCGGTAAAGGAGGAGGGGGGGCTTAAAACTGTTTTTTACTGGTTTGGGTAAGATCCGGATGTTCAAACCAACTAAACGGACATCGGCGTTAGCCGGGAAAAAGGAGAAGATGCCATGATGGAGAAACAGGGTATCACAGGACATGGCGGTGATGCTGAAAAGATAAATAAATTAACCAGAAAATATGCTCTTCTTGTAGCCACGCTTGCTTCATTCCTCACACCATTTATGGGCAGTGCCATAAACCTGGCTATTCCTTCCATAGGCAGCCAGTTTGGCTGCAGCACCGTTCAGTTAAGCTGGGTTGTTACATCTTACCTCCTGGCATCAGCGGCATTTCTTGTTCCATTAGGAAGGGTGGCCGACTTATGGGGAAGAAAAAAGGTCTTTACAACCGGCGTTATCTTGCATACACTGTCTTCTTCCTTCTGTGCTGTGGCGGGGTCAGTGGAAACCTTAATAATTTTACGGTGTTTGCAGGGCATCGGGGGAGCAATGATTTTCGGCACAGCGGTTGCTATCTTAACATCTGTTTACCCGCCCCAGGAAAGGGGAAAAGTGCTCGGCTTCAACGCTGCGGCAGTATATACCGGCCTTTCACTCGGCCCGGTCCTCGGTGGTTTTCTCACTCATTACCTGGGATGGCATTCAATTTTTTGGTTTAACGCACTTTGGGGGCTGCCTATTATATATTTTGCTCTTATTAAATTAAAAGGAGAGTGGGCGGAGGCAAAAGGGGAGAGATTTGATCCTGCCGGTGCTTTTATCTACGTTTTTACTCTGGTTACGCTGATGTATGGTTTATCGTCTATAGCATCCGTTACCGGGGCAAAATGGATTCTTCTCTTGGGTCTGCTGGGTCTCTTGGTGTTTGCCTGGCTGCAGGTAAGAACCAGTTCGCCAGTGCTGGACCTAAAGATTTTTAGCAGGAATTATACTTTCATTTACTCCAATTTGGCAGCTCTAATTAACTACAGTGCCACTTTTGCCGTAAGTTTTTTATTATCTCTCTATCTTCAGGTTGTTATGGGGTTTGATCCGCAGCGTTCCGGCTTAGTTTTATTGTTTCAGCCGGTGGTGATGGCTGCTGTATCGCCGGTCGCCGGCAAACTTTCCGATCACATCGAACCCCGCATTGTTGCCTCGTTGGGGATGGCTATAACCGTGGCCGGTTTACTGGGCTTTTATTTTATCGACCAGTTCAACGGGCTGTGGGTGATCATGGCAAACCTGTCACTTCTGGGCTTCGGGTTTGGCCTTTTTTCATCACCGAATACAAATGCCGTTATGAGCTCGATTGAAAAGAAGTTTTACGGAGTGGCTTCATCGACTCTTGCAACAATGCGCTTAACAGGGCAGGCGCTGAGCATGTCGATTGTCACCTTGCTTTTAGCGCATTATACGGGAGATGTACTGTTGACGGCAGAGTCTGCTCCCATGTTGCTTCAGAGTACAAGGATGACCTTCCTGGTACTTGCTGTTATTTGTCTTTTGGGGGTCTTCGCTTCATTAGCCAGAGGTAAAGTCAGGCCGGAGGCAGCAAAAGGTAGCAATTAGAACCTATGCTACTGGTGTAACAATGGAATTAAAATTTATTTTCAGCGCAATGACTTGTTATACCGTTGAAAAAATCACCCGGACGCAGTTCTTGTTTTAAGGCTCCTACCGTTCTAAAAGAACTGCGTCCTTTTATGTGCGCCCGGGCTGGCATCTCAAGGTTTGAGGTTTAATTCCTCAGCCAGCGCTTGAAAAGCAGGCAGCGAGTTTAAGATAGTTTGCTTGTCGATGCAGTATGATATGCGGAAGTATCCCGGTGTACCGAATCCACTGCCAGGCACCACGAGAATGTTATATTTTTGTGCAATTCTGACAAACTCCACATCATCTTTAAGCGGGGATTCCGGGAAGAGGTAAAATGCCCCCTGTGGCTTAACCATTTTGAAGCCCATTGCAGTTAAATTATCATACAGGATATCTCTCTTTTCCTGGTATTCAGCAACGTTAACACTTTCGTGCTGGAGGCCGGCTACAAGACGCTGCATCAGTGCCGGGGCGTTTACAAATCCAAGAGTCCGGTTGCAGAATGTTAATCCCTCTATTAACAGCCCAGCCTCGTCAATTTCAGGAGAAACGGCTGCATATCCGATGCGCTCGCCGGGCAGGGCGAGGTCTTTGCTATGGGAGGTTACAACGATACTGTTTTTAATATACTTAAATACGCTGGGAACTGTAATGCCGTCGTAAGCGATCTTGGCATAAGGTTCGTCGGATATAACATAAACCTGGCGCCCAAGCTCTTTCTCCCTGGTTTCAAGCAGTTCTCCCAAGCCGGCGAGGGAGTCGGCGTCGTAAATTACCCCGGTGGGATTGTTTGGAGAATTGATGATAACGGCCCTGGTTGTTGAAGATATTGCAGCATCAATTGCGTTCAGGTCCAGCGCGAACTCAGCAGTGGTTGGGACTACTTTGACAATACCGTCGTGGTTGTCTATATAAAACTTGTACTCCACAAAGAAGGGAGATAAAATAATAACCTCATCTCCAGGGTCAAGGATGGTTTTAAGCACAATATTTAACGCTCCCCCAGCACCACAGGTCATAATTATATGATTTTCATTAAATGGCAGGCCGGTCTGCCCGGCCAGAACTTCAGCAATAGCCTGCCGCGTTTCGGAGTATCCCGCATTGCTCATATAGCGGTGCATGCCGGGGATCGGTTCCTGTGCTATTTTCAGCAATGCTTCTTTAAAAGCCTTCGGTGGTTCCACGTCTGGGTTTCCAAGGGAGAAGTCATAAACATTTTCAGCTCCATACAGCTTTCTTAACCTTTCACCTTCTTCGAACATTTTCCTGATAAAAGAGGCATTTGAAAGAAAATTTTTAATTTTCTTGGATATTACCATTAGCTACACTCCTATTTTATTAAAGATTTATTACTGGTATCTTACACTATTCTGAGAATAATTCAATGCCCAGTTTTATTATTGTAATATTGTAAGTTTATGGTTCTTAGTTTCATGTAGCAGTATTCCGTCAAAAAACGACAAAATCCAGCAATAATTACCCCTGGTTATAAGCTTGAAGCTATTTTATAATAAAAAAGCCGGCGGAAAATTACTGCAACAAGGAGAGAGATGCAATGAAAAAAATATCAGGTATGACCCCTAATGGTCAAATAACGATACCGCGTAATATTATGAAGTCGCTTGGTATAAAAGGCGGAAGCGATATTCTAATTGAGGTTGTAAATGGTATGGTAATTTTAAAGAAAGTTGAAGTAGGCCTTGAACGAAAAGATGATAAACTGATCTATGAGGCAGTGTAACTGCATATATTATTTAGACAATAAAATTCAATAGCGGGTGATCTTATATGCCTTCGGTCCTGGCAGAAGTGATTCTGGTGAAGGAAGGCCTGGGCGGACCGGTCCAGGTTGGATGGGGGAATGTCATTAGTGGCAGACCTGATCTGGTAGCTGCTGCCGGTAACAAGGCATTTTTATTTTATCCCTCGAATGCCGGCTATGACCTTGCTGAAATTATTGATGCCGGAGCAACCATCTTAAGCTTGGCAATGGGGCTTCGGGAGGGAGACAGGGATAAAATCATTTTAGGTACGGAAGACAGGGTAATGATTTACAGTAAAAACGGTGGCTCCATTGTCAAGTTGTGGGAAACACAGCCTGAACCGGGAGCCCTATTTGTTGACGTGGTCTTGGTTCGCCTTAATAAAGGCGGCGGGGAAACGATTGTTGCCGCGTCCGAAACTAGAGAGGCATTATACTTCTATCAAGTTACCGGTCAAGCTGCAGCAGGACGGCGTCCTGAGTTGCTGGCAATAAGAGTTTTACCGGGCCCTGCTCAAAAAATAGCGGTTATCCTAAGAGGTGAGGGGCAGGTACCGTTAATTGCGGCTGCTTACGCAAAAAACGGCTCGGCTGGGCTATTGACGCTGTACTATACTGAGTTCGGGTTTGCTGAAGGACCTTCTTTGGAAAGCCTGCCTGCACCGGTAAAATCGCTAACTTCGGGTGATTTGAGAGCAGCTCCGGGGTGGGAGCTGATTTGGGGCGGTGGTGATGGCCTGCTGAGGGTGGTGGAGGCTGATGAGGAGTTAATAACAGCACTTACCTCCGATAACCTGGGAAGCAGCGTACCGGCACTGGCCACGGGGAAACTAATTGGGGAAGTTTCGGAAACGCTGCTGGCAGGTACTCCGGAAGGTTTTCTTTTTGGCTACCGGGCGCCGGTTGAAAAAAGTAGCCCTGACTGGGCAATTAATACCGGCAGTCCGGTAAACGACCTGGCCGTCAGCAGCGAGGGGTTTATTGGCCTGGGAACAGCTGACGGCAGTCTGCAGGTGTGGATGGTGGTATCTGCAGGTTCTTTATTACATACAGTCAAGGCAGGCGAAAATTTGGAGTCTATTGCGGCTGTTTATCAAACGACAGCAGCGGCACTGGCCCGGGCAAATAATATTTCCAACCCTGGCCTGATCTTTCCCGGGCAGGTGTTGCTTATTCCCCGGCTTCCATGAAGCAGGCGGCCGGTATTGACACTCCGAGGACCGGACGATATACTTTTAGATGGCCCAAGCAAATACCTGGAGGGGATTTAAAACTTGAAACTACGTCTTGGCTTACCTAAAGGCAGTCTCCAGGAGGCTACCTTTCAACTTTTCAAACAGGCCGGTTTTAATATAACAACTCGCAGTCGTTCCTATTTTCCAGCAGTAAATGATCCCGAACTGGAAATAGTATTGATGAGGGCACAGGAGATTCCCCGCTACGTAAATGAAGGGGTGCTTGATGCAGGTCTGAGCGGGTTGGATTGGATTATGGAAAACGAAGCAGATGTGGTTGAAGTTGCCGATCTGGTATATGCCAAAAACACATCGAACCCGATCCGCCTGGTCATCGCTGTGGCCAAAAACAGCAGCATAGAAAAGGTATCCGATCTTAACGGCAAGCGGATAGCTACCGAGTTGGTCCGGGTAACTCAGAAATACTTGAAAGAAAACGGTGTGGAAGCTTTAGTCGAGTATTCTTACGGTGCCACCGAAGTGAAAGTCCCCCATCTCGTTGATGCTATCGCTGATATAACTGAAACAGGAAGTTCTCTTGAAGCCAATAACTTGCGGGTTATTGCAACTATTCTTGAATCAACCACTAAGCTGCATGCCAACCGCAATTCATGGGAAAATCCATGGAAGAGGGAAAAACTGCAAAGCCTGGCTGTTCTTTTACAGGGAGCCCTGCGTGCCCGGTCTAAAGTGGGCCTGAAAATGAATGTGCCGGGAGACAAGCTTAGCACTATTTTGGATGTTTTGCCGGCAATGAAACAACCTACTATATCCCAGTTGGTCCACAGTGACTGGGTGGCGGTAGAGGTTATTTTGGAAGAAAGTCAAGTGCGCGACCTTATCCCGGCTTTAAAGCGGGCCGGTGCCCAAGATATTATTGAATACCCTTTAACCAAGGTGATTCCGTAATATGGCTGGTGGTTCCCTTATTTTTCACCAACCAGCCGGGCTGCTCTCTGTTGCGTTTCCCGCATAATTTGTTCCTCATCCAGTGTTAGCACACGCCTGCCCTCCATGAGCACCTCGCCATCAACAATAACGGTATCAACATCGGCGGAATGAGCAGCATAGACCAGGTTGGCAATCAGGTCGTGCTGAGGGTAGAGGTGCGGGTGATTAAGATCAAGCAGGATAAGGTCAGCCTTCATGCCTGCTTTCAACAGGCCAATCTCACCGGCCAGCCCAAGAGTGCGCGCGCCGTTTGTGGTAGCCAGCGCGAGTGTGGCAAAAGCGGGCATTGCCGTGGGGTCGCCGGTATAAACCTTTTGTAGCATGGCTGCACTGCGCATCTCCTCCAGCATGTCCACGTTGTTGTTGCTGGCTGCACCATCGGTGCCGAGCCCGACATTGACGCCGGAACTGATCAGTCGAGTTACCGGGGCGATACCGCTGGCTAGTTTCATGTTGCTTTCAGGGCAGTGAGAAACCCCTACCTTTTTAAGGGCAAGGACCTCAATATCTGCTTCATCCAGGTGGACACAGTGAGCAGCCAGCACCGGCAATTCAAAAAGACCAATGCTGTCAAGATAACCAACCGGGGACTTACCATAACTGGCGCGAATTTGTTCCACCTCGTCTCTTGTTTCAGCCACATGGATATGAATACCCACCCCGTACTTGCCGGCCAGCTCAATCACTTTTTGGAGATACTCAGGCGGGCAGGTATACGGAGCGTGAGGGCCCAGCATTACCTTAATTCTGCCGCCAGCCCTGCCGTTCCATTCTTCGATAAATTTTACGCTTTCTTCAAGGGCCAGCCCGGCATTAGGGGCAATGCCAATCATTCCCCGTGATAGGCAGGCGCGGAGTCCGCTTTTTTCCACGGCTAAGGCAGCCTGATCCATGTTGAAGTACATATCAGCAAAAGAAGTTGTTCCCGATTTGATCATTTCCAGACAGCACAGCATGGTGCCCCAGTAAATATCCTCCGGCTCCAGCCTTTCCTCCACCGGCCATATTTTTTCGGATAGCCATTGCATTAAAGGCATATCATCGGCGTAACTGCGCAGTAAAGTCATGGCTGCATGGGTGTGGCAGTTGATTAACCCAGGCATGGCAACCATACCTGAGCCATCGATAACCCGGTCTGCCTTAAATTCTGCGGGGATGGCCCCTCTTGGCCCCAGCACAGCGATCCGGTTACCTTTGATAGCAATTTCGCCGTCCTTGATTATGCTATCGCGACTTTCCATAGTAAGTATGGTAGACCCTTGAATCATAATGTTGGCCATATTAATCCCCCAGTAATCCGTTATTCCTGCCACTCGTGCATATATTCTTCTTGTTCTTTGGTCAGGTGATCAATCTCGATTCCCATTGATTTTAACTTAAGTTGAGCTACCCGGTGGTCTATTGCCTCCGGGACACGGTACAGTTTTTTAGCCATCTTCCCGGCGTTTTCTTTAATATACCTGGCGGATAGCGCCTGAATAGCAAAAGACATGTCCATGATCTCAGCCGGGTGGCCGTCACCGGCAGCCAGGTTTACCAGACGCCCTTCAGCAAGGAGGTAAATCCGGCGGCCGTCGGGCAAGGTAAACTGCTCAATGTTCTGGCGCGCTACCCTGCGTTCCACTGCCAGCTCCGCCAACTCCGGCTTGCTTATCTCTACGTCAAAATGCCCTGCATTGGCGAGGATGGCGCCATCCTTCATTCTGGTGAAATGAGATTGACGCAACACATCCCGGCAGCCTGTAGCTGTAATAAAAATATCTCCTCTGGAAGCGGCCTGTTCGCTTTTTATTACCTGATGACCGTCCATACACGCTTCAATTGCCCTGATCGGATCCACTTCACAAACAATAACCTGTGCTCCCAGACCTTTTGCTCGCATGGCGATACCTTTGCCGCACCAGCCGTACCCCAGGACAACCACAGTTTTTCCAGCCACCACCAGATTGGTTGTGCGCATTATTCCTGACCAGACTGATTCCCCAGTACCATAGCGGTTATCAAAAAGAAATTTACATGAAGCGTTATTGACCGCCAGCATCGGGAACAATAGCTTTCCTTCCCGTTCAAGAGCAATTAATCTCCTTACCCCGGTTGTAGTTTCTTCACAACCGCCGATAACATCTGCCGCCTGGTCTTTGCGCTCGGTGTGAAGCAAATGTACCAGATCCCCGCCGTCGTCAATTACCACCTGAGGCCGGGTATCCAGCACGCGAAGCAGGTGTTCCTTATATTCCTCTCCAGTAGCATTATGCCAGGCGTAAACATTCATTCCGGTTGCAGCCAGGGCAGCGGCTATATCGTCCTGAGTAGAAAGAGGATTGGACCCGGTAACGGCAACTTTTGCCCCGCCGGCCTGGATCACCTCTGCCAGATAGGCTGTTTTGGCTTCCAGATGAATGGAGAGTGCTACCCGGAGCCCCTCGAAAGGGCGATCCCGCTCGAATTCTTCTCTGATAGTATTTAACACAGGCATATGCGCCCGTATCCAATCTATTTTAAGCTTGCCACCCGGGGCAAGGTCAGGGTTTCTTATAATATAGTCAGGCACAGTGAATGCCTCCTGTTCTTATGGATTCATGATTTTCTTCAGATTATCAAGATATGGGGGGTAAACCACACCCCGTTCGGTAATAATCGCAGTAATGAGGCGGCCGGGAGTTACGTCGAAAGCCGGGTTCCAGACTTCAACCCCTGCCGGTGCCACAGGCTGCCCGTTCAGGTGAGTTACTTCTGCAGGGTCCCGTTCTTCGATCGGTATTTTTTCGCCGGATGCCAGGTCTGGATCTACTGTAGACAGGGGGGCAGCCACATAAAATGGCAGGTTGTGTGCTTTGGCGAGCACCGCCAGGCTGTATGTTCCAATCTTGTTGGCCACGTCGCCGTCGGCTGCTATTCGGTCGGCACCTACAATTACCGCATCCACCTTGCCGGTGGACATCAGATAACCGGCCATGCTGTCAGTAATCAATGTTACTGGAATATGATCTTGCAGCATTTCCCATGCTGTAAGCCTGGCGCCCTGCAGGAGCGGCCTTGTTTCACACGCATATACGCTTATGTTTTTGCCTGCCTCGTGGGCGGCCCGAATTACTCCCAGCGCAGTCCCGTAGCCGGCTGTGGCCAGCGCGCCAGCGTTGCAGTGAGTGAGAATACGCGAGCCGACGGATACGAGAGCCTGCCCGTATTCCCCGATCTTGTGGTTGTTTGCCACATCCTCTTGATAGATGAGATGAGCCTCATCCAGCAGCGCTGTTTGGAGCGCGCTCACATCATCTAGTTCTGTTGATCGAAGCCTGCCGAGCAGCCTTTCCACAGCCCATCGCAAATTTACTGCGGTAGGTCGGGTAGCTATCAGTTCCCGGGCTATCGACTCCACCCCTGTGATAAAATCATCTCTTTGGTGTGCCTCCAACTTCATTGCCCCCAGAGTCAGTCCGTAGGCAGCAGCTGCTCCTATGGCAGGTGCCCCCCGCACAGCCAGGCGCCTGATCGCGGCAGCGACGTCGAGATAGTCCCGGCATTTTAAATAAGTTATCTCAGCAGGAAGTCTGGTCTGATCAAGCAGTTCTAAACACCCTTCTTCCAGCCAGCGCATTGTGTCCAAATAAAATCTTCTCCCTATCATATGTGTGATAACAGTTTAGTTGCAACTTCTACTCCTCCGCGAGGGGGTCTAGCGCATGATGACAATCACAGGTACGGTCCGGATCGATCCAGGCAATTGCCTGCATTACAAGCTTTCTGATATTTTCACCGTTCAGCATCATTGTATCCACTACTTCCTGGTGAGTGAGTCGGGTAGGGGATATCCCTGCGGCATAGTTAGTGACCATGGCAATGGTAGCGTAACACATTTCGGCTTCTTTGGCCAGTATAGCCTCAGGCACGCTGGTCATACCGACCAAATCCCCACCTAGCAGGCGATACATTTTGATTTCAGCTGCTGTTTCAAAACGGGGGCCCTCAACGCATATATAGGTTCCTGAAGGATGAGAGACCAATCCAAGGCCACGTGCCGCCCTGGACAGAATATCTCTTAATTCGGGGCAGTAGGGGTTGGTCATATCTATATGGACCACTCCGGCTCCACCCCCGTCAAAAAATGTTGATTGCCGTCCTTTGGTGAAGTCCAAAAACTGGTCCACAAAAATAAAGTGTCCTGGTTGCATGGCTGGATTAAGCGAGCCGACTGCTGCGGTAGCCAGTACGTTTTTTACCCCCAGTTTTTTCAGCGCTGCTATATTCGCACGGTAATTTACGAGATGAGGGGGGATAGAGTGTTCCTCTCCGTGGCGGTTCATAAAAGCCACCTGTCTGCCCCGGTAGTTCCCTACTTTGAGCTGGACTTCACCATATGGGGTGACAACTGTTTCGCAGCGGGTATCTGTCATAATATCCGGATTGTAAACCCCGGTACCACCTATTACAGCAATTTTAACGTTCAACGTGGCAACCTCCTTAAATATCCCGGTTTAATTTAATTCTCTTTGTATTTATTCGCCTTTGCTGCATTCATTCCTCTTAATTTTCCTTAATTATATCACTTATTAAAAAGAGTATCTGGAACTCTTTTAACAATCAGAACCCATCAAGGCGTCGGAACCTGATGCTGGTATCAAAATGGCAATTAGGACAGGCAAACAGGTGGACACAATAATCATGATCGTTAAACCTGTAGCCGTCTTCATAAATTTCTTGTTCCAGAAAAGCACTGTAGCTATCGTAATAATCTTGAATAATCCCGGCATCGTACATGATGCTGCTGCATATGGGACAGTTTTTATCTATATTTGCGAGACCATTACATACAGGGCAAACCGCCATAAAAACACCGCCTTATTATATTTATTTTGTTTGTCACTATAGTATTTCCCTTATCTGACGTTAACCATCGGTCGGTGCAGGAACTGGTTATAATATGGGCTGGGCCAAAAAAACACCCGCCGTTTCGCGGGTGTTTAATAAAACAAGATAGGCACGAGGTAAATATCAGTTTGTTCCTGTTCGGAGGAATTCGGCTCTTTGGGCTTTTCATATGAGAGATCCATGTCCTTCCCCCCTAATTTTATATTTTGTAATTGTTTTATATATCTGACATTATCATATTATCAGAAAATTTTGATTCAGTCAACGGATATATATAATACCTGAACAGGTAGACGCCTAGGGAAGGCAGCAATGTTTTATGTTTATTTCTATGATATCAGTGTGATATAATATGTGAAATTCTATTATTTTTGTTAAATTATATTTAGATATTCATGCTGCTGATCGGCGCCAGCAGAGGAATGAAAATTTATTTTCAGGATTGAAGTTTTGGCAAATCAGGAGGTAAGGTTGAGGGATGCCGGAATTGAAGACAGGGATTGAGGGAAAAGCATCGGTAACCGTAAACAAGGAAAATACTGCCGTTGCTTATGGGAGCGGTTTGGTGAATGTATTTGCAACACCAGCCATGGTTGGGCTGATGGAGCATGCAGCTATTTCCGCGGTCGATTCACTGCTGGAAGCAGGTTTTACCACTGTGGGGACCAGGATAGATGTCAAACACTTAGCTGCTACCCCGGTAGGCATGAACGTTACTGCCACTGCACGTCTGGTGGAAGTGGACGGTAAGAGGCTTTTGTTCGAAGTGGAAGCACGTGATGGGGTGGATCTGATCGGCACGGGAGTTCATGAACGTTTTATTGTTAAAATGGATAGCTTCATCAAACGGGCAGAAGGGAAGGCGGCAAAAATTAACGATAAGGCAAAACAGGTTTAAAAAGCAAGGAGTGTTTTATGGAACGTGATTCCTCCAGCGGGAGGATTTTGTTTTTTGGGTGGTGAAAATTATTGACCCTGCGTTTTATTATCGGCCGGGCTGGGACGGGAAAGACCTACGCCTGCCTGGATGCTGTACGGCGGGAGCTTTTGGCCAGATCTGCCGGCCCCCCGTTAATTTTATTAGTGCCGGAGCAGGCCTCGTTTCAGATGGAGTATGCTCTGGCTTCTTCCGCCGGCTTAAAAGGTTTTATTCGCGCCCAGGTGCTCAGCTTCCGGCGCCTGGCTTACCGGGTGCTGCAGGAAGTAGGTGGTGCTGCCAGGGCACACATCGGTGAACTGGGCAAGAGGATGGTATTGCGCCGTTTGCTGGAACAACGGCGGAGAGATTTAAAGGTCTTCGGGCGGTCGGCAGGCCAGCCCGGTTTTGCCGATACGCTGGCCCGCACGCTGGGTGAAATGAAAACCTACTGTATTCTCCCATCTGACCTTGCCGCAGGAGCAGGCGCTTTACGGAAGGCGGGGAACCGCGGGCTGCTGGCTGACAAACTTGATGACCTCTATCTTTTATACAGTGAGCTGGAAGTCTATCTGACAGGCCGTTTTACCGACCCGGACGATTACCTGAACCTGTTGGCAGACCGCCTGGATAAATCGGCAGCGGTTAAGGGAGCGGAGGTGTGGGTGGACGGGTTTAATGGGTTTACCCCCCAGGAATTCAGGGTACTGGCTGCTCTTTTGCGTACTGCCTGCCGGGTAAACGTGACTTTGTGTATTGATTTTGCCTCATTGAGTGCAAAAATCGATGAAAGTGACCTTTTTTACCCCTCGAGGGAAACTTATGATACTTTGTGTGAAATAGCGGTACGGGAAAGGGTAACGGTTGAGCGCCCGCTGGTATTGGATGATAAAGCACCGGGACGGTTCCGCAACCCATCCATTGCCTACCTGGAGAAATTCTTTTTTTGCCGGTCTGCGCCTGCTGCTGAGGGTGCCGGAGGCGGGGTAACTTTGGCAGCCGCAGCCAGCCGCTGTGCTGAAGTGGAAGGGGTGGCCCGGGAGATTATCCGCCTGTGCCGCGACCACGGCTATCGCTATCGTGATATTGTTGTGCTTGCGCGGGATTTGGATGTTTATGCTCATCTCATCTCTGCGGTTTTCGAAGATCATAATATTCCTGTGTTTATAGACCGGAAGCGGCCGGTGATGAGCCACCCTCTGGTTGAGTTGGTCCGTTCGGCACTTGAGGTGGTGGTTAAAGACTGGGCTTACGAGCCGGTATTCCGCTTCCTCAAGACCGACCTTGTGCCGCTTGCCAGGGAAGAAGTCGACTTATTGGAAAACTATGTACTGGCTCACGGTATTCGGGGCAGCCGCTGGGTTGACCCCAGACCGTGGGAATACCGGCGGCGCCTGACGCTGGAAGAAGAACTTGAAATTTCTCCGGCTGAGGCCCGGGAACTGGAAGAGATAAACCGGATCCGCAGGCAGGCAACCGCCGCACTGGCCAACTTTCATCAGGAGGTCCGGCAGGCCGGTAATGTACGTAGTATTACAACCGCCCTGTTCAACCTTTTGACCAATCTCAATGTACCGGAAACTTTAGAAAGCTGGAGTCGAAAGGCTGAAGCCGAAGGACGTTTGGAAACTGCCCGGGAGCATAGCCAGGTATGGAGTATGTTAATAGCTCTATTGGATCAGGTTGTGGAGGCGCTGGGGGATGAGGTTTTGGAGCCGGCGGATTATGCTGCAGTTCTGGGAGCCGGGCTTGAGAGTATGCGCCTAGGATTGATACCGCCCGCCCTTGATCAAGTGGTAGCTGGTTCCCTGGATCGCTCCCGCTGCCCGGAGGCCCGCGCTGCTTTCATCATAGGTGTCAGTGATAGAGTTTTGCCTGCCCGGGTAGCCGGGCAGGGACTTCTTTCCGAACTGGAAAGGGAAAGCCTGCAGGCGGTGGGCTTACGTCTGGCGCCCGGTATCCGCCGGAAAGTTTTTGACGAACAGTACCTTGTTTATATTGCCCTTACCCGCTCCGCAGATCGTTTGGTCATCAGTTATCCTTTGGCGGACGATGAAGGAGAGGCAATTATGCCCTCTCCGGTGGTGGCCCGGGTTAAGGAGCTTTTGCCAGAAGTTGAGGAACGGGTTTGGCCGGTAGAACCCAACGACAACCTGACAGGAGCTCTGGAGTTCATTACAAATCCGGCCCGCAGCATGTCTTACCTGGCTGCCCAGATGAGAGAAGCAAAAGCCGGTCGTTACATTGACCCCCTATGGTGGGATGTATATTCCTGGTTTGCCCGGAGTGAGCAACGGGAGGAATGTGCCCGGTCTCTAGCCGGACTATTTTACAATAACCGGGAGGACAGGCTGGCTCCCGGTGTCGGGAAGCTCCTGTACGGGCAGCCCCTAAAGACCAGTGTTTCCGGGATAGAGAAGTTCCGCGCCTGCCCCTTTGCCCATTTTCTTTCCCATGGCTTGCGGTTGCGGGACCGGGCTGTTTTCAGGCTTGGCTCCCCGGACCTGGGCCAGTTTTTTCATGCTGCGCTCAAGCTGTTTGGTGACCGAGTGCACAAGTTGGGGCTGGACTGGGGTGAATTAAGCCGGAAGGCGTGCTGTGAAATAGCCGGGGAAGTGGTGGATTTCCTGGCCCCCAGGCTGCAGAGCGAAATACTGCTCAGTTCTGCCAGGCAGCGCTATCTCACCGGTAAAATCAAGCGCACTGTCCAGCGGGCGGCACTTGTGTTGTCGGAATACTCCAGGCGGGGAAAATTTCGCCCGGTTGGACTGGAACTGGCTTTTGGACCAGGGGGTGATCTGCCCGCCATAACCTTCATCCTATCCGACGGCAGTGAGATGATCGTAACCGGCCGGATTGACCGCATTGATGCTGCTCCCACAGAGGCCGGAGTCTACCTGCGGGTTATAGATTACAAGTCCGGGCGGGTAACTATAAACCTCTCAGATATTTTTTATGGTTTGAAGCTTCAATTGCTGACCTATCTGGAAGTGGCGGTGCAGCATGCACGCCGGTTAGCGGGCGGGCCTGGCCTGCCCGGTGCGATTTTATATTTTAGCCTTGACGATCCGTTGATAAAAACCAATGGCGAGATTCTCCCCAAGGAGGAACTGGAGAAAAGAATTCTTAGAGAAATGAAGATGAAAGGGTTGGTTCTGGCGGATCCGGCTGTCGTCAGGATGATGGATAGCGGGTTGACAGAATCCTCCGATTTAATACCGGTACAGTTTAAGAAGGACGGTGATTTTACCGCCCGCTCCGCTGTACTCACCATGGAGCAGTTTAAATTGCTGCGGAGATACCTGCGATCACAGCTTTTATCCGCCGGAAATGATATTATTAACGGCACGGTGGACATCGCACCCTTCCGTCTGGGTAATTTCCGTTCGTGTCAGCACTGCCTGTTTCATCCCGTCTGTAAGTTTGATACACTGGTGGAAGGAAACGGCTACCGCGTGATTGTACCGCTGAGTAATGACGTTATCTGGAGCAGGCTGGCTGATTGGCTGGGAGGTGAAAACGGTGAGTAACAGCAGGTTTGAGGGCTTTGATTTTAAAAAATCAGGTATTGAGCAGGCAGGAAAGAGAGAATGGACAGCAGAGCAGCTCGAGGCGGTAAACAGCCGCGGCAGTAACCTGCTGGTATCCGCTGCTGCCGGAGCAGGCAAAACGGCGGTGCTGGTGGAGCGGATCATCCGCCGGATTACTGACCTTACAGAGCCAACCGATGTGGACCGTCTGCTGGTTTTGACCTTTACCAACGCCGCGGCGGCTGAAATGAGAGAGCGTATCGGTCGCGCCCTTGCTGAAAAGATCAGTAAATACCCGGCTTCAAAGCATCTGAACCGGCAAATATCTTTGCTTAACCGGGCTTGCATCAGCACCATGCACTCCTTTTGCCTGGATGTTTTACGCCAGCATTTTTACCGGATCGACCTGGACCCGGCCTTCCGGGTAGCTGATGAAACTGAAGCTGCTTTAATTCAGGTAGACGCTCTGGAGGAGCTTTTTGAAAAGCGTTACTCCGCTGGAAACAACTTTCCATTTAACGCCCTGGTTGACTGCTATGGGGGGAAAAGAGGTGATGGTGCCTTACAGGATCTTGTCCTGGAGGTGTACAGGTTTGCCCGCAGTACTCCCCGGCCGGCTGAGTGGCTGGAGAAGCTCGCTGCAGACTTCGACATCCCGGAAGACGCTGTGTTTGACCAGCTTCCCTGGAGTGCAGCTTTAAAGAAGGCAATACAGCTGGAGCTGGCCGGGATTTTGGCCACACTTGACCAGGCAATCCGGTTGGCGGGCCGGCCGGCCGGCCCTCACGCCTATGTAGACACGCTTGAGGCTGACCGTGAGATGGTACAGAGTTTGGCCCGGGCCTGTTCTGCAGGCGCGACCTGGGCCAGCCTTTATACGAGATTTAATGATGCCAGGTTTGGCAGGCTGAAGGGAATAAAAAGAGCAGGGATCGATGAAGTTTTAAAAGATCAGGTGCTCAGTCTGCGCGACAGTGTGAAAAAACGTATTAAAATTCTCAGAAATGAGTATTTTTCCCGTCTCCCGGAGGAGTTTTGTAGAGACCTGCGTGCTGTTGCCCCGCTGGTAAAAGAATTATCTCGACTGGTGCAGGATTTTGACGAGGCTTACCGGAAGGCGAAAAAGGCGCATGGCCTGGTTGATTTTAATGACCTTGAGCATTACTGCCTGCAAATTTTGTCGGAACCCGGGCCGGAGGGGCCGGGACCTTCAGCTGTGGCGCTGGAACTGCGCCAGCAGTTTGTTGAAGTGCTGGTGGACGAATATCAGGATACGAATGCAGTACAGGAAGCAATATTACAACTGGTATCACGGCAGGGTGAAACCTGTCCTAATTTGTTTATGGTCGGGGATGTCAAGCAGAGCATCTACCGTTTCCGGCTGGCCGAACCCGGCCTTTTCCTGGATAAATACAAAAGGTACCCGGTGTTGCCGGGCGGGCCAGAGCGCAGGCTTGATTTGACCAGGAATTTTCGCAGCCGTCGGGGAGTAGTCAATGCAGTGAACTTTGTTTTCCGGCAGTTAATGACCCCCACGGTTAGCAAACTTACTTATGACTCCAGCGCCGAACTGGTTTACGGGGCCTGCTACCCGCAGGTTTCCGGGGGATATCCGGATGTGAGTGAAGCAGTTGAATTACACTTAATTGAACTTGACGGTCACGATGACTTACCTGAAGCGAATGTTTTTCATCAAGACGAACTTAGAAACGGCGGGGGAGATGAACAGGAAGAATCAGAAGAGGACCTGGATGCGGTGCAAGTGGAAGCCCGCCTGATTGCCACCCGGATTAAAGAAATCGTCAACGGTTTTCCAGGAAAAGAACCGGGTCAGCTGATTTATGATCATGACCGTAAAACTTACCGGCCGGTAACTTATCGTGATATAGCGGTACTCATGCGTGCCACTACCGGCTATGCCAACACCTTTCTTGAAGAATTCCGGCAGGCGGGAGTACCTGCTTATGCCGAACTGGCTACTGGCTATTTTGATACAACTGAGGTGGAAACTGTCCTTTCTCTATTAAAGATTATCGACAATCCACGCCAGGATGTACCTCTGGCCGGGGTTTTAAGGTCTCCAGTCGTTGGACTAAAAGCCGGGGAACTGGCAGAAATCAGGCTCAGCCTGCGCCAGGGAGACTTTTATGACGCCGTGGTGGCCGCGGCAGCGCTGCAACAGGGGGAGCTTTCGGAACGTCTGACTGAATTTCTTGAAAAGCTGGAAAAATGGCGGACAGCCGCCAGGCAAGGCACCCTGGCCGACCTGATCTGGATGCTCTACCGGGAAACCGGATATTACGATTTTGTAGGAGGGCTGCCCGGCGGCGAGCAGCGCCAGGCCAACCTGCGGGCGCTGCACCAACGGGCCCAGCAATTTGAAACCACCACCTTCAGAGGATTGTTCCTTTTCTTGCGGTTTATCGACCGTATCCGGGACAGCGGCCGCGATATGGGAGCAGCCCGGGCCTTGAGTGAAAAAGAAAACGTGGTGAGGATTATGAGCATCCACAAGAGCAAAGGGCTGGAGTTTCCGGTGGTCTTTATATCCGGGCTGGGCAAAAAATTTAACTTTAAGGATTTGAATAAAACAATGCTTCTGCACAAGGACCTGGGTCTGGGACCGCAGTTGATTGACGCGGAAAACAGAATTACCTATCCTACCATAGCAAAGCAGGCACTAAAACAGGAGTTGAAAATGGAAGCTCTGGCCGAAGAAATGAGGATTCTATATGTGGCCATGACCAGGGCACGGGAGAAACTGATCCTGGTCGGCTCTGCCCGCAACCTTCAGGCATGTGCCCGCCGGTGGTGCGGCTCTGTGATAGCAGAAGGGTGGGCATTGCCGGATGGGGAACTGGCCGGAGCAAAAACTTACCTGGACTGGCTGATTCCGGTGGTAGCCCGCCATCAAGACGGTGCGAAAATTAGAAAACTGGCACTCTGTGAGGACAATCCTCCGGCGGTAGTGGCAGGTGACTCTTCCCGCTGGGCGGTATTTATTCAAAATGAAGGTTCTGCAGCGGGTTCTGAAAAGCAGCCCGCAACCGAATTACTGAACCAGGTACGACGGATGGAGCCGGTGGAGCCGGCCGGCCCGCTGGCTGATATCATAAAAAGCTGGTTGGAATGGAGCTATCCGTATGCAGGGCTGGCAGGCTGTGCGGCCAAGTCTTCAGTAACCGAATTGAAGCGCCGGTTTGACCTGCTGACTGCAGAAGAGGGGGAATTTCATCATGATTTCCGGCCGGCTGCCGGCATCAGGCCCTTGTTTATGCAGAATAAGCGGGGCTTGACCGCTGCTGAGGCTGGAACGGTCCTGCATCTTGTGATGCAAAGCCTGGACTTGAAAAATGTTACAGATGCCGGGGCGATCAGGAAGCAAGTTGCTGCGATGGTAGAGCGGGAACTTTTGACGTGCGAACAGGCTGAGTCAGTTCCCATAGAGCAGATCGTGTCTTTCTTTGAGTCACCACTCGGCAGGCGTGTTCTGGCCGGCCGCGATGTACTTAGAGAACTCCCTTTTACCTGGGTGCTGCCTGTTGAGGAGAGCTACCCCGGCATATCAAGTGGCTCCGGCGAGGTAGTGTTGGTACAAGGTGTAATTGACTGTCTGGTGGATGAAGGTGATGGTCTGTTACTGCTGGATTATAAGACTGACCGCGTGTCCAGGGAACAGTTGGAGCAGGTGGCCGGGCGCTACCGCGGGCAGTTGAACCTGTACGCCGGAGCGGTGGAGAGCATCTTAGGACAAAAGGTTAAAGAAAAATATTTATACCTGTTTGACCTGGGTCTGGAAATAAGATGTGATTAATAACAACCTTAACCGCATGATATCATCGGTATTTGTGTTTGCATCGCCAACAGAAGACGTTTTTCCACTTCGTACCAGTTAATAAGCTGCCACCATGACTTGACGTAATCGGCACGGCGGTATTGATAGTCGAGGTAGTAAGCGTGTTCCCAAACATCCAGCACCAGAACAGGGATACCGCCCCATTGAGTCAGGTTCTGGTGCTTCTCGGCTGTCAGGATCTCCAGGTGGCCCCATGACGGTTGCCAGACCAGAACAGCCCAACCCGAAGCTTCTACGTCCGTAGCAGCAGCGCTGAATTGTTTCTGGAAAGCAGGGATACTGCCGAAATAGCTGTTTATCTGGTTTATAGTCTGCGTACCGGGCTGTCCGCCACTTCCAACAGGAGCCATTACAGTCCAGTAGATACTGTGGAGTATATGGCCGGAACCATGAAAGGCCAGCTCTCGCTCCCAGTGTTTTACCAGCGCAAAATCTCCACTTTGCCGTGCTTCTACCAGTTTGAGTTCAGCCTTATTTAAGCCTTCAACATAGGATTTATGGTGGTGATCATGATGAAGCTGTAATGTTTTGGAACTGATTACCGGCTCGAGTGCGCTGTAGGGATAAGGCAACGGTGGTAGCTGATGTCTACCGGGTGGGGTCATGAGAAATTGCATGGTTGTTTAATAAGCCCTCCTTAACAGTACAAATAAGCAGCCGGGTACTGATACCCCGGCCAGAAAAAAACTATTTCTTATCATCTTTATCTGTTTTATCTGCCTGTTTTGAGTAGAACTCTGGCCAGCTACCACCGTAGCCCGGCATACCCGGACCGGGATTCATTCCAGGAAAAGGATTCCATGCAGGCTCTACTCCAGGCAATGAAACACCTCTGTAAGCGGCGTCAACCGTGTTCCAAAACATTGCCTCTCCAGCTTCTTCCATGATCATGTTTATGATAAGATCACGGGAAAATTCGTCGGGAGCCATATATCCCAACATTGCCAGGTTTTTTATTTGCCTCAGTTCAATTTGGATTATTTCGTGAAGCGAGGAACGAAGCGTATCCATGTAATACTACCTCCAAAAATAAATTGTATTCCATTGACTTATTTCTTCTCTTTTCCTTCTCCGGCAGAATAAGACATCGGTCCAACGGGTGAAGCCGCTGGGGCAACACCAAAGCACTGTGACAGCACCTCAAGTCTTTGGGCCATGCGCCGTTCTTTCCTGGCTTTATGTAGAATTATTTTCCTGAGTTCTTCCGAGGGTACTGCCTGTGCAATCTGAATGTAAAGAGCGGCTTCCTCTTGTTCATCTTTTGACAGCATGCTTAAAAGGCTTTGAGGATTTGGGTTGTAACTGTTTCCCATGCCGGACATAACGCTTTCATGCCCAATGTTCATGTCAGTTGTACCTTCCTTTCAAGATTTGTTATATTATATGAATAAGGTATTAAATGGTTACATTTCCTGTGATAATCTGCATAACCAAATTTGCTCATGAGAGTGATACTCTCTGGGAGGTTCTACAAGTTTATTACGTGTTTATAATTAAAGAAATAAAAAAGCCAGGAATTGCTATATTCCTGGCCTTAAAATTTTTTCATATTTACAGTTTACAGATGCTTTACAGCTGAAGGAACCAGGCTGCTAAACAGCAATATCCATGAAAACAAAGCTGCCGGTCTGCCGGCGAACTGATTGAAAACCCGTAAGATAAAAGCAGCAGCAAGTAGTCCAATGCCGAGAATCTCGTCTAATAGCGCCAATAAAAGCAGTCCAATGGATGACAGAGCTAGTTGTCCAAATGATATGATATCCTGAGGAGTTGTATTTTTTGCGGCTTCAGTTATTAGCTTTTCGCCCCCAGCAGCTATATCCGAAACAGGCACGCCCAGAATATAATTCCAGCCTGTACTAAGCCATCCGGGGATATGCAAACTGTTAAAGATATCGGCCAGCGCAGTTAAACTAAAGAATACCAGTAGGACCATAGACAGGCCTATGAATAAGACGTTGCCGACGCTCAAAATTTTTCTGCCACGGCTCGGGATGAGATGAAGATTTAGAAGATGCTTCAGAAGGCTGATAAGGAAGCTATATTTGTGAATCTTATATTTATACCCCACCTGAATTTTCCTCCTTAAATTAAGTAGCAGTATTATTATGATATAATAATCAGTAAAAAATGCAAACTGGTAAACTTTGAGATTCTGTTACGAATTTTGTTTAACTAATTGGATGGACTGATAGCTCTTTTTCCGGCTGAACAATGCCTTACTGGCATGAATATTATGAGAGCAGGGAATCCAAAAATTTCTATGAGGTGGTAATGAGCAATGCCTTTAGTTTTATTAGATCCCGGCCACAATCCGGATAATGATCCAGGTGCAGTCGGCAACTCAATCAGAGAAGCCGACATTACGTTCGACTTATGCAGACGGATAGCGGCCAAATTGCCTTCATACGGCGTTAAAGCCACAGTGATCCAGCCGACAAATGAAACCCTGGAAGAAGTTGTGGCAATAGCCAATACGGTGAAAGATGCGGACTTTTTTCTCTCTATTCATGTCAACAGCGCCGCTAACACCGGAGCAACTGGATTTGAGTCTTATGTTTATCCCGGATCCAACCAGTCTGATAAATTACGCTCTTATATCCATGCTGAAGTGGCGAAATTCTTTCAGTCCTATAATTTTGTTGATCGGGGTAAAAGAACAGCTAATTTTTATATCTTACGGGAAACTGCTATGCCGGCAATGTTATTTGAAAACCTTTTTATCAGCAACAAAAATGATGCTGAGAAACTAAAAAATTCCGAGTTTCTGGACGGCCTCGCTGCAGCTTATTGTACTGGAATTGCTCAGGCGCTGGGAACCGGGATAACGGGAGGAAGCGGAACTATGGTACCAGCATGGGCAAAGGACGCGATAACGTGGGGAACTAAACAAGGATTGATTAACACGCAGGAGGGTTCAGAAGACTTTTACCGTTTTATGACAATCCTTTACCGGTATGACAAACTGAGATTCGGAAGCAAATAGGTACCGCAAAGCGTTGAAGGCGGCCCAATTTAGACCGAAGCGAGCAGTAGGTTCACTCGACGCGGAGCAGAGGAAACAGGCGGTTTCAACATCCATGGACTTCATCTGTAATCTGATTAACAGGTAAGCCTTTTGAGAAGCCGGAAAACTTACACTTTTTGCGGGAGGCTATCAACTTTTCAGGCACGATCAGGAATGAACCAACCACCTGATCGCGGGGACTTCTTTCTGTTAATAAACTTTCTTAATGAAGATATTAAATAATGGAATACCATAAGCGGGTATAACTAAGGTTCATACCTGCCCACCGTGTTGCTTAATTATTTCTAAAGCCTTGTCTACCTGTTTTTCATTTGTTACCACTGTAACTAAAAAGGCTCTCCCACCAGCCACTCCATAATCTGCACAACCGTAACCGCTGGAAGAAGGATCGGCGCCTAAAAGTACGCCCGTACCATTACCAGCGCTTTCATTTGTTCCACTTGAAAACATGGTAAGCCCGGTTAAGCTTTGTGCATTGTTTATGGGATTATTATATTCTTTATCGGGTACTGCACCGAAACGGGATATCCGGTCTAACTGAACAACATTAATTCCGGCATTTTTTAGGGCATCTACAGCCTTTTGTGCTTGATTGCTTGCTGAAAAATAAGAAAGGATTGACCGTTCCCCAGGTAACAAATTCAATAAAAATCACCGTCTTCCGAATATTTTTCTTTACTATAGTCTGGCTTTATTATAGCCTGGTTTACAAGAATCATACAGTTAAGTCTTTAATTATTTTAAGTTAAGGAAGGGTTAATTATGGATGATAAGTCTATTACACTGGAGGAACTGCGAAACCTTGTTGCCTCTTTTGTTGAAGAACGCCGGTGGCAGCAGTTTCACACTCCCAAAAACCTGTCCATGTCTGTTGCCATTGAAGCTGCTGAGTTGATGGAGCTTTTCCAGTGGTCAGATGATGTGGATGTGAATGAGGAGATACTGGACCGGGTGAAGGAAGAAGTGGCTGACGTGGTGATCTACTGCCTTGCCCTGGCCAATGCTCTTGATATAGATCTGTCCAGGGCAGTACGGGATAAGGTTGCTGCCAACGCCATAAAGTACCCGGTGGAAAAATATAAAGGTAGATATTCTTTAAAGTAGTATCCCGGTAGGACAAGTCTTCGTTTTAAAATATGTTATATGATTGAGAAAATACAGCCTGGAGGTTGGGCATGTTTATAATTGACAGGTTTGAAGGTGACTGGGCGGTTATAGAATACAACAGAAAGACATTTAATTTGCCGCGGGTGCTTATCCCACCTGAAGCCGTGGAAGGTGATGCTGTTATAATCAAGGTTAGCATCGATGTTGAATTGACAGCCAAATTAAAGAAGGATGTAAAAGACCTGGCGGAAAACCTTTTTAAAAATTAATGTTTATTGAAAAGGGAATAAAATGAAAAAGTTATTAACATTTGTCCTGGCTCTTTTATTACTGGCTGGTTGTATATATATCCAGTTAAAGACAACCGGCGGCAAGGATGCCGGTACCGGAAAGAATGTTTCTCAGAAAGCTAATACTGAGGAATCTCAGAACCAGCCGGCTATTTTAAAAGTCCACTTTCTCGATGTTGGCCAGGGGGATTCAATTCTGGTTCAGTTCCCTGGCGGTAGGAACATGCTTGTGGACGCGGGCAAGAACGGCAGCGCTCCAGTAATCATTAGCTACCTGAAAAAGAATGATGTAAAAAAAATAGATTACCTTGTAGGTACTCACCCGCATGAAGACCATATTGGTTCGCTTGATGCAGTGATTAGAAATTTTGAGATTGGGGAAGTCTTTATGCCGGGAGTCACTACGAATACTCAGACATTCCGTGACGTTGTGACAGCTGCTAAAAACAAAGGGCTTCAAATAACAGCTGCGAAGGCCGGTGCTAATATACTGGAAGAAGGCAATTTATCTGTGAAAATACTGGCTCCTGTTGGGACTGAATATGAAAATCTGAATAATTACTCCGCAGTGATAAAGGTGAAATACGGTGACGTATCCTTTCTGTTGACCGGTGATGCGGAAGAGCTATCAGAAAAGGAGATTCTGGCCGGCAAGGCTGACGTCAAGGCACAGGTGTTGAAGGTCGGGCATCACGGGAGCAACTCGTCAACTTCACAGGAGTTTTTAAAAGCGGTTGGACCCAGGTATGCGGTTATTTCTGTGGGGGCCGGCAATGACTACCACCACCCGCATGAGGCTACTCTTGATAGATTAATGAAGGCACAGATAACCGTGATCAGAACGGACGAGAAAGGCAATGTAATCTTTGAAACTGATGGAGAAAAGTGTAATTTTACCACCTCTAAATAACATTTGCTCATCATCAAAGTTTATAATAGAAAAGGCTCCCGAACCCCGGAAGCCTTTTAAAATAAATGGTGCCCGAGACCGGAATCGAACCGGTACGGTGATTGCTCACCGCAGGATTTTAAGTCCTGTGCGTCTGCCAGTTCCGCCACTCGGGCATATGAATTCTTACTGAAGCAATGTTATTTTAACATTTCCAAAATGGATTGTCAATTAAGTACATTAAACAAATAACTGATAATATAACAAAGGGGTTGCTGGAGTGCCTGCTGAGGCCAACAGCACAACAGCACAGCTACAGTTAAATAATTACATAGTCATCCAAAAGAAGGAGTGCCTACCTGTATGTAGAATTATAACTCACATGGAACGGCAAAGGAGATGATGGAGAAAATGCAAGATATAGATAAATATAAGGTACCTGTTGAAAAATTGAGGCGGATATGCAGTCGTGAAGAATTGGATTTCTGTGATACAACTGCTGATGTTTCCCCTCTCGATGGTTTCATTGTCCATGAGCGTGCAGTCAGGGCAATGCAGTTCGGCCTGGCGATGAATGCCACGGGTTATAATATTTTTGTTGTCGGCCCACCGGGTACAGGTAAAAGCACTTATACCCAGGCGGTTGTATCACAGGTTGCTGCGAATGCTTCAGTGCCGGAAGACTGGTGTTATATTTATAATTTTGCCGACCAGGATCGTCCATCGGCTGTTTCTTTGCCTGCCGGGGAAGGCCGTGGATTTCAAAAAGATATGGAAGAACTGTTGGCCGACCTGCAGGTTGCTATTCCGAAAGCTTTTGAAAGCGGTGATTATGAACAGCAAAAAAGTTTAATTGTTCAATCTGTTCAGCAGGAAATGGAAGGTTATTTCCAAAACCTCGAACAAGAAGCTGCAGAAGCCGGCTTCGTCATGAAGCAAACCTCGAGAGGATTTATTTTTATACCCCTGAAGGATAAAAAACCTATCATGCCTGAAGATTTTGAGCAGATCCCAGTTCAGGAGCGCCGGGAAATTGAAGAAAAAGGACGCAAGCTGCAAAAAAAGCTGGATGAAACGTTACACACAGGACGCGTGCTTGAGAAGCAGGCAAAGGAGAAAATTAAAGAACTGGAAAAACAAATTGTTCTTTTTGCTGCTGGCCCTTTAGTTGATAAGCTTGTGGAAAAATATAGCAAATTTCCACCAATTATTGAATACCTTAAAGAAGTTTTAAAAGATATTACTAAAAACAGCGATATTTTTAAAAATCAAGCATCAGAGGCGCCTTCATCGCCCTTTCCCTTTCCATTTCAGCAGGACGAGGCGGATCCATTTGTCCGCTATAAAGTCAACCTTTTTGTGACCAATAAAAAAAATGGCGGTGCTCCGGTTATCATTGAGCCGAGCACGAACTATTATAATCTTTTTGGAAAGATTGAGTATCGTAGCCATGCCTTGTCAATGCATACTGATTTTACCATGGTCAAGCCTGGCGCGATTCACCGAGCCAACGGCGGATACCTTATTTTACAGGCTAAAGACGTTTTGAGCGATCCCCTAACCTGGGATACGCTAAAGAAAGCAATCAAGTATCGTCAGGCTGCTGTAGAAAATATTGGTGAACAATATCGCCTGGTACCGACCGTAACTTTGAGACCGGAACCAATTCCCTTTAATGCCAAAGTTATCCTTATTGGTTCCCCATACCTTTATCAGCTCCTGTATAATCTTGATGAAGACTTTCAAAAACTTTTTAAGATAAAGGTTGAATTTGATACAGAAATGCCAAGAACTCCAGAAAACTTGCGCAAATATGCTTCTTTTGTCAGTACGGTTTGCCGGGAAGGTAATTTAAAACACTTTGACTGGAGCGGCCTGGCCAAACTAACCGAATATGGTTCTTACCTGGCAGGCAATCAAAATAAACTCACCACACGTTTTAATGAGCTGATCGAAATAGTATACGAGGCCGCGGCCTGGGCTCAGCTTGAAGGCTCAAGTTTTGTTGAAGCAGCCCATGTTGAAAAAGCAGTTAGAGAGCGCAGGTACCGATCCAATAGAATAGAAGAAAAAATTCAGGAGTTTATTGTTAAAGATAAAATAATGATTGATACTCATGGTGCTGTTGTAGGTCAGGTTAACGGTCTTGCGGTAACTGAACTGGGAGGTTTCGCTTTCGGTAGGCCGGTACGTATTACTGCCAGGACGTATAAGGGACGGGGCGGAATAATAAATATTGAGCGGGAAGCCCAGATGAGCGGAAGCATCCATTCTAAAGGTGTTCTTATCCTGGCTGGCTACCTGGGCGGGAAATTTGCCCAAAAAAAACCGCTGGGGCTAACAGCGCAGATCACTTTTGAGCAACTGTATGACGGGGTGGAAGGTGACAGCGCTTCCAGTGCAGAGCTTTACGCAATTTTATCCAGCTTGGCGGGTCTTCCCCTAAAACAAAGCCTGGCTGTAACCGGTTCAGTCAATCAATTCGGTGATATTCAACCTATCGGTGGAGCTACCGAAAAAATCGAGGGTTTTTTTTGATATTTGCAAAGCCAGGGGCCTGACCGGGGAACATGGCGTGGTAATTCCAGTACAGAATATTGACGACTTAATGTTAAAAGAAGAGGTCCTGGATGCTGTAAAAGAGGGGAAATTCCATATCTATGCGGTTAGAAACATCGAAGAAGGTATAGAAATATTAAGCGGGGTAGTTGCAGGAAAAATTAGGGAAGATGGGACCTACCCCGAGGGAAGTGTAATGTACTTTGTAGAACAAAAGTTGAAAGAATATAATGAGGAGTCAAGTATTGCAGAAATAGAAGAGCCGTGTTGTTTGACATAAAGTTAAATTTTACTGTTCCTCAAACAGCTTAAGCAATGCTTGGGCGGACGCGTCCTCAGGGGAATCCGAACATATTTCCATTTTTTCGTCTTTATAACACCACTTATCAGTATCCTTATTATAACTTAACACAAAGTCTCTATTGGCATTTACTTTAAGTTCATAAAGCAACCTGCCCAGGCGGGGCAACCAAACCAGATCACCCATTTCCCGGAGAGATAATACTATTTTTCTTTCTTTNTCATGGCGGGGGATGATAATCGGCTCAATTATTTCTTCCCCCGCTTCTCCGAAAACAATAGTCAGGTCACCAACTTTGGGTTCCCATGTTAAATATTTTGCCAGCTCCTTAGCAAGATTTACGCTGATCAATAATGAAACCTCCTTTTNNAGGCTGGTTGGTTAACTATTTTTGGTTTTGCCGCAATAATTGGCTTTTTTATGGTACTTTACCTGTTAAAATATAAATAAATTATACCATATAATCAGGTATTTAAGGATAATTTGTCACTTATTTTGCCGGTTATCCAGCCGGGCCACGAAAGCAAGAATTTTTGCAACAGCCTCATAGAGTTCAGGTGGTATCTCTGCTCCGAGCCCGAGGTCATGCAGGGTTTTAGCCAGTGATTGGTCACGATATACCGGTACTCCGGATTTATTAGCGATTTCTTTTATCTTTTGTGCTTTTCTTCCTTGACCGGCTGCTACCACTATTGGAGCTTTATCTTTGCCGGGTTCATAACGCAGCGCGGTGGCTATTTCTTTTCGTAAATCCATAAGTTGACCTCAAACCTTCTGGTTTAGCAGGCAAGCCTCGAACTTCGGGAGCAGTTCCTCAATTCCGCCCAGTCCGTTGCGAACCTGGCTAGTTAAAGTTACTTCCGTAAATCCAATTTTTTGTAAATCATCTTTAATAGAAGAAAAATTTTCTCTCAATAGCATGCTTGACCTTTCATTGTCAGTAAAACACTTAACTGATAAAAGATCTTTTCGCGATGAAAGGCTGACCCAAATACATCCCATGTTTTCAGTAATAAGAAAAACAAAAATTTCTTTTACATTTACTTTCTCTCGTGTAACGGGGTTCCCAGCTCTTTCTTCGTCAAGCCTGGCATAAAACCTGGCTCCCGGAAAAACTTCAGAGCGCAGGGGGAGGGGTGTGAAAGCGGGGGCAGTGACAGCGTTTTCTGTTACCTGTTTTGTTTCAACATGGCTGGCTTGTGTACTGTTTTTCAAACCGGTGTCTACTGATTCAAGTACTTTCTTACCCAAAGCCAGCGCATCCCGTGGGCGTGCAATACTATCTGCTCTGGGAGCCGGAGATACCTTGTTGACATTCTGGTTGGCCAGTTCCAGGAGTAAGTTGGTTATAATGCTGATGTTCATATAGCTCAGCCCCACCTGGCAAAATTATCTGTATATATTTAACAATATGCCCTGCTCCCTGATTTGTAAAGGGAAAAGTCTTTTGCTTGCATTTATTTTTATTTAAAGTTTATTATTTTTTATTAAACTATTTTAATAATAATGTTTGTAAACGTTTATGTTGCCGATGCGATACCGGCACGAGGATAAAACCAGCTTTTTTGGGTAATTTGGTGGTGATATGATGGAACTAGCGGCGATCTTTACCACCGCCTTTATAGTCGGTTTCTCGGGGGCTATGATGCCCGGACCGCTGCTGACAGTTACTATTGGGGAGAGCGCCCGACGGGGATTTATTGCCGGTCCGCTCTTGATATTGGGTCATGGTATTCTGGAAATAGCTCTAATCCTGGCGCTTGCTGGTGGACTTTCGGTTTTTTTGACTCAAGCGGGTGTGTCGCGTGCCATAGCTATGGCAGGAGGAGTCTTTCTGGCTTATATGGGTTATGGGATGGTCATGGATGCCCGTAAAGGGAAAGTGTCTATGAATATATCACAGCCTGATACTAGTCCTGAAAGTAAAGAACCTGCCGTTACAATAGAAAGTGTGAGAGACAGTGAGGTGAGAAGGATGCACCCGGTTGTGGCCGGCGTTCTGGTTAGCGTTTCCAACCCGTACTGGACAATATGGTGGGCAACTGTCGGTCTTGGTTACATTACTCTTTCATTGCACAATGGATTTACCGGACTTGCTTCTTTTTTTACAGGCCATATTCTTGCCGATCTTACCTGGTACAGTCTGGTGGCTGCCGCAGTGGCTGGAGGAAGGAAGTTTTTAAGCGACAATACATATAAGGGCATCATTATAGCCTGTGGTCTTTTTTTAGCTGGGCTGGGGGGATACTTTCTTTATTATGGCTTTTTTACATGAACCATATCAGCTCAGGTAAGACTACTAGATTATAAAGGGAGCATGCCTGGCTTTAAAAAACTATAATTTAAAAATTCTATCAAGAGAGGGAGGATGAAGATAATAATATGTCAGTAGTTTATTGTGGAATTTCCCCACATCCTCCAATCATGGTGCCGGAAGTGGGCCACGCCGAATCAAACCGAGTTGCTGCCACCCAGCAGGCGCTTCTCGAGTTGGGCAGGCGAATAAAAAACAGCGGGGCTGAAACTCTTGTAATTATTTCCCCACACGCACCAGTTTTCCAGGATGTGGTGGGCATAAACGGGATGCCTTCCTTAAAAGGTGATCTTGGCAGTTTCAGAGCGGGGCAGGTTGTATTTGAGCTGGAAAATGACCGGTTATTGGTGAGTGAGATCAAAAGCAAAGCTGCGGAGCTGGGCCTTGTGGTTGTTGAACTGGATAAAAACATGGAAAAACAGTATTTTATTTCCCTTCGCCTTGACCACGGAGTCACTGTACCTCTTTATTTTCTCCGCAAGGCTGGTGTGGAACTGCCGCTGGTACATGTGTCTATGGCGGTGGCGCCTGTTGAAAAACTCTATCTCTTCGGAATTGCCGTCCGAAGAGCGGCAAAGTCGTTAGGCCGCAAGGTAGCCCTGCTGGCCAGCGGAGATCTTTCGCACGGTCTGACTAAGGATGCTCCCGGCGGCTACCTGCCACGGGGGAAGGAATTTGACAGGCAGATTGCCGAACTGCTGTCCGGCCCGGATGTGGAGGGAATATTGAAAATGGATCAGTCCCTCATTCAGCAAGCCGGTGAGTGTGGATACCGTTCTATCGTTATGATGCTGGGAGCGCTCGACGGATATAATGTTAAAGCCGAAGTTTTATCATATGAAGGACCTTTCGGGGTCGGTTACCTGGTGGCTTCATTTGAGCCGGGTGATGAAAACGCGGAGCGCTCTTTTTTAACCAAACTGCAGGCTGAGCACCAGGAAAAAATAGCTCGCCGCCGGGCCGGGGAAAGCTTTCTAGTGAAAGTTGCCAGGGAAAACCTTAGAAAAATATGTTAAGAATGAACCTTTGCCGCATATTACCGATGTTCCAGAAGAATTCAGGGCAAGGGCAGGTGTGTTTGTATCAATAAAGAAGCACGGAAACCTGCGTGGTTGTATCGGGACTATCGCACCGACCAAACCGAATATTGTAGAAGAAGTGGCTGCCAACGCCATCAGCGCCGGTAATTACGACCCGCGCTTTCAGCCGGTTCGTGAAGATGAGTTGGAGGAACTGGAGTATTCTGTGGATGTGCTCCAGCCTCCCGAGCCTGTCAGGGGAATAGACGAACTGGATCCCAAAAAATACGGTGTAATAGTTCGGGCCGGGCGGCGCAGCGGCCTGCTGCTACCCGACCTGGAAGGGATTGATACAGCTGAAGAACAGGTATCCATAGCCCGCCAGAAAGCCGGGATAAGCCCGGATGAGCAGATTAAGCTGGAGAGGTTCGAAGTTGTCAGGTATAAATAATTATTAAAAGGAGTTTTGTTTGTGTACGAAGCATTATACTATGAAAGAAAAGAACAAAATTCAACTGCCTGTCGTCTTTGCCCGAAGCTCTGCACCATCCGGGAGGGCAAGTCGGGTTTCTGCCGGGTGCGGGAGAACCATAAAGGCATACTGTACGCTGCCAACTACGGCAAAGTGACTTCTTACGGCATGGACCCGATTGAGAAGAAACCTTTGTACCATTTTTATCCAGGTTATTTTATTCTGTCCTTTGGAACTGTGGGGTGCAACCTGCGCTGCGGTTTTTGCCAGAACTGGAGTATTGCCCATGGTGATCCACAGACGGTGGACCTGACACCGGAGCAGGTGGTGGATATGGCCCGACGGCAAAATAGCTTTTACCCCAATATAGGTATAGCCTATACTTACTCGGAGCCTTTCATGTGGTATGAGTTTATATGGGATACTGCCCGCCTGGCCCGAAAAGCAGGGTTAAAAAACGTTTTAGTAACCAACGGATATATAAATGAAAGCCCGCTACGTGAGATTTTGCCCTATATTGATGCTATGAATATTGATGTTAAAGGCTTTACGGAGGATTATTACCGCGAGAATTGCAAGGGCAGGCTGGAACCGGTATTAAGGACTGTCGAAATCGCTCGCTCGGAGTGCCATGTTGAATTGACTACTCTTCTGGTAACCGGTTTAAACGACTCACCGGAAGAGATCAGGCATCTCGTGGACTGGATCGCTTCCCTGGACCGGGAGATACCACTTCATTTTTCCCGTTATTTTCCAAACTTTGAGATGAATCTGCCGGCCACCCCGCTCAAAACGCTGAGACAGGCGGGCGACATTGCTCGGGAGAAGCTATCCTATGTTTATATTGGTAATGCTCCGGAAGTGGGCGGTCAGGATACTTATTGCCCGGAATGTGGGAAAAAAGTAATCAGCAGGGCCGGCTACAGTATCCGTATGGTGGGTTTGGACGGTACAAAGTGCCGCAGTTGTGGTAGAGAAATCAGGATCAGAACAACAAAATGCAATTGATTTACAAGAAGATTGCTTGTTATATAGGAAAGGAAGATTGAAAAATTGCCTGCCAATCTTACGCCTCAGTATTATAAAGCAGAAGAAAATTTTAAAAAGGCGGCGACCATTGAGGAGAAAATTGCTGCGCTGGAAGAGATGCTGGCGGTTATTCCCAAACACAAGGGTACGGAAAAGATGCAGGCAGACCTGAAAAGGAGGCTTTCCAAGCTCAGGGAAGCCGGCCAGAGAAAAACTAAAACAGGCCGCACCGACCCATTTTGGGTGGAAAAGCAAGGTGCCGGGCAGGTAGTGCTGTTGGGATTCCCAAACACAGGTAAATCATCTTTAGTTGCCGCCCTGACCAGAGCCAGGCCGAAAGTGGCCGACTACCCCTTTACTACTACCTTGCCTTTAGCTGGAATGATGCCTTATGAGGATATCTATATCCAGTTGGTTGATACCCCGCCGCTCACGGAGGAGTTGGTGCCGGAAGGGTTAACCGGCACGCTGCGCAATGCTGACGCCCTGCTGATCGTGGTAGATGCCGGTTCAGACAGCTGTCTCGAACAATTGCAAGCCTGTCATACTTTTTTAGATAAAAAGAAAATTATTCGTGAGAAAGTGGCGGCCGGAACGCGCGGAATACCGCCTAACCGGTGCCTGGTAATTGCCGCGAAAGCGGACGTCAGCGGGTGCAGTGATAACATTCAAATACTGAAGGAACTGAGCCCGGGCGGGTTAAAGGTGATACCTGTATCGATTAAAACCGGGCTGGGTCTAGAAGTATTGCGCGGGAAAATATTTGAATTGCTTGATGTTATTCGGATCTATACCAAAGTGCCGGGTAAGGCGCCTGATTTAAAAACCCCCTTCGTATTAAAGCAGGGAAGCACTGTACTGGATCTGGCAGCATCTATTCACAGGGATCTGCCGCACTTAATGAAAAGTGCCAGAGTTTGGGGTTCGACGCGTTATGGAGGCCAGTCAGTCAACCGTGATTATGTTTTACATGACCGGGATATTGTTGAAATAAACCAATAAACTAATTAAATACCGGCGGTGATTTCAGCGGCATAGAATAAGACGGCCGGCAGTCGGACATAAGGCAGATTTATTAGATTAATAAAACACTGGATATATAGCATCCGGTGTTTTTGTATTTCATTTACATATAATTCCTGAAGGATTCTGTCAGCGTATGGAACAGCATATATATAAGACATGCCAGGGGTAAGTAAGCTGCAGTCTAATCTAAAGATAAAAAGTATATAACAGAACCTTAGAGCAGATCTGTATCAGACAGGTATAAAGTATAACGACGGGAAATGCTGGATAGTCTAAAAGAGCAGAGGGACTGTATGATAAATCATCCTCAAAAGGTGGATGATTATTTATGAATATTTTTTCTTTTTGTTTTTCATTTATTTGGTACAAATTATAGAAGGATTTTTGCTTTATTAGCAGAACTTACTTCTGGTGTACTTTAATTACTGTATAATTTATATTTACCATGAAAAGGGGATGGCTATGGAGGCAATTTACTATGCAGTCCAGGTGATTCTTACAGTATATACTTTCTACTTTTTTGTCGTTTCTCTTTTCGGATTTTATCGCAGGCACGAGGACTACAATCTTCCGCCGACTTCCCGGTTTGCCATAGTAATAGCGGCACACAACGAAGAGAAAGTCATCGGTGAATTGATCAGGAACCTTCATGATCTGAACTACCCTAAAGAGCTTTACGATATCTTTGTAGTAGCAGACAATTGTGTCGATAATACTGCTAAAATTGCTGCCGAGAATGGTGCTCAAGTTATTGAACGGTTTAACAAGGTGGAAAAAGGCAAGGGTTACGCGCTTGAATATGCGTTTAATCATATTTTTAACTCCGGTGTGCCATATGATGCGGTTGTGGTGTTTGATGCAGACAACCTGGTTTCGCCGGATTTCCTGATGATCATGAATGCCCGCCTGCTAAAAGGAGAAAAAATTATTCAAGGTTACCTGGATACCAAAAATCCGGAGGATACCTGGATAACGAAATCTATTTATATATGTTATATACTTACCAACCGTTTCTGGCAGTTGTCCAAATACAATTTAGGTTTGACCTGCGCTTTGGGCGGCACAGGCATGTGTCTCGCTGTAGACGTGTTGAAAAAGTACGGCTGGGGTATGACTTCCCTCACTGAGGACCTGGAATTTCAGACAAAGGCATTGATGAATAATATAAAGGTAACATGGGCACACGACGCCAGGGTCTATGATGAAAAGCCGCTCCGTCTGATGCAGTCATGGCGCCAGCGCAGGCGCTGGATGCAGGGTCACTGCAATGTAGCCGGACGTTATATCGGAAAATTACTGCGGGAAGGTATCACTAATAAAAATTTTGCCATGATTGATATGGCATTGTATTTAGTTCAGCCTTTCTTTTTGATGTTTACGGGACTGGGCTTGATTGGTAATATTATTGTCGGGCCTGAGATAATGATGGAGAACCCGGAGTGGGCAATAATAGGATTTTTTGCTCAATTTTTCTATTTCAGTCTCGGTCTGGTGCTGGAAAGGGTAAAACCGAAGGCTTACTGGTGGCTGGCTTTCTATCCGATCTTTGCCCTCACCTGGATTCCGATTGCTTACGTCGGGTTTGCCATGCGCAAGAATAAAGAATGGAGCCATACCTTGCATATCAGAAATATTAGACATGAAAATCTGCAAAATCTTTATCTTCCGGCAAAGGCTAACGGCAGAAGGACCAGCTAAAAAACCAGAACATATCGAGGCAATGGGGGAGATGATGTGTGTATATGTTTAAGGGGGTTGATAACGATGGTCAACCCTCTTATAATTTTCTTATAATTCTATGAGCTCATTATACCGGGAAAGGTGAACAAAATTTTCCGCCGGCCGGTAGTTGTATTATTATACAGTTATTTGTATAATTATTAATATTAACTGTCAACAAATTGGGCTGGAAATTGGCCCTTATATATTTTTCAGGGGTGAGTATATGACGGTCAAAGTTGGGATTGTTGGGGCTACAGGCTATACGGGAGCCGAACTGGTAAGGATTTTGTCACGCCATCCGGAGGTTGAACTGGCAGTGTTGGTAACCCAGAACTATGTGGGCAAACCATTCTGGGAAGTTTATCCTCACATGTATAAATATAATCAATTAATTTGTAAGGATTTGGATTTAACAAGTTTGCTGGATTATTCAGATGTAGTTTTTGTTGCCCTGCCACATGGCCATGCCATGCCGATAGCCCTTGAGGCAGCACGGAGGGGAAAAAAGCTGATCGATCTGGGAGCCGATTTCCGTCTGGCGGATTGCGATGTTTATGAGAAATGGTACAACGTAGCGCACACCGCCAGGAGCTTGCAAAGCAAGGCGGTCTATGGGTTACCTGAAATAAACCGTGAGCAGATCAGGAATGCTACATTAGTAGCTAACCCGGGCTGCTATCCCACAAGCGTCATTCTGGCTCTTGCTCCTATACTAAGTAAAAAGCTTATTGACCCGGGCAGTATCATCATCGATTCGAAGTCAGGAGTCTCCGGAGCCGGGCGGGGTCTGTCCCTGGGGGTTCATTTTAGTGAGGTAAACGAAAATTTTAAAGCATATAATGTGGCTATCCACCGGCACACCCCTGAAATCGAGCAGGAGTTGAGTAAGCTAGCCGGAGAAGATATTACAGTATCTTTCACTCCCCACCTGTTGCCAATAACCAGGGGTATTCTCAGTACCATATACGCGACACTGTCCAGCCCGCTGAAGGAAGCTGATGTGTTGGATCTTTACCGGGAGTTCTATGAAGATGAGTATTTTGTAAGAATATTGCCGGAAGGAATGCTTCCTCAGACCAAATGGGTGACATGTTCAAACCACTGTGATATCGGTGTTACCGTGGACTCCCGCACCGGGCGGGTAATAATAGTTTCAGCCATTGACAATGTAGTCAAAGGGGCCTCTGGCCAGGCAGTGCAAAACATGAATATTATGTGCGGGTTCCAGGAAGATACCGCCCTCACCGGACCGGGGATCTTTCCATAGAAAAAGTATTTTCAACAGGAGGCACCTGAAGTGAACAAAACTGAGAAATTGCCTGGCGGGGTGACTGCGGCTGCCGGTTTTCAGGCAGGTACGGCTTCCGCCGGAATTAAGTATAAACTTAAAAGAGATATTGCATTGATCTATTCCACCGTGCCGGCAGTTGCCGCCGGGGTTTTTACCACCAATAGGGTGAAGGCTGCACCTGTTCTTGTTTCTATGAGGCGCATTGCAGGAGGAAAGGCGCAGGCGATTGTGGTGAATAGTGGTAACGCCAATGCCTGCAACGGCGAACAAGGGGAGCGTGATGCCCTGACAATGGCTGCCGCAGCAGCAGGTGCTTTAGGCATTCCGGAAGAACTTGTCCTTGTAGCTTCCACAGGTGTAATTGGGCAAAAAATGCCTATGGATAAAGTGCTGCCGGGCATTCTGGAGGCTGCCGGTTGTATGAGTTCTGAAGGAGGCGCGATGGCAGCGGAAGCTATCATGACTACAGATACCGTTCCCAAAGAAGCTGCTCTGCAGATTTACCTTGGCGGTAAAGTTGTGACGGTAGGAGGAATGGCCAAAGGTTCGGGAATGATTCATCCCAATATGGCTACACTCCTGTGTTTTATTACGACTGATGCTGCAATATCTTCCACTTGTCTGAGCCGGGCCCTGAAATATGCTGTATCAAACAGTTTTAACCTGATCACTGTGGACAGGGACACCAGCACTAATGATATGGCGGTAATACTGGCCAATGGCCTCGCCGGAAACCCGGAGATCGTCAGAGAAGACGATGATTACCTGCTGTTCCGGGATGCCCTGACTGATGTCTGTACCAGACTAGCTATTGATTTAGTCAGAGACGGAGAGGGTGCTACCAAGTTGATTCAGGTGGAGGTCCGCAACGCGCTCACCCTGGAGGATGCCCGCCTGGCAGCGAGAGCAGTAGCCGGCTCCAACCTGGTCAAAGCAGCGATCTTCGGCCGCGATGCCAACTGGGGGCGGGTGCTTTGCGCCGCTGGCTACTCAGGAGCCAATTTTGAACCAGAAAAGGTCGATATTTTCCTCGGAGAGGAACAGGTTGCCCGAAACGGTTGCTCGCTTGAATTCAGCGAAGAGCGAGCCATGAATATTTTGGATAAAGATACTGTAAGAATCGTTCTCGACTTTAAAATGGGTGATTGCAGCGCCACCGCCTGGGGGTGCGATCTGACCTACGATTATGTCAGAATAAATGGAGATTACAGGACATAGGGGTGTTTTAGTTGCTTAAAGCTTTAGAAAAAGCGGCAATACTGGTGGAGGCCCTTCCATATATCAAAAAATTTTACGGCAAGACTGTTGTGATAAAATATGGCGGCCATGCTATGATCAACAACACACTTAAAGAAGCCGTGCTTACCGACGTGGTTTTAATGAAATATGTCGGGATGCATCCGGTGCTTGTCCACGGCGGCGGCCCGGAAATAACCGGGATGCTGAAACGGCTGGGTATAGATTCACGCTTTGTGGGCGGCCTGAGGGTTACAGATAAAGAAACCATGGAAATAGTTGAAATGGTACTGGTGGGGAAAATTAACAAGGATATAGTGGCACAGATTAATCATATCGGCGGCCGGGCGGTAGGCCTGTCCGGCAAAGATGCGAACCTGTTTGAAGCAGTGAAAAAGTTTCATAAGATAAATACGCCGAAAGGCGGTGAAGAAATGGTAGATATCGGCTATGTTGGAGATATCAGTAAAGTTAATCCTGAGATCATTACAACGATTGTCAATGAAGGATATATCCCGGTGGTAGCCCCGGTGGCGGTTGGAGCAGACGGAGAGAGCTACAATATAAACGCAGATTATGCTGCCGGTTGCCTGGCGGCCGAATTGGGCGCCGACAAATTAATTATCCTAACCGATGTTGAAGGAATTTTAGAAGACCGGAACGACCCGGGTTCCCTGATCTCAGTCTTGCATGTGGATGAGTTTTCAACCCTGGTTGAACAGGGTAAAATCGACGGTGGAATGATCCCCAAGGTAGAGTGTTGTCTGGACGCGCTGGCCGGGGGAGTACGGACAACCCATATTCTGGATGGCCGGGTGCCTCACTCTATCCTTCTGGAGGTATTCACTGATAAGGGTATTGGAACTATGGTCGAGAAATAGCTTTGCGAAATATATAAAAAATACGGGGTGACCTGGGTGTGAACTCAAAAGAGATTATCGAAATGGGCGACCAGTACCTGATGCGGAATGTGGGGCGTATCCCTTTGGTTCCGGTCAAAGGGGAAGGTGTCCTGATGTGGGATGCTGACGGGCATGAGTATCTGGATTTTGTCAGCGGCATAGCTGTAAATTCCCTCGGCCACTGCCACCCGGCAGTGGTTGACGCAATTTGCTGGCAGGCCAAAAAATTGATCCACTGCTCTAATCTTTACTACATTGAGCCGCAGGTGCTTTTGGCCAGGCTATTGGTAGAGAACTGCGGTATGGATAAAGCTTTTTTTTGTAACAGCGGTGCCGAGGCTAACGAAGCTGCCATCAAACTGGCACGAAAGTATGCCAAGCTTAAATACGGTCCTGAAAAAGTTGAAATAATTACTGCATGGCAATCTTTCCACGGTCGAACCCTCGCTACTATAACCGCCACCGGGCAACCCAAGTACCAGCAGGGGTTTGAACCACTACCAGGAGGGTTCAAATACGTTCCTTTCAATGATCTGAACGCCATGGAACAGGCAATCAGCCCGGCTACCTGTGCAGTAATGCTGGAACCTGTTCAAGGAGAAGGCGGTGTAAACGTAGCCTCGCGCTACTACCTGGAGGGTGTCAAGATGCTATGCCAGGAGTACGGCGCGCTGCTTATTTTCGATGAAGTGCAAACTGGTATCGGGCGCACTGGCCGCTTTCTGGCCTGCCAGCATTATGGAGTAAAACCACACATTCTTACCCTGGCTAAAGCGCTGGGCGGAGGCTTTCCTATCGGCGCTATGTTGGCTGTCGACGATGTTGCTTCGGCTTTTCAACCAGGAGATCATGCTTCCACTTTTGGCGGTAACCCGCTGGCCTGTGCTGCCGCGCTTGCTGCTATAGAGGAAATGCTGATGGGGAGGGTGGTGGAAAACGCAGCTGCCGTAGGCGCTTATATGTACGACAAACTGTTAGAATTGGCCGGAAAGTTCGATTATGTAAAAGAAGTGCGGGGTCTTGGTCTTCTGCTGGGAATTGAGCTGACCATTGATGGTAAAGATATTGTAAACGGGTGCCTGGAGAGAAGACTATTGATTAATTGTGTCAACAGCAGCGTCCTGCGCTTTATCCCACCGCTGACCATAACAAGGCAGGATGTGGATCGGGCTGTGGGGATACTGGAGGAGGTTATGGGCAGCATCAAATAAAAACACAGCCAGGAGGTAGACAATGCCCAAACGGACTGACATAAAAAAAGTTCTGGTGATCGGTTCCGGACCAATTATCATCGGCCAGGCAGCCGAGTTTGACTATGCCGGTACTCAAGCCTGTAAAGCATTGCGGGAAGAAGGGGTTTCAGTGGTGCTGGTCAACTCTAACCCGGCTACCATTATGACCGATCTTGATATAGCCGATTTTATCTATATAGAGCCGCTGACATGGGAAAATGTGGCCAATATCATCGCCCGGGAACGCCCGGACGGACTGCTTCCCACCCTGGGCGGCCAGACCGGTCTGAACATAGCCGTGGAACTGGCTGAAAAAGGGGTGTTGGCCGAAAACGGTGTGGCGCTGCTCGGAACCCCGCTGGAGGCAATCAAGCGTGCTGAGGACAGGGAGCTTTTTAAAAAACTTATGCTCAGTATTGGTGAACCTGTGCCTGAAAGCACTATTGCTAAAAGCGTGGATGAATGTCTTGCTTTTGCCCGGTCAAATGGTTACCCGGTAATTGTTAGACCAGCGTATACTTTGGGCGGAACAGGCGGGGGCATCGCTTTCCACGAGTCCGACCTGGTGGAAATTGCCCAGCGTGGCTTAAAAATGAGCATGATTGGCCAGGTGCTCCTGGAGCAGAGCGTGGCCGGGTGGAAAGAAATCGAATATGAGGTAATGCGGGACGGTGCAGATAATTGTATCACCATTTGTAATATGGAAAATATAGATCCTGTTGGTATCCATACGGGGGACAGTATCGTAGTTGCCCCGTCCCAAACCCTCTCTGACAAGGAGTACCAGCTCCTGCGCTCGGCTTCCCTGCGGATTATCCGCGCTCTAGGTGTGGAAGGGGGTTGTAACGTCCAGTTTGCCCTTGATCTGAAAAGTATGAACTATTTTGTAATTGAGGTTAACCCACGGGTCAGCCGCTCCAGTGCGCTGGCCTCCAAAGCCACTGGTTACCCAATTGCCAAGATGGCTGCCAAGATCGCCATCGGTCTGAATCTGGACGAAATCGTCAATCCGGTTACGGGCAAGACCACTGCTTGTTTTGAGCCTGCCCTGGATTATGTGGTGGTCAAGATACCCCGCTGGCCTTTTGATAAGTTCAGCAGCGCCGACCGCACTCTGAACACCCAAATGAAGGCTACTGGAGAAGTCATGGCTATCGACCGCACTTTTGAAGGAGCGCTGATGAAAGCAGTTCGCTCCTTGGAAGTGGGTGTGGACAGTCTTCACCTGCGCGGTGCCGCTGGCTGGTCTGAGATGGAACTACAGGAAAAACTATCCTACCCGAATGACCTTCGTCTTTTTGCTATTGCCGAAGCTTTTAACCGCTTCTGGAGTATGCGTGAGATTGCCCAACTCACCATGATCGACTATTTCTATCTAAGCAAGATTAAGAAACTGGTTGAGTTAGAGCGCAAGTTGCGTGCTGAAGGAGCTGCACTTTCCCCGGAGCTATTGCGACAGGCCAAGGTTTGCGGCCTGCCCGACTCGCTGATTGGCCGCCTGACTGGGCAGTCTGCGCAAGATGTACGCTCCTTGCGGAAGAAATACGGAATTATACCCACGTATAAAATCGTTGATACCTGCGCTGCTGAGTTTGAAGCCGCTACTCCATATTATTATTCAACTTATGAAGGCGAGGACGAGGTAGTAGTTTCCGGACGTCCGAAGGTGCTTGTTCTGGGTTCCGGACCGATCCGGATAGGCCAGGGAATCGAGTTTGACTATTGCTCTGTCCACTCGGTTTGGGGCTTGCAAAAAGAAGGCATCGAGGCGGTGATCGTAAATAATAACCCCGAAACAGTCAGCACAGACTTTGATACCGCCGACAAACTTTATTTCGAGCCATTAACCCTGGAAGATGTGTTAAACATTATCGAAAAAGAAAAACCTCTGGGTGTAATTGTTCAGTTTGGTGGGCAGACGGCAATTAACCTTGCTGCCGGGCTGGCCTCGGCAGGGGTGAAGATACTGGGTACCCCGGTGGAAGGAATAGACGCGGCTGAAGACCGTGATAAATTTGAAAAACTTTTGACCAGACTTGGTGTACCACAGTCAGAGGGAAAATCGGCCACAACAGTAGAAGAAGCGGTAGCTATTGCAGAAAGAATCGGCTATCCTGTGCTGGTCAGGCCGTCTTATGTCCTTGGCGGTCGGGCTATGGAAATCGTTACTAATGCCGACGAGTTGTTAAAGTATATGGCCACAGCCGTACAGGTTTCTCCCAGGCACCCGGTGCTTGTGGACAAATATATTCTGGGAAAAGAGATTGAAGTAGACGCTATCGGTGATGGCCAGGACATCTTTATACCGGGGATCATGGAACACATAGAGCGGGCCGGCGTGCACTCCGGAGATAGCATCGCCGTTTACCCGTCCCAGACCTTGAGCCGGCAGGTAACGAATAAAATTGTTGAATATACCTTGAAGATTGGCCAGGCGCTCCAAGTCAACGGATTGATTAATATTCAGTACGTAGTGGACGACAGCGGGGTCTATGTTTTGGAGGTAAACCCGCGGGCATCACGTACCGTTCCAGTATTGAGCAAGGTTACCGGTGTTCCAATGGTCCAGGTGGCTACCAGGGCTATGCTGGGCCGGCGCCTGGCCGAATTGGGCTATTTACCCGGTCTTGGGCCGGAACGCGGCTTCATTGCTGTAAAAGCACCCGTATTTTCTTTCGAAAAACTCAGTCAGGTTGAAACATCACTGGGACCTGAAATGAAATCGACCGGCGAGGTAATGGGGATTGACCGTGTTTTTTCTCACGCCCTATACAAAGCCATGCAGTCAGCAGGGCTACAGGTGGCATTCAAAGGCGATGTGCTCTTTTCCATAGCGGATCGGGATAAAGAGGAGGCAGTATCCCTGGCTCAAGATTATGCCGCCGTTGGTTTTCGCGTCCGGGCTACTCCCGGTACAGCAAAATTACTGAAAAAAGCTGGATTGTCAGTGCTTGAAACGGTTGAAGCAGATGCACTGGTCCGTTCCGGTATTATCGGTCTGGTGATTAATACTCCCACCAGAGGGAAGAACCGTAAGCGCCCGGGGTTCCTCTTAAGAAGAACTGCTGCTGAGTATAAGGTACCTTGCCTGACTTCATTGGATACAGCCAGGGCACTTGTCATGGTTTTGCGCTATCTGAAACAGGGTGGAAATCCGGTCCCGATAAGCTTGGTTGAATTATGTGAGAGTACCAACTATTAAAGAGAGGAAGAAGGGCCATAGTTTCGATCGCTTGCAAGCAATACCAAATTATCGAAGCGTAACTGCTGAACGCCTTAAGAGAGGAGGGATTTGTTGAATTGGAAGCGCAAAGAGTTAATTTAAAAGGACGAGACCTTTTAAACCTGCATGACCTCAGCCCAGCAGAAATAACAGCTATTATTGAACTGGCCGGGGAATTAAAAGAGAAGCAAAAACAGGGAATCCCCCACCCTTACCTGCAGGGAAAAACTCTGGGAATGATTTTTCAGAAGTCTTCCACCCGCACAAGAGTTTCCTTTGAGGTAGCCATGTACCAACTCGGAGGCTATGCGTTGTTTCTCAACGCAAACGACTTGCAACTCGGGCGTGGTGAGAGCCTGGCTGATACCGCCAGGGTGCTTTCCCGTTACCTGGATGGGGTTATGATTCGCACATATGCTCAGGCTGATGTGGAGGAGTTTGCCAGGTACGCCACTATTCCGGTGATCAACGCTCTTACCGACCTGCTGCATCCCTGCCAGATTCTGGCCGACCTACTGACCATAAAGGAATATAAGGGCACTCTGACCGGCCTCAAACTGGCTTATGTCGGAGACGGAAACAATATCTGCCACTCTCTTCTGTTCGGTTGCGCCAAAGTCGGCATGGATATCAGCGTAGCCTCTCCTGAAGGATATAAGCCTGATGAGAACATTGTACGGTTGGCCAGGCTAGACGCCTCGTCAGCCGGCAGTAAAGTGGAGATACTGACCGATCCGGTTGAGGCGGTTTCTGAAGCCGATATAGTGGTTACCGATGTGTGGGCAAGCATGGGGCAGGAAGCTGAACAGGCCAAGCGGACCGTGGTATTTGCTCCATATCAGGTTAATGAAAAGCTGGTTGCCCATGCACATCAGGATTACATTTTCCTCCACTGCTTACCGGCGCACCGTGGTGAAGAGGTAACAGCCGACATCATCGACGGACCGCATTCAGCAGTCTGGGATGAGGCCGAGAACCGCCTGCATACTCAAAAGGCTGTTCTGGCGATGCTGTTGTAACATATATTGAATTGTTGTATAATATCAACGACTCTGCAGAATTGCAAAAAAATAACAAGGAGATGTTATACCATGCCTAAAGTCGTTCTCGCTTACTCAGGCGGGCTGGATACGTCTATCATTATTCCCTGGCTGATAGAGAATTACGGCTACGAGGTTATTGCCATGGCAGCCGACGTTGGTCAGGGAGAGGAACTGGAGCCGCTTAATGAAAAGGCTATTAAAACCGGCGCCAGCAAGATTTATATCGAGGATCTCAAACGGGAGTTTGTTGAGGATTATATATTTCCCACTTTAAAAGCAGGCGCTATCTATGAAGGTAAATATCTACTGGGTACCTCCATGGCCCGCCCGCTGATCGCCAAAAGGATGGTTGAAATCGCCAGAAAAGAGGGGGCTGAGGCAGTTGCCCACGGAGCTACCGGCAAAGGAAATGATCAGGTTCGCTTTGAACTGGCAGTTAAAGCTCTGGCACCAGAGCTAAAAATCATTGCTCCCTGGCGGGAGTGGGACATTCGCTCTAGAGAAGATGCTATTGAATATGCCAGCGCCAGGGGTATTCAAGTGCCGGTACTCAGGGAACGCCCCTACAGTATGGACCGCAATCTCTGGCATCTCAGTCACGAGGGCGTCGATCTGGAAGATCCATGGAATGAGCCGAAGGAGGACATTTTACTCTTAATCACACCGCCCGAGAAGGCTCCTGATAAGCCAACCTATGTTGAAATCGAATTCGAGCGGGGTATCCCCGTAAAATTGGACGGGGAAGTACTCGATCCGGTGTCCTTGATTGAAAAACTGAACGCAATTGCTGGAAAAAATGGCGTAGGTATAGCTGACATGGTAGAAAACCGTCTGGTGGGAATGAAATCACGCGGTGTTTACGAAACTCCGGCAGGTACGGTTCTTTACCTGGCTCACCGCGAGCTGGAGCTATTAACGCTGGACCGGGCCACCCTGCATTTTAAAGAAATTGTGGCTGCCCGCTATGCCGAGCTGGTCTACGATGGGGTATGGTTCGCTCCGATTAGAGAAGCCCTGGATGCCTTTGTAGACAGCACCCAGAGGACGGTTACCGGCACGGTAAGGATGAAGCTTTACAAGGGAAGCTGTACGCCGGCCGGCACAAAATCGCCGTATTCCCTTTACAACCAGGAGCTTTCCACTTTCAGCCGCGACGAGATTTACAACCAGCGGGATGCCGAGGGTTTCATCAACCTTTTCG